>Ga0207996_1001181_pt1 | contig 19060 bp, 21 predicted proteins | sample AntAceMetag02UKG_FD_184773 | JGI IMG/M metagenome (GOLD analysis project Ga0207996, IMG submission 184773) | Saline lake microbial communities from Ace Lake, Antarctica - Antarctic Ace Lake Metagenome 02UKG (SPAdes) (version 2) | ecosystem: Environmental > Aquatic > Non-marine Saline and... | reverse complement strand
AGTTACTAGAAGAAAATGAACAGGTAAAGAAACTGATGGATATTGCTAAGTCTCTGGAAGGACTGGCAAGACACGTCTCAACTCATGCTGCAGGAGTTGTTATTTCAGAAGGCTCTCTTACTAATTTTACACCATTGTTCAAGAGTAATAAAGCAGATATAAGTACTCAATACGGCATGAACTCGCTAGAAAAAATAGGGCTGCTGAAAATAGATTTTCTTGGGCTTAAAACATTGACTGTTATTCAGAACACCATTGCCCTCATAGAACAATATTATGACAAGAAAATTGAAACTGACAAATTGCCCTTAGATGATAAGAATACTTTTTCGTCGCTGATTTCTAAAGGGAAAACTATAGGTGTGTTCCAGTTGGAAAGTCCCGGAATGCGCGATCTTTCAAGAAAGTTAAGACCTGAATCTTTTAATGATCTAATTCCTCTTGTTTCTTTATTTAGACCCGGACCTATGCAAGGGGGCGCGTTAGACACTTTTGTAAAAAGAAGACATAGTAAAAGTCCTATAAAATATGATCATCCCATTTTGGAACCCATATTAAAAGAAACGTATGGAGTTATACTTTATCAGGAACAGGTAATAAAAATAGCAAATGAATTCGCTGGTTTTTCTATGAGTGAAGCGGACACACTGCGCAGGATTATGGGCAAAAAGGGGATAATGGATGATAAACAAAGAAATGCATTTATTTCAGGAGCTATTAAAAAAGGGGCAAAAGAAGAAGTAGCGTCTAAAGTTTTTGATTTAATAGCATATTTTGCAGGGTATGGATTTAACAAGTCTCATAGTGCTGCATATGCAATGATTGCTTTTCAAACAGCATATTTTAAGGCAAATTATCCTGTTGCATTCATGACAGCTCTTCTGAACAGCGAATTACAAAATACAGATAAGATTGTGTTGTATATAAATGAGTGCAAGAATATAGGTATTGACGTGTTACAACCTGATATTAATAAAAGTTATGCTAAATTCACAATAGAAAAGAAGAATATTCGTTTTGGTTTGGCAGCAATAAAAAATGTTGGTGAGATAGCTATCAGTTCTATTGTTAAAGTAAGACAGGAGAATGGTGATTTTAAATCCCTGTATGATTTTTGTGAGCGTATTGATCTGCGTACGGTAAATAAGAGAGTAATAGAAAGTTTAATAAAGGCTGGTACGCTCAATTTTGGCAGACCCAGAGCTCAGCTTATGCATACGTTGGACCATGCAATTGGAGTTGGTCAACAGATGCAGAAGGACACTCAAAGAGGACAGACTCTATTTTTTGATGTATTTGAATCACAAAAAGAATTTCGTGAGGATGTTCATAAATTTGCCGACATAGAAGAATGGTCAGAAATTAAGCTCCTTGCGCATGAGAAAGAAGTACTTGGCTTTTATATTAGCGGACACCCATTAGCAAGATATGAAGATACTCTTAAATCCTTTACAACAGCATCAAATACGCTTGAGTCTGAGCATCAGGATGGTGATGAAATTTATGTAGGAGGCATAATAAATACAATGAAAAGAATTCTCACCAAAAAGGATAAGAAGCGTATGTGTGCGTTTACCTTGGAAGATATGCAGGGAACGACAAGTGTTCTGGTTTATCCTGCTGTGTTTGAGAAATTTGATAATTTTATTGAAATAGATAAATTATTACTTATAAAAGGAAGGCTTGATCTCAGAGATGACCAGCCAAAACTAATTGTATCGGATATCAGCCCTCTTTCAGAAGCAGAGGAAAAGCTGACAAAGGCTATACATATTACGCTTATAAGTACAGGTCTCGACAAACAAATACTTCAAAAATTAAAGGATTTATTAACTCAATACCCAGGAAAGGCTACTATTTATTTACATGTGGTGATACCTCAATCAGGAGAGGTAACTATGTTGGCTGATCCAAAAATCCATATATCGCCTCAAAAGGACTTGCTTGTTAAATTACGCCATCTTATTGGGCAAGAGTCAGTTAGATTAAGTTTATAGCACTTATTTCTACCGTTTCAATCTCGGGGAAATTCCAAATTACCGTTAAAAATTCATTCTTAGCTGGAATTAGAGGCAAAGACACGTAAGCTGTAAGAAAACATCCATTATATCAGCTGTATAATGCCGTTAAATTTCTATAACTTCTTGAGGTTAAAGAAGTTATGCACAAAAAAAGTTTTGCGGCATTTCTTTCACAAGCTTATAAATACCAGCTAACTTCTTTGTATGCAAGGAGTTAGAGCTTAATTTACCATTAATATTTAACGTCGCATAAGATATCTTATGTAAACTAATGGAATAATATTTAAATAGAAAACTTTTTATTTGTATTGCAAGATAATAACATAAAGTAATATTTTAACTTAAAATACATAACATGCCTAATTCCAACATGTTAGATGTTGAGAACTATCTTGTTCTCTTATAATTAAAATCTCCCTGTGTGTGTTTTCCTAGCAAGAATATACTAATTTGAAATGGAATTATGAATAGAACGCAAAAAATAAGAGTTAACGCCTATATGTTGAAAAAATCCAAAATTCTAGATTTTTAGTATTAAGTCATAAGGATTAAGAATTAAGTAAAAAACATCGACCATTAAACTTAATTCTACAATTCTACCTCGTTTAATGTTTCGTGCTTCGAATTTAATCTTTGCAAGGGTGTTTTTAAGCTAGATTTACCTGAAAGAGGCACTTTGGTATGTCTTGTTGTGTATTTGGTTCTAAATAGGCTATATATTTGGCTAAACCTAAAGTATAAAAATCACTCTAAGGTGGTTTTAGCAGGAAAACGAGAGATGGTAACCAGCAGAGACGTTTTTCCTTCTCTTTTTGTGCCAACGAGCATGGCATTCATATCGCCCTTATGCATCATACAAATGCTTTGATCAGATTTAGATTGTTTGTTTTTAAGTCTGTCCTTCCAGCCTGCCATTTCAAGACTTAGTTTCATATTTCTCACAGCTATTTCCGGAGTTCCCGCCGCAGAATAAAGAAAGAGCGCTGAAGAGTCTTTTCTCTGGAAAACCTCTCTGCTGAGAACAAGATTGGCTTGTGAGTTTTGAAACTCAGGATGACTCAGTTTTATTGGTTTAAAGCGGTTTATAAAAGAAGCTTCTTTTTTGAAGGAACTGACTTTGAGAATAGAATTTATACCTTTCTCCGCAGACATATTAAAAACAATAATGCTTTTCTTCTCTCCGTTAATTTCACCAGACCACTGCCACACAGGAACCAGCTCTATGAGTTTTTTAAATAATTTCCCATTAGGAGAGTTTAGTAATTTCGTGGCTTTTGGATAGGCTTTTTCAGAATTAAGCATATCGGAGAGCTTGTTGACTTTAGTTTTGATTCCTTTGGACTTCAAATAGCTGGTATAAAAACCGGCAATTATATGCGGGGTCAAATTGCTCTTAAAAGTTCCCTCAATAACAGGTTCTCCATTATTTAACGCTGCATGTATAATACCGTCCTTTGATACGTTCTTTGCAGCTTCAATAAATTCATCACGAGGAATGGATTCGCATAAATTTAAAATTTCTGCATTAGCGAATGAACTTAACAGAACTAATATTATAATTAATTTTGCTACCATGGCAGTGAAACCTCCACAAGTGTTCCTTTTGATTTCAGCTCAATCCTGTTATTTCTTACAACGCCCTTAAAAGCAGGCAATATCCAGTTTATACCGCGAAAGAGATAAGGTGTTCCACACTTTACTTCAGCGATTTTCAACAGTCCATATTTTTTATATTCAACATCAACCTTGTCATCTCTGGAAAAGAAATCATGTCTTATCCAGTTTTTTACCGTGCCATCAGAGTTACTGCCATAGCCTGTGGTTCCCCTGAGAGCAAACCAGACAGATTTTTGAGTATTCAGATCTTTTTCTATCATAATCGTAAACTGCACTATAAATAGAAATATAAGAAATAGAAGAGGTACTATAAAGACAAATTCAGTTAATGCCTGAGCCTTGCTATTTTTAAAAATATTCTTTTTCATTTCTTAGTCCTTGTCATTTTAGGCGCCCACCAAAAACCTGGTATCATCATAGACCACCACTTTCCGGTTTTATCATTCATAGGATCATGATTAAGATGCCAGCACGGCATTGCTGTAGCAAAGGTAGTTATTTTTGGAAATGTCAATCCTCTGCCAAGTATAGCGGTTCCGTAGATAGATTTAAAATTTAGCTTTACTACTTTTACATTCACTCTTTCCTTTACTGAATTATGTTTGCGTAAAAGAAATCCGTGAAGATCAAAAAGATTTAATATCCAGTTAACTATTTTTGCAGACCATGAGTGATGTCCCCAGCCAAAATCCCATTCCAGATCCAGAGATACTGCGCTCTTCTTTGCCGGCCAGCATGTGCCAATATATTTTCCATTTGCCAGTGCGGATGTAGGGACAATGCCTAAAACCATGGATGGAATAGCTTTCTTAATTTTATTCGCTGTCTTTTCAAGACTTTTGATGTTCCCATATGTATCATAAAGATCCTCCCAAAATTCCGCGCAGAACTCCCATGTAATTGGATCCCAGCAAGTGGCGAAAATGCCTACAACATCACCGATCATTATTCCATACATAACGAGCAAGACATCGTTTATAACAGTTATAGCAGAAAGCCCCTCTGACTGAATCCATGCTCCGCTTCTTGCGGACAAATCAGCTGTTGTCTGCGTCTTTATATGCTCCTTGCACATAACGGATATGTTCAAAGTTAAAAGTATGGCTCCAACCATGAGGATTACAAGAATCGGAATGACTACCAGTATCTGCCCTTTGTTATGTGCCTTCATAGCTGCCTGCCATGAAACTTGACGAAGAGGACTTTAAGACAACGTATTTCTTACCTCCGAAGATTTTAAACATCGGTGTTTTGTAGTGTATTGTGACAGTAGTTTTCTGTTTTTTGCCAAATTTGGCACTCCCAAGACTTGGATTGTGTTTTACGCCTACAGAAAGAAGATTCCCGCGAATAGGCTTCAGAAAAGAATCTACTATATTCTCCCGTTCCCACCTGCGATTGATCGGATGCGTATCCTTGCGGTTGCATGCATAAGCTGCTACGCTTAAGATGGATTTTGCGTTAGATATCAATGTGAACTGAAGTGTAACAAGCACAATTGAAATAAATAAAATGATGACAAAGAGAAATTCCACCATAGCCTGCCCTTTGTTGTTTTTTTTTGCATCTCTCCACATCAATACTTATACGGTCCTTTTAAGACATTTTTATATTTATTAAAAGCTGTGCCGAAACCTCCCTTCAAAACGGCGGCAGTCCCCATCATAAGCACAACGGCAAACAGCGCCAGAATGAGCACGTACTCAACAATTCCCTGTCCTCTTCTTGATCTAAAAAATCCCGGCATAAATCTATTTTTCATCCTTTTTTAACTCAGTATCTTTTATCCTCTTCTCCATATCTTTTTTTATTTTTTCTTTCATTCCCTGTAAAATTGGAACAGTTTTTTTTCTGAAATCTCCGCATGGCTGGTAGGCGCTTCCCTTATTTACACCCTGCTCGTGGATAATCGGGTAGCCCTGTTCTTTTTGAGGTTTTTGGGATAACTCCATACCGTTGAGAAGAACATCCACGCAGCTTATACTATCAATATCCTGTATAATTACGTCCTCACGACTGCGCAGAACCAATCTAATCGTTCCTTTCTGTTCAGCAACAGCAAGAGCTGCTGCGTCGCGAAGACTTAGCTTAAGTGTGATAACGGACGCTTTTTCAAAGGATGATGAAACAGGGTTAATACTTTCAGTAAGCCCCTTCTTTTTGGAGCGGATATTTCTCTCAAAGGAGTATTCTCGACTGGTCATTTCCCTGCCGACCGCCAAAACATCAACACCCTGAAGTAAAACCTTTGTTATGAATTTTGTGCTTTGAAAATCTTTAGAAGGCGGGCTAAAAGACACAAGCACATCCACTCTATTTCCGGGTTTGATGAGTCCGTTTATTCCGCTGACATCGTCTATATGCACAGCTATTGCCCTTTCGTTTGGTTTTAGCTTTTGCTCAAGGCTTGCCATCTCCTCTATATAGATATCCGTCCAGAGAACAGCGTCTCCTTTTTTAATGTCTACACAGGTCTTCTGGGAAAGAATAAATGGCTTATAGTTATTTCCTATAGCTTGAAAATGGATATAAGCTTTAGGCACTTTTCTAATTGCAAGCATATCCTCAGTAATGTTTGCGCCTGAAGAAATATCTTCTGCGGCAAAGATTAGCGGAATCAGTTCTCCGCCTGATATAACTGCTATTCTGTTCTTCACGTAAATATGGATCAGAAACGTTGCGAAGATACCCAGAATTATAGAAATAATCAGCACAATAAATTTATTATTTCCCATAGACAACATATTCTTTTGTTTATTCTTAAATATATTCATTATTACTTTCCCCTCCTTTAGTGTTTTATATTAAGAAACTTCTTTTTTGCCCAGATATAGTCTTTATCTGTAGGAACAGGAATGCTGTCCATAATCTCTATTAGAATATTTTCAAAGTCTTCTGCCCTGCCTGCTTTATAAGCTGCAAACGCATTATTCTTAAGATACTTTATTCTTTTATGAAGTTCATCTTTTGCTATAACCAATTTTTCTCCTGCTTTTTCATAAATATCAGGACGAGGATTTATGTTTTTTAAAGATTCAATCATCTTCTCCCATACGACAATAGCTCTGTAGAGATTGCCGCTGTTCAGATTTTTGGATTTATAGAATTTTTCTCCTATTTCAAACATACCTCTTGCATTAGCTGTTATATTAATTAATTCTTCATTTGAACAAGTGGTTTCAACCACTTGTTTCTCTTTAGCTGAAATTGGCATCTTCTTAGCGGGAGCAGAAGGAATTTTTGGATGAATTTTGGATTTCTTCGGGGAAAAAATAATTACTAAAGCAATCACCAAAATAGCTGAAACAAGAATTAGTCTGGCTCTTTTTGGATCGCGTATAAACTTAGAAATTTCCGGTTTTTTAAACTTTTTTTTCTTGCTAATTCCCGTCTTCTTAAACTTCAGCTCAATATTTCCTATTAGTATGGAATCTTCCCATTCCAATATTTTCTCCGTAACACTTTCTTCGCAAACCAGTACCTTCCTCGCGCTGATGGATTTAAGAATATAAATCCCTTTTGTATTTTCAATGCTGACAGCTTTGTCAGCTATTAGGGAAGAATCCAGAACTATATCGCAACTTGAATCTTTACCAATAAGCGTTCTCTCTTTATTTAAAACAAATTCCTTGCCTCTGTTTTTTTCGGAAACTATAACAAGCTTTGCCTGTAATTCAGAATTATTATCACTCATATTAATAATATCCTTTTTATCTATAAAAAATCTTTAACAGCATAGGGGCAAATAGTATTATAAAGACATTCGGCATAACTAATAGAAGCAAAGGCGCAAGCATCTTTACAGGTGCTTTTTGCCCCATCTCTTCAGCCATCTGGAAGCGTTTCCCTCTTAGATCCTCAGATTGCGCATTCAGAACGTCTACAAGAGACGTTCCTGTTTTTTCAGACTGAATTACTACTGTTGTAAAGTTAGTCAGCGGATTATAGCCTATCTTCTCTGACATAGATCTCAGCACATCGGCGCGGCTCTTACCAAGTCTCATCTGATCTCTGGCAAGCGAGAATTCCTCTGCCAAAGGAGTTTTTCCGCTTCCTTTGACATAAGTATCCATCGCTTCTCCAAAATCAAGACCTGCGCCAACCACCAACGCAAGTGTATCAAGCGCTTCAGGAAGATTCTTTCTAACCAGTTCCTGTCTCTTCTTTATAAGATCATTTAACCACATCTCGGGCAGGAAAAAGCTGAATCCAGCCAAAGCGATATACATCACTGGAGCGCGAATTCCAACCATAAACAGAATAAGAGATACCATAACAGGCGCAAACTGTTTTAATGCCAGAAATTCCTCAGTATTTATATTGCCTGGGGAACCTGCTCTTACAATGAAATCGCCATACTTAACATTGCTCCTATCCAGCCATCCTGAAGTTAATTTCTTCTTTTTATTTAACTCTACAATACTACCCAAAAGTGGTTTTATCATCCCAAGTAAAGATTTTCTTCTGATCAAGTCATATTCTGACATGTTAGCCTCTTCTCTCTTAATCTCTTCATTATAATTCACATATACAGTCAGCAAAAACCAGCTCAGTGCGCTGACAGCGCTAAAAACAAGTATAGATATCATATATTCCATAATAATATAACTCAAACAGTTACGCTAACCATCTTTCTTATAACAAAGAATGCTGTAATATCCGAAACAATTATGAATGCAACAACACAGTGCCCGAGCATAGTGTTAAAAAGTATTCCTATATACTCAGGATCCATCCAATAAAGAAATCCACCTAATGCTATGGGTAAAATCGTCATCACTATTCCCTGAGCTCTGCCCTGAGTAGTAAGCGCTTTTATCTTTCCCTCAACCTTGTTTCTTTCTCTTATGGTGGTAGCAATCCTACTTAACGCAGAAGGTAAATTTGCTCCTGTCTTTATAGATACAAGCATTGCTCTAATGCTAAGAGTAATATCACTCAAAGGAATACGATCAGCAAAATTGGTTAATGCCTCATTTAGTCCCATCCCCATTTTCATTTGCCGTAATATAATCCCAAATTCTCTGGACATTTGATAACCAAGAACTTTCCCTACCGAGCCTATGGCTTGAGGCAGGGTCTCTCCTGCTTTCATTGCATTTGCCAAAAGTGTCAAAGCCGGGACAAATTGACTGCTCAACTTATTCAGATGTTTCCTGCGATTGTATTTTAAAAGGGCTCCCGGTAAAATCCAGCCAGTTGCTAATCCAAAAAGAACGCCGAATATACCAATTCTTAAATGCACGCCAAGTAAGCCTAAGATAACAGCGCCCATAACATTTAAAACCAGTAGATTTTTTTCCGTAACTGAAAAAAATCTCAATTGTTCAACCAATGAATCATCGCCCATAAAATATGACTGTTTCATCTTGTTAAATTTCTTAAGAAGAAAAGAGATATTGACAAAAAAGAAAAGACTAAAAGCCGACGCAAAAAGCACTATGCTTATTACATATGTCATTAGTTTAAACGCCTTCCCTGTTCAAAAATATCCTTTGAGAATTCAAGCCCCATTACCTTGAGATCGTCTATAAATTCAGGCATATAACCTGTTGCAATAAAATCGCCCATGACCACGCCATCTTTTCCAATCCCTGACTGTTTAAACACAAATATATCTCTCACATCCACCTCCTCGCCATGCATACCTTTTATTTCGTTCACAGATATAATTTTACGCGAACCGTCGCCACTAAAACGCGCTATCTGAACTATAATATTCACAGCCGAGGCAATCTGTCTTCTGATGGCAACAAATGGTAATTCCAAGCCCGACATCATAACCATTGTTTCCAATCTCAAAACAGCATCAGAGGCACTATTAGCATGGACAGTAGTAAGAGAGCCGTCATGCCCCGTATTCATAGCCTGAAGCATATCAATTGCTTCACCGCCTCTGCACTCCCCTATCACAATTCTGTCAGGCCGCATACGAAGAGCGTTGCGAACAAGATCGCGAATAGTAACAGCGCCCTTACCCTCAATATTTGCAGGTCTCGCTTCTAAAGAGCCGAGATCTTTATGAGAGAGTCTCAACTCGGCAGAATCTTCTATAGTTAGAATTCTTTCTCCCAAAGGAATAAACGATGACAAAGCATTTAAAAGACATGTTTTCCCGGAACCTGTTCCGCCCGATATGATTGTATTTTTCCTTGCTTTTACACATATTTCCAAAAACTTCGCCATTTCTCCGGTTAATGTTCCAAAATTAATTAAATCCTTATCTGTAAACATCTTCTTGGAAAATTTTCTAATGGTGATCATAGGTCCTTTAAGCGAAAGCGGCGGTATTATAGCATTTACCCTTGAACCATCACTTAAGCGGGCATCTACCATAGGCACACTTTCGTCTATACGCCTGCCAATAGGATTTACTATTCTTGAGATGATATTTACGACCTGTTCATCTGAGGTGAATGAGAGATCCGTTAACTCTATTTTGCCTTTTCGCTCAATATAGACCATGTCCTTTCCATTGACCATGATCTCAGTAATTCCCTCATCAGTTAATAATTCTTCCAGTGGACCTAAAGCAAGAGCTTCATTTAATATATCTTTTTTAAATTTATCCAGATCTACGCCGTCAGGAATTTCAGTTTCTCTGATAATTCCGTCCAGCACATTTTCGCATCTCTGCCAAAGTTCATGCTCAGCCAATTTTTCTATGCCGACCTTTTCCAGATCCATCTTCTTTATCAATGTTCTATGTATTCTTGACCTTAGTTGGGAAATATCAGATGAGGATTTTGGCTTTTCGGCTTTCGCGAAACGGATAGTGTATTTTTCTTTTATCTTGATTATGTCACTGATGTCCAAAATTGTAGATTTTATCTGTTTGCCGTTCACACAGACATCTCCGGATTTACCCAAATTATAGATCAAAATACGCTCTCCATCTTTGATGATTTTAGCCTGCTTTTGTGATACATCGCTGGAATTAAGCGGGATATCAGATGAAGAAGAACTGCCTATAAGGAAAGTTTTATCAATAAACGGAAGCTTTTGCAGACTATTACCTTTTTCTGAAACTTCTATTATATATTTCATAGACTGGTTTTGATTTATCTTTTTATTCCGTCTCAGAAATGGCTTTCTTCATCTCTTTGCTTGGAGCAATGCCTGAGACAACAGGCGGATCTGCTAAAGTTGGTGATTTTACTTTTAAAATATGAGGCGTAATAAATATTATAGTTTCCGTTCTAACGTCTTCTTTCTTTGTTTTTTTGAATAAAAATCCAAACATAGGCATATTCCCAAGCCATGGAACTTTGGACACGTTATCCGCTAATTTATGAGATAATAATCCTGCAATGGCAAACGTGGAACCGTCATTTACAGTCAAATTAGTTTTTGCTTTTTTTGACAGAAGCGATGGATATCCTCCTGACATATGACTGTAATCCAGATCGCTTACAGTTGCCTGAAGATCTACGAAAATTTTTCCGTCATTCTTAACATTTGGAGCGATCTCAAGCTCTGTCCCGTACTTCTTCCAATCCACGCTTGAACTCATTCCCGTACTTTGCGCTATTGGTATCTCTCCTCCTACCAGGAAACTTGCCTTTTCTCCGCTCTGCACTATGAGTTTTGGAGTAGCCAGAAACCGCGCTTTTCCATCCTTAGCAAGCGCAATAAGCCTGGTAGTCATATTCCCTAAATCAACATTCGCAGTATATGTTCTGGTTTTTGTCCATTTTCCCGCTTTGTGTTCATCTTCCAGATTTCCGGTTCCTGTTCCAGTCAGCTCCCAGGCACCGTCTGCAAACCATTCTACACCAAGCTCAGAGCTGTCATCCTGCTTAATCTCAACAATCTGAACATCTACCTGCACAAGATGATACTTCTTGACTTTTGCCTTGATAGCTTCTGCATCTGAAACCAAATCAACGACAATGTCTTTATACATAGAGACTATCTGCTCATAGTATGCCTTGTATTTCTTATCTTTCATCTGCCCGGAAATTATAATCTTATCGCCTGCACGCTTAACCTCAACGTCCTTGAGAGGAGACAGATACTCTCTTATCTGTTCGGACAAAGTCAGTATCATCAGTGGAGTTTGGGAAGACACTCGAACACCGTATTTTTCAATCACGCCGTTAGAATACTGTATCAGTACAGTGGCAAATCCGGATGATTTTCCATAAATGGTCAATGAAAGTTTATCCATCATAAAAAGGCTTATTACTCCTTTTGTCCCTATACTGATGCGGTCAGCTGAAGTCTTAAGTGCAACGGTCTTGCTTTCACCTGCAAGCATGTTAATTATATTCTTTTCCGGTATGCTGGTATCAGCATAGAGACTCTGAAAAAATAAAGCGCAAATCAAAAAACAAAGAATACGAACAAAACATATATTAGCTTTACGCATAATAAGCCTTTCTCCAATCTATTAGAATTCAGTCAGGTTTTTACCAGGTTGTAGCTTCGGTTACTTTTTCACCCGCTCTATCAAAAGCTCCTTGTACCTTGGTTCCAAACACCTTAATAGTTGCATAAACCATCAAGGCTATAAGTCCAACTATTAAAAGGTATTCAACCATACCCTGCCCTTTCTTTCCAAAGAAAAGACACCTTATCTTCGTTATCATAGGTTTATTCTCCTTTTTTTGCTCTATTTATTTTTTAATCTCTACTTTTTTAAGTCTTTTTTCCAGCTCAATAACGCGGTCTCTTAGATGCTCGGTTCTGCTATCAACTTCTGCAATAATCTTATTGTCATGTTTTAGATGCTGCTCAGTGGTAAAAACAAACATTGCAGTTACTAAAACCAGAAGACAAAGCACTATCAAAGCTCCTTTCTCAAATCCTTTTGCCATATTCTTCCACCTCCCCTCTAATATTTTGTTATATTATAACTTTGCAATATAGAATTCAAGAAATTTTTTTAAAATTGTCAGAGTGAAAAATCTTCCCCGAAGTATAATTTGCGGGCGCCTTTATGTGACAGTATCTCTTTAGGAGTTCCTGCGGGAAGTAATATTAGGAAGGATCTAATATTACTTCCAAAAAACTTTTCTTTCTTGCGGATTCTCTGGCATAAAGACAGGTTAAAGCGCTTATGATGCCGTCATTAAGTGTGGTACGAGGTGTTTTGTTTTCTTTCATGACCATTAAAAAATCGTAAATAAGTTCACGGTCTCCGCCAAAATGAGGCATGTCTCCGGTAAATTCAATAGTCTTAACCGTCGGCATAACGTGGTTATAGACTTTAATCTGATTTTGATACCAATCAAATTCAATAGTTCCCTTATATCCATAAATCCGCGCGCCTCTTTGAGCCGCTTTATTCCTAGCAAAAAAATTCTGTGTATAGCTTGCCTGAACTCCATTTGCGTATTCAATAATGCAATTCCCCATATCTTCAATTTCAACTGCTTTGCTGAATACACAGAGCGAATGTTCTTTGTCGTATTCAACTTTTGAACCTTGAAATTTTTTATGAAATTTATTGAATGGGCTTTCCTGGCATGTGTCCTGTTCTTTACAATTTGCGCATTTTAGATCTACTGGTTTGTCTCCGCCGTAAATTCTTCTGGCATTCATAGCACAAATCGTTTGGGGTACTTGTTCCAATAAATAATATATATAATCCAGGTCGTGCGTAGACTTTTGTAAAAATAATCCCCCACTCTCATTATAATTGCGATACCATTTACTGTAATATATTCTGCCATACGGAACATCATTAACAGCTACAATGTGCTCAATGCTACCAATTTCACCTGAATCAACTATCTCTTTTACAGTCTGAAGTATCGGGGATAAACGTAACGGGAAAGAAACTACCACAGGTGCGGAAAAATTCTTAAATGCCTGCCGCAAAATTTCAATCTGGCCGAAGCTTATGGCAACTGGTTTTTCTAAGAATATCGGAATATTATACATGGCAACTCTGCAAGCCATCTCTGCATGAAGATTACAACGAGTCCCAATCATAACACCATTAAGTTTTACCTTTTTCATCATATGCTCGGGATCGGGATATACAACGGTATCTTTAAATAATGCAGGATTGTCATTTTTTATTTTTTCTGACTGAGGATCGACTATTCCCGCAATTTCATATTCGTTACCATAAATATTGAAATTTTTAATCAAACCCCGTATTCTGCTACCACAACCAATAACACCTATTTTTAATTTGCTCACATCCAATTCCTTTAATTTGTCTGTATATTTATATTTTGTTTAAATTCTAGAGTGAAAAATCTTCCCCAAAGTATGATTTGCGAGCGCCTTTGTGTGACAGTATCTTTTTAGGAGTTCCTGCAGTGAGAATTTGACCATCATGAATAATATAAGCATGATCCGTAATCTTTAATGTTTCTCTAACACTGTGATCTGTAATAAGTACACCATATCCCTTTTTCTTTAGATCCTGGAGAATGCCTTGTATATCAACTACAGCTATTGGATCTATTCCAGTAAAAGGTTCGTCAAGCAAGAGAATGGATGGGCGAGTTACTAAGGCTCTTGCTATTTCTACTCTTCTTTTTTCTCCCCCTGAGAGTGTATAAGCTTTGCGATTTTTGAGGTGAATAATATTAAGTTCATTAAGCAGTTCAACCAATCTTTCTTCACGTTCCTCTTTTGTTAAAGGAAGTGTCTCCAGTATTGCAAAAATGTTATCTCTAACAGTAAGTTTTCTGAAGATAGAAGGCTCCTGGGATAGGTATCCCAGCCCTTTTCTTGCGCGTTTTGACATAGGGCAGGATGTTATATCTTCATCATTAAAAAGAATTTTGCCTCCGTCTGGTTTTACAAGACCAGCGACCATGTAAAAAGTAGTTGTTTTTCCTGCGCCATTTGGTCCAAGCAACCCAACAATTTCTCCACTGCAAATCTGAATACTTAAATTGTTTACTACCCTCTTGTGAGAATATTCCTTAATAAGATTTTTTGTCTGTAATATCTGCATCTTTCTCCTTAGAAGATTCAAGGGATCCCTGAACATCTTTATCTATAATCATAGTATCTTTTTTAAGATCAAAGGTGATTCTTCCGCCTGTAAAACAGGTTCCTTCTCGCCACACTTTAGGATTATCATAGAGTATGAGAATATCTTCTTTTTTATGAAACACTGCTTTACCAGACTTTGTCCTTCTCTCAGGAGTCGTAATTTTGACATTCCCTATAGCAATAACTTTTTCAATATCCTCTTTATTCTCGTCTTCTTCTGAAGTAACTAAAAAAACCTCCATTCTATTTGCTTCTACTTTGCCATCCTCATCAACAAGTAATGCATTTCCTATGAAAATAGCTATATTTTCACTCCAATTCATTTCCATTCTGTCACTGGTTATTGTTGCTATTTTCTGTGTTTTGCTGTCTTCAGCGGCTTGAATAGAGAGCGAATATCCGAATATAATACAAATGAGAGAAGTAAAAAGAAAAACCCTTGTCTTTATCACTTTGTGTCTTCCCTTCTTATTTCCATTACAGGAAATTTCTTAATATACATAGTTTTAAATCCTGGATCTGCTCTTAGCCCATGCCCAGTAAGTCTTATGTTCTTACGTGTTATAAGCACATTTGCATTAGTATCAAAAGTTTCTGTTTTTGCTATCCAGTCAATATATGCTGTTTTTATTTCAGTGCCATCCACTCTTTTACCAATGATATTTTTTTCAAGATGGATATCTTCGGTTTTTTTATTGATATCCCCTTGTTCTCCCGTCAAGCGAGTTGTTACTTTTTGTTTCTCGAAAATAGATAGTTCGACATTATATAGCTTTATTATTGGATCCTTAGATAGATCGGCACTTTCTGCTTCTAGGTTCCACTTCTTCTTAACTTCGTCAGTTTTAGTAAGCGAAAACTCCTGTATTCTTTCTTCTGAAAGGGCAAGTTTTAAACCCTCTCCTACGCCAAACATTATCATTAATGCTAATATAATTAAAAATGTGCATAATTTAAATTTAGTCTGCATTTTTTACTTAATTATAGCTAAGTTTGTTATGATTTGGTGTAACTGCCCCTCCTGAAATTACCAATTTCATGGCATCTTCAACACTCATAGACAGCGGAATTGTATCTTTCTTAGGCACAAATAACAAAAATCCTGAGGTTGGATTTGGCGTTGTAGGCAGGAATACATTAATTGAATCCTTGAAAACTTCAGAACTTATTTCACCTTTTGTATCAGAAGTTACAAATCCTATAGAATAAAGTCCCTTACGAGGATATTGCAATAGCACAACACGAGTAAAAATTACCTTACCTACAAAAGCATGACTAATTTGTTGAACTGCTGTATATATTTTGTTTACCATTGGAATTCTTGCCAAGATGCTCTCTCCAAAAAGAATTAAGCGTTTTCCAATAACATTCCTCGCAAGCATCCCGATAACGGTCAGTATTATGAAGATTGCTGCCAGTATTACCAACACTACTATTGCTGTTATGATATATCTGAAATATATAGGCTGCTCTATCCATTCAGGCGTAACAACATTTGCAAAATGCAGAACTTTTGCTTTTATAATTATGAATTTGACAATTTCATAGGTTACAAGAAGCGGCAGTATAACTAAAATACCTGCCATAAAATTCGCTCTTAGTTTAGAAAGCAATTTATTCATTTTTATTTTCCTTCTTTGGTTCTAATCTGGCGATCTTTATCTTACTTATATGTCTTAGATCTGCCTCAGCAATTACTATCTTGAGATTTTTATAATTTACTATTTCACCTGTTTTTGGAACTCTACCTAATATATTTACAATGAATCCTGCTATAGAATCATAGTCATCTCCTTGAGGAATCTGTATATCAAGCTCCTCATTAACTGTGTCTATGTTTGTTCTACCGTCTATTAAAGTTATCCCGTTGCCAAGAGGCTGAAACTGGTCATCTTCGCGATCATATTCATCCTCTATTTCCCCAAGAATTTCCTCTATCACGTCCTCAATAGTAACAAGTCCAGCCGTGCCACCGTATTCATCTACAACGATTGCCATATGATTCTTTTTCTTCTTAAATTGCGCAAATAGATCCTTCGCCTTATTTGTCTCAGGCACAAAATATGGAGTGCGTATTAGGTCCTTTAATACAATGTTTTCGCCCTGTTTATAAGCTTCCCAACGACTAACCAGATCCTTGACATATAAAATCCCTATTATATTATCGATATTTTCCTCATAGATTGGTATTCTGGAATGATGTGTTTCTACGATTGTCTTTATTACTTCAGAAATATTCTCATTGGCATCTATTGATTGTATATCAGTCCTTGGAACCATTACTTCTCTTACTATCGTATCACCGAATTCAAAGATGCTATTTATCATTTCCTTTTCTTCTTCTTCAATTGCACCCTCTTCTTCTCCAACACTTATAAGGCTTTTAATCTCCTCGCCGGTTAGAATACTAGGCTCTTTCTCAATTTGCCCGCCAAACATTCTTATAATAATTTTTGTTATAAATAGTAACGTTTTGGCAACAGGCATAAGGATCTTTGTGAGAATTTTAATAGGCGTTATAGCAAATAATGCAAGAGTTTCATAATTGTTTTTGGCAAAATTCTTTGGTGTGATTTCCCCAAAAACCAGTATCAGAAACGTCATTATGCCTACTGATATACCAACACCCACATTATTAGCAATTCCATGTTTTGTTGCAATAGTAATTGCTATAGAAGTTGCTATTGCCGATGCAGCTATATTGACAAAATTGTTACAAATAGCAATAACAGTTAAAACCTTGTGAGGATTCTTCAGCCAGAATAATAGTTTCTTTGTTTTTGGGTTTTTATCTACAAGATTCTTTATGCGAAACTTGTTCAATTCCATAAATGCTATCTCTGTGCCGGAAAAAAATGCCGATAGAAAAAGCAAAAGGATAAGGAATATACCCTGAAATATAGATTGTATGTCCACTTAGTATCGTCTCCTTTTTATATTCTAACTAATAATATTTTAAATATCAATAAAGCTGTCGTTGTACCAAATATAGCTCCTATAATTACCTCCCACCACGTATGAATATGTCTTTTTACTCTGCTACGCGCTATCATAGAAGCCAGTAAAAATACTAGGGCAGTAATAATCGGTTTGTTTTGGAATGTTAAAAGAGTTGTGAGTGTGGCTATTGCAAACGCTAAGGCGCTATGTCCGCTTGGCATTCCGCCGTGCAAAACGGTACCTTTCTTGATAAATATTTTCGCAATAAGAGTAGCTAGCAGAACTCCAATTAAAACAATAAATGCAATGTGATATGTTGAATCTTTTGCCTTCTCTATAACCGATTTCGCAGGCGACTGCAAAGAATAAACAAGAAGAAGATATCCTACAAGAACCGCATTTGCCGAACATATAAAAACAACTCCGGCACTAATATTTTTAACAACACGCGCTACCGGATGATATTTTTTTGTAACTATATCTATGAGTAATTCAATAGCAGTATTAAGCATCTCTGCAACTAAAACCAATGTTACCGTACAGCACAGAATGATAAATTCAACTCTTGTAAGCTTAAGAAACAGGCTAATTATAAATACGGAAGCAGCTATAAAAAAATGAATTCGCATATTTTTTTGCGTTTTTAAAGTATATATAAACCCATCAATAGCGCTGTTAAAGCTGTCTAATAAGCTTCTTTTTTGTTTCATACCAGTTCCCTTACAAGTTGTTCCTGACGGGTTGTCATTCTTTCTGCGTCACATGTGGATGTATCCGTATAAGAAAGCAAGTGTAATGTTCCGTGTACTGCTAGACGTATCATTTCCTCATCAAAAGGGATATTCATGTTTTTTGCCTGTATTTTAGCCGATTCTGCAGATATTACAACCTCTCCAAGTATACTGCTGGATATTTTTGGAAATTTCTCTTCTTCCATTGGGAATGCCAGAACATCAGTAACGAATGATTTATCTCTGTATGTTGAATTCAACTGTTTTATCTTAGAGTTTGCTACAATAGCAACACTAACCTGAGCGTCTTGAGAACACTTTTCGCTTTTTAGAGTGTGTAAAATAGCTTTCCTAATTAGACTGTTATTTATTTTTGTCTTTTTTTGAAGGTTGGTTATCTCTACTTCCATTACTTTCCGTTGTGTCAGGGTATTCAATTCTTGTATGAAACATGCTTATTAAGATATGTGTAAAGCTTTTAGCAATCTTGTTCAGATCTTTCAGGGTCAGAGTGCTCTCATTAAGTTGATGATCACTAAATTTATCGTTTATGATCTTTTCAACCATAGTTTTAATTCGGGTTGACGTCGGCTCTTTCAATGTTCTAGAGGCAGCCTCTACAGAATCTGCAAGCATCACAATGGCAGCTTCCTTTGTCTGTGGTTTTGGACCAGGATAGCGAAAATCTTCCTCCTTTACAGAGTTATGATTGTCGCTTTCCAGTGCACGCTGAAAGAAAAAAGAGGTTAGAGTTGTACCATGATGCTGTTCAATAATGTTAACTATAGG
>Ga0207996_1001177_pt1 | contig 19146 bp, 18 predicted proteins | sample AntAceMetag02UKG_FD_184773 | JGI IMG/M metagenome (GOLD analysis project Ga0207996, IMG submission 184773) | Saline lake microbial communities from Ace Lake, Antarctica - Antarctic Ace Lake Metagenome 02UKG (SPAdes) (version 2) | ecosystem: Environmental > Aquatic > Non-marine Saline and... | reverse complement strand
AATATGAGCTTTTTCGCTTATCATAAGGTTGTCCTGTTCAACCTTAATGCCCTTGCTTTTTAAATAATCAATTTCTTCTATAATCACTGCAGGGTCTATTACCATTCCGTTTCCAACAAGACAGATTTTTTTCTGCAAGATACCCGATGGAATCAAATGGCTTATAAACTGCTGGCCGTTTACAACCATTGTATGGCCGGCATTATTTCCTCCCTGAAATCTGACTACAATATCTGCAAATTCCGCAAGCAGATCCACGATTTTGCCCTTGCCTTCATCTCCCCACTGAGTACCAACAACAACAATATTCGCCACGGCTTACTCCTTTTTTTACTCTACTAAGTTTCGTTTTTCACGAAAAAAAGCCTGAATTATGTTTCTGCATTCATCTTTACATATATTGCAGATTATTTCAGGCCTGTGATTTAATCTTATGTCCTCTGCCATATTATACAGAGAGCCTGCGGCTCCCCATTTTGGATCGTTTGCGCCAAAAACAACCCTTGATATCCTTGCATGAATGATTGCGCCCATACACATAATACAAGGTTCGATAGTAACATACAAGGTTGTTTTTAACAATCTATAATTTTGAATTTCTTTAGCTGCCATGCGTATTGCAAGTATTTCCGCATGCGCTGTTGGATCGTTAAGGCTTATTGTCTGGTTGTATGAAGACGCAAGAATTTTACCGGATTCTGCAACAAGAAGCGCGCCAACAGGAACCTCATCTTTTTGTCGCGCTTTTACAGCCTCATTTAAGGCCATTTTCATAAACTTTACGTGGATTGTATTCATCTGGGCATTTAGCTTTTAGCCATTAGCAGTTAGCTTCTTGATGAAACCGTTCAACATCCTCTTTATCTCATTGACCTGTTGATTAAGTTCTCTATATGTTTCATCCTGTATATAATTGAGATCGCAAGATAGAAGTAGCTGATATTCCACCTCGCTTGCAGATCCGGCAGCGATGCTCATAAACCTGGATAGTTCTTTCTCACTATCTCTTCCGCAACCTTCAGCGATGTTTGTTGGAACGGATGCGGCTAACCGCTAATGGCTAACCGCAAAGGTCCAACTTATTGTGAACTTAGAAAAAAAACTCAAAAAGATTACACTCAAGTAAATTTGATGGCCTCGTAAAAAGTCATTTGTAAGCGACATTGAGCAGTTTTGGAAAAAGATTGAAGCTAAAGCTTCCCGGTAAGGAAAATAATCAGTTTTTGGCCGGTCGGATTGAGCCTGGCGTTAAAAATTGCAAGCTGTTTGAGGGCGTTAGCCCGAGTTCTTGCAATTTAGCCGGGATCAATATGAATCCCAAAAATGCGCATAGAGCGAACAAATCTTACTTTTTACGAGTTCATCAAATTTAAGCAATATATTTTAACTTAGCATTGACATTAACTTTGGTATGACATAAAAAAACAGTTGCTTTCATGTGCGCCCGTAGCTCAGCCCGGATAGAGCGCCGGACTACGAATCCGTAGGTCGCAGGTCCGAATCCTGCCGGGCGCACCATTGCAAACTTTTCAGCCTCACCAATCGAATGCAGATAAATTTCCGTTGTTGTCCTGTTCTCATGTCCAAGAACACTTAATATAAATTAACATTTATTAATTGCCCGCGCAACTGGAATTCTACACAAATAATTTTCTGAAAAATAAAGCCCTTGGATATGGGACCAACTGTTTCATAATCACGTCCCCCTTTGAAGAGGAATTTAGGGGGATGTATTTGACAAACCTGTTTTAGTGGCGTACATGTATAACATATTTTATACGTCATTACATGAGACCTTTGATAAATGTTCAATTTTGCTCAAGTTCAAGGAATGCGACCAAATTTTAAATCAGGTTTAAACGTAGGAATACATAGAGTATTTCGAGGCTTAAAATTTGAGTTTACCCCGTAGCTCCGGCAGATGGTACTGGGGCCTGACGCAGTAATTGAACAAAAGGGGAGGTTTTGCAAAGGTCTCTACGTTTGGAGGTGCTATATGAATTCAAAATTAACATTACGGCTTGATGAAGATTTAATTCAAAGCGCAAAGTCACATTCAGCTAAAACCGGCAAATCTGTTTCTAAAATTGTTGCCGATTATTTTGCGCTTATTAACAAGAAGTTATCAAACGGGCAAAGAGAAATTTCTCCTCTAACACGTTCTCTGAGGGGGTCACTCAAAAAAGGAAAGGTCTCAGAAAAAGATTATAAAAAATACCTTGAAGAGAAATATTTATGAATATTTTATTTGATACCAACGTTGTCCTTGATGTCTTGCTTGACAGAAAACCGTTTTCCGCACCTGCTTCTGTTCTATTTTCATGGGTTGAGACAGGAGAGTTCATTGGCTTTTTAGGGGCAACGACAGTCACAACAATTTTCTACCTTGCAACCAAGGTTGTTGGTAAGAAACAAGCAAAAGAGGAAATATCGAAGCTTTTATCTATTTTTGCTATTGCACCTGTCAACAGAGCTGTATTGGAAGCAGCAATAAATTCAAAATTTACAGATTTTGAGGATGCAGTTTTATATGAATCTGCTCGCCATGCAAGCATCCAAGCTATAGTAACGAGAGATGCGGTTGGTTTTAAGTACGCAAAAATTTCTGTTTATTCACCAGAAGAACTTATTAAAATGACCCGAGCCATTAAAATAATAGGTTCTTCTCCAATTTAGTTGGAGAAGAGGGTCCAATGTCTTTTTTTCTCTCAGCTACTACTACCAAGCAGACGTAAAAAGGGGTTGGAAATACTCATTTATAGAGGTGTTTAATGCGACCCAAAACCTCTATAAAACGATAAAAGATAGGCAAATAATGTGACAGATATTACTCTCTTTGTCGCAAAAAATTAACAGGCGTCAACATTTTACATATCTATTTGTTCAGAAAACATTTCCTTTTTTGCATAGTCATAAAAAAGACGATTGTTGATAAACAGATCATAAATATCCGGATCAATATGCCTGTCCTTTTTCATAAAGCCCATGATTTTTACTGCCTGGGAAAGTTTCATGGGTTTTTTATATGGTCTGTCCTTGGCAGTCAGCGCCTCAAAAATATCAGCAACAGCCATTATGCGTGACTGAAAAGGGATTTCCTTTTCAGTTAAACCATCCGGATAGCCGGATCCATCAAGTTTTTCATGGTGCGCTGAAGCGTATTTTGCCACATTTGCCAGTTTTTTTGAAAAGGGGATCTGTTTTAATATCTTGCTGGTCATTTGCGCATGGTTTTCTATGATTTTGCGTTCTTCTTCAGTTAAATTTCCTTTGCGAATACACAGATTTTTTACCTCATCCTCAGTAAGATAATGCTGTGTCTCATCGTTTAGTAAATAGGTTTTTTCTGCAATATTTTTAACTCGTTTAATTTTATCATCATCCATAAATTCTTTTGTTTTGTTGCATGATTTGATAAAATCAAGTTCATCATAAAGCTGTTCTAACTCATCGCAAAGATCCTGATCAATACGTTTCACCTTATCTTCGGGGATTTTTTTATTTTTTAGCAGTTCGATTTTTTGGCTTAAATAGCTGTTTTTAATTAAGCCGACTATAAGATAAAATCTGGTTTCAATAAGAAATATACGGTCATGTATGGTTTCAAGTTTTGTTGATTTGTCAACTACGTACTCGGGTGTAGTGATTTTGCCTACATCGTGCATCCAGGCTGCGAGCCTGAGCTCTTCCATTTGATCATCATTAAGATGAATATCTTTAAATTTGCCACAATCAGTTTTATTTATTTCCCCTGCAAGCATCATGGTTAGAAAAACGACACGCCTGATATGACCGCCAGTGTATGGAGACTTTTCGTCAATTGCTGTGGCAATACTTTTTATGAAGGAGTAAAATAAATTTTCCAGGTTCTGGATAAGTTGTGTGTTGGTTAAAGCAACTGCTGCCTGAGAGGCAAGGGAGGCAATAAGGCTTACATATTTTTCTGAAAACGGCACTAACTTGCCTGTTTCAAAATCCTTGGCATTTAATAATTGCAATACTCCAATAATTTCATTTTCATGGTTTTCCATAGGAATAACGAGCATGGATTTTGATCTGTAGCCTGTATTTGCATCGTATTTTCTCGGGCCGGTAAAATCAAATCCTTCTGCATTATATACATCCGGTATGTTAACAATTTTGCCTGTAAGGGCAACATATGATGATACATTGGAATGATTTGGATGCCCATCTATATTAAGAGGAACTTTCGGCAGGGTAATTTTATTCCTGTTTGTTCCCCCCATTCTGGTTTTCATGGTGTCATTCTGCATTATTTCAAAACTAAGATGCATATTATCTTTATCAACAATATATAAAGTTCCGGCATCTGCGTTTGAAAGATCTCTGGCTTCATCAACAATCATTTCCAGGAGTTTGCTGATATTTTTTTCAGCAGACAGCGCCAGTCCTATCTCGGCAAGCTGTTTTATCTGCTTTTGCTGACTGGTTATTTTCTGATCAAAATTTGACGAAGAAGTCATGTTGTTTAATCTCCATCTGAATCAATGAGACATGATTTTAACTAAAGCTTTTTCTGAATATTTGACAATTTCGTCAAGATCATTATTGGAAAGTATTTTTACGTTTTCAATGAGCGTTTGGGCTTTTTCTTCAGAGATATTGAGAACTTTTGAAATATAAAAATCATCAAGCTCGTCGTCCTCAATAAGCACACCACATCCGCCTGTTGTGCCAAGAAACTCGTCATTGAAAAATATTGGAATAACAAATTTTGAAAACCCCACATCGCAGTTGCTGACAACTGTCTTTTTTGTTTTATTTGCTTCATTAGCCATGTCTTGTTGGGCAGATGCGCAAACTACACGGCTGTTTTCGTTGCCCTTTATCAGTGGGCAGGCATTATTGGCCCAGCCTGCCGGCTTGTTAATAACAACATTGTCCTTATCAAGCACACCAAAGTTTACTCCGAATTTTCCATAAATTTCTTCTGCTAATTTTTGCCATGTTTCTACTGGCGCAACATCCGTAAGTTTCATAGCTCTTCTCCCGCAATTTGTGATCTTTATGATAAAAATATCCGCCGAAATTCCAGTTTGTTATTTATCAATGTTTGATTCTTATGGTCAAGGAAATTATATAAACTCAATTCAACCACCCGAACCATCGAGCCGCTAATCTCTTTAATTCTAAGGGGTTACAGCTATTTTGCCTCAGCAAATTACGATTAATTCGGAGATGATGCAAATTAAGAGTTGAAATTTTTATAAAAAAAGTATGTATAAAAAGACAAAAATCATCCTTAAGGAGAAAGCATGGTCAACATTAAAACTCAGGAAGAAATAATAAAGATGAGAAGGGTAGGCAAATTAGCTGCACAATTACTTGATTATATTGAACCTTTTGTCAAAGAAGGGGTTTCAACATTGTATCTTAATGATCTTTGTGAAGAATTTACCAGGAAACACGGCGCAATTTCTGCACCTTTAAATTATCATGGTTTCCCAAAAAGTATCTGCACTTCAATAAATAATGTTGTGTGCCATGGAATTCCTTCAGAAAAAGATATTCTTAAAGATGGTGATATTGTAAATGTTGATGTCACATTAATCTTAGATGATTATTATGGAGATACATCCCGCACCTTTATGATCGGCAATGTAGATGAAAAAACGATAAACCTGGTAAACAGGACGGAAAAGGCTCTATATAGAGGAATTGATGCAGTTGAACCTGGAAGTTATTTATATGAAGTAGGCAAGGCAATTGAAAAATATATTAGTAAATTCGAATATTCTATTGTTCGAAGTTACGGAGGTCACGGGATTGGAACGATTTTTCATGAAGAGCCACATGTTTATCACCATTTTACCACGGATAATAAAACACGTCTTAGAGAGGGCATGACTTTTACAATCGAACCAATGATTAATATGGGGAAATCCTATGCTGTGGAAAATTCTTTAGATGATGGATGGACGGTTACCACTGCTGATGGAAGTTTAAGCGCTCAATTTGAGCATACTGTTTTAGTGAACTCTAAAGGAGCTGAAATTCTTACAACAGTGTAAAGATCAGGGTCCAGAGGGCCCGGCTTTGGTTTACCCCTAAAAGGGGCTGTTTTACTTAAAGCGGTACAAGTTAAAAGTGCCTAAAGTGAACTAAAGTGCCTAAAGTGCCTAAAGTTATGGAGTCGCTCCGCTCCGCTTATTTTATATAATTGACAGAATTCCTTAACTTTAGTTCACTTTAAACTCTTGCAGCATTTCTCCAGGCAAAACCGGATAACTCTGACCTGGCCCTGAGGACCAGGTTTTTCAGGGTAAAATAAAATAAAATTTAATTGAGAATAGGGTTGCTCAAGGATTTTTTCAGTTGCGATCAGGTTTAAATGTGTAATTTTCTTTAAAAAACTGGTCCACATACCATTCAACCCGCCCGTCATCTGCCAGTACCATATCTAAAAGACGCACCGAGCCCAGGAGTCTTCCTAACATGTCTAACTTGTCTTCAAGAACATGGCTGAGATATTTTTTCAACTCTCCCTTTACCATATCCCCGTTGCGTTCGACTCTGAAACCTAATTTTTTCAAGACCATGGCTATAAGCAGAGCGCGTCTTGATCGTCGTCCGATATCTGCTGCGCCCCCTTTAAATGAAAAGATAATATAGTTGTCATTCACATGCTGACCGCAATAGGTATCAACAGTTGCAAAGTGATAACCCAACCGCGAATTGAAATTGAGGTATTGACCTGATATAATAGCATAGTTCGGAGCACCCATTCGTCCTTCCTTTAAAGGGTCACGTAATACTGATTCAGCCATTATTGAAGCAAATCCTCCCCAGCTCACGCCCACATCATTTGTCCAGTCCACGCCCTCATGTTTCATTCCTTTAAGAAGTGCCTTTAAAGGCACACAAGTTAAATTATTTTCTTTTGCTTCTTTTGCATCCGGATCAATTAAAAGGCCCTCACCAAGATCGATCACATAGATATTCAAAGGCAGATAAACCCTCAAGGGTATTGAAATGTTCTTTTCGGGGTTTAAATCATCACTTATTCTGAACATATTCTGCATAGCCTTTTCGTGTGCAAATCTTATAATATCATGAACAGTATGGCATCCTTCAGAACTGAAATTATCTTCTTTTGGATCTGTAAGATTCAGTGGAGAAATACTTTTAAGGGCTAACTGAGCTGTTTTATAAATAGGACTTCCCTTCATGGGATTATAAGGTTTCTTGTTTTTCAGCAGAGATTCGACCCGCCCCTGATAAATCTTTCTGTTAGTAGAGTCCACGGTAATCTCCTGCCCGTTGGGAATGATGCGTGTTGCACAATCAGTACCCACAAGAGCAGGTATATGAAATTCCCTTGCAACAGTTGCCATATGGCCTGTGACACTTCCAACATCCGTTACAATAGCACGAATACGGCTCATCAGTGGAACATAGCGGGGTGAAGTCTGACGAACGATTACAATGGCTCCTTCAGGAACATGATGCATATTATGCTCTGACTCAAGGATGTATGATAGACCTGTTGCGGTTCCGTCATAAGCTGATGCTCCGCCTTCAAGTAATACAGGAAAGCCGGAGACTGACTCTTTAATATCAGGACCTGTTTTTACCTCGATTTCTGCTGCACCGTATTTCTGAGATTTTCTCAAAGGCCTGGCCTGAAGAATATACAGCTTATCATTCTGGTCAATAACCCATTCAATATCAAGAGCATATCCATAATGATCTTCGAGTGTTAAACCATAATGAAAAAGTGTTTTTATCTGTTTCTGATTAAGACACAAGATGTTTTTCATATCATCTTGAACAGACTCTTCCATGATCCCATTGATTGTATCTGGTCTGAGCAAAGTTTTCTTAACTGCTGTTTCTGAAACTTCAACCTTCCCAGAAGTTTTATTAATCTGAAAAAAATCAGTATTAATTGACCCGTCAACCACACCAACTGCCAGCCCCCATACCGCGCTGATTATAACCACGGCATTACGACTGTTCTTTGGATCAACAGTGTACATTACTCCGCTTACTTTAGCATCGAGCATCATGACGCAAGCCACGCTCATAACAACATCCTGATCTCTGTATCCTTTTCTGCGCCGGTAAAAAATAGCCCTGGGATTAAATGTGCTTGCAACAACCTTTTTGTATGCATTTATCAGGTTTTTTTCATCTACATTTAAAACTGTTGAGTGCTGGCCGGCAAAGCTGGCCTCGGAATCCTCACTGGTAGCACTGCTTCTCATGGAAAAACGCAGGCCTTCCCCGATTTTTTCCTTTAAATTAATGGCTGCTTTAATTATAGATTTTTCAAGACCAACAGGAAGCTTTTCCTCCATAATTCGGTCTTTTATTTCCTGACTGACTGCCATGAGTTTTTCTGTATCATTGACATCGATATTTCTGATTTTTTCGTCGATTAATTCCGAAAGCCTGTTTTGTTCCAGAAAATACTGACATGCATACGCGGTAACTGCGAATCCCTGGGGTACTGGCAGGTTAACTCTGTTATATATCTCGCCCAGATTGGCAGCTTTACCACCAACATCATTGGAATTTTCCAGGCTGATTCTTTCAAGCGGCATTACAAAATCAGTTTCTTCGATTTTATTCTGGCAATTAAGCTGGCCAAGAATTTTCTCGGAAATCTTTCCAGCTATCGCGGGCAGATTTTTATATTTTCCTTCTGACATTTCATTAAGATCATCTATAATTAAAAGGACTTCGCCTAACAGTATTTCCGTTTGATTCAAAAGATATGCTAAGGTAAAGGGCTTGTCATTATAAAGGATTTGCTCCAGATCTGAAATGATTCTCAGGCATTGGTCATTTGCAGATAATAATCTTTTAAAACTGTCATACTTTTGATGAAAAACACTCTTGTTATAAGAAACAGCATCAGCGCCTCGGTTTTTACCACTCCGGTTAAAAAATTTAAACATATAGTAACACTCATTTAATATTAAGGGGTTAAAGAAGATTCTAAAATCAAATTCAGCATATGTACTGTGCTAATCAAATATTCATTCTTCCAATTCTTGACTTTTGTCAACAATAAGGGCAGGATTTATTTTTTTATAAAAAAGGAGAAGCTATGAATAAAATAATAAGTATAATGCCGTGCCTTGATATGAAAGAAGGCAGAGTTGTAAAGGGAATTCATTTTGTTGAGCTTAAAGACGCCGGCGATCCAGTAGAAAATGCGATTATGTATCAGGAAGAGGGCGCAGATGAGCTTGCCATGCTGGATATAGCAGCTACTGTTGAAAACAGAAAAACAAGACTTGAATGGGTAAAAAAAGTTTCATCAGTTATTGATATTCCTTTAACAATGGGAGGCGGAATATCCACGCTGGAAGATATTGATATGGTACTGGAAGCTGGCGCTGATAAAATAGCAATGAATAGTGCTGTCGTAAAAAATCCCGATCTAATAAGAAGTGCATCGGAAAAATTCGGTCCGGAATGTATTACCATTGCTGTTGATGCAAAAAGAAATAAAAAAATGGCATCCGGCTTTGAGCTGGTTGTCTCAGGAGGCAGGAAACCAGTTGGTAAAGATGCTGTTGAATGGGCAAAAAAATGTCAGGAAAACGGAGCAGGCGTGATACTTCCAACAAGCATGGATGGCGATGGAACTCAGGAAGGATATGATCTTGAATTTACAAGAGCAATTTCAGATGCTGTTGATTTACCGGTTGTAGCATCAGGCGGCGCAGGCAAGCTGGAGCATTTTTATGATGCAGTTGCCCTTGGAGGCGCGCAGATACTTCTTGCTGCTTCCGTATTTCACTATCGTCTTTTAAACATTAAAGATGTAAAGGCATATCTTAAGGGCAGAGGATTAACTGTAAGGAATTAATATAAAAAATCGGTCATATTGAGAAGCAGATATGTACGCTAATCTCTTTTTTTCACCTCTTGTATTTCGATAATTTTGCAGAGGTAATCGAAGAGATTAAATTATCAATGGAGTAGAAAAAAAATCGGAACCAGGCATTTTATTAAAAGCTCTGCAATGCTTTGATTACAGGGTATATTAAACCAACGATCAAGAGCAGAGTAATTACTGGTCGATTAATGTTTTGCCATTTATAATTTTTTCTTCTGATAGCATCTACACCATGATTAATTCCGGAAAAAAAGAAAAAGAAAATGAAGGCAAACAGTATAGCCAATTCCGCTTTGATGCCAAAATCACTAATATAAACAATAATTGCTGTTGTTGCATAGGATAGCAAGGCAATTGCAGACTGCCTTTGATAATTACTCCCTACTTCGAAGCCCTTTAGTTCAGCTGTCTTTTTGGCAAAAAATATACCTTCCAAACCGGATAGTCCTGCTATAGCAACGATTATAACAGGAATCATGAAATGTAATTGGGCAATGGGATTATAACCATGTGAAAAACCAATTTGATAGCCAAAGTAAAACGCAACTGAAACGCTCGCAATTCGTATAATATCTAATAACTGTAACAACATGATCTACTCCTGTTTTTGCCGCCGCCGGGAAACGATTGCTGGAAAATATGTGGTAAATATTTCATTTTCTTGTTGGGTTAACGAAAAGTTCACCGGCCCACTCGGCGAAGCCGTTGTGGGTCGGGTGAAACGCCTGGTTGGCAGATCTATGTTACAAAAATTAATAATGATACCGGGCTTGAACAAAATCGACTCTTTCATGGCCGACCACATAAACAATGCGATGCTCTTGAGTAATTCGACGAGACCATACACCTGATCCAAGAAACTTTAAGGGCTCTGGTTTACCGATACCTTGAAAGGGGTCCTGCATAATAGCCTCAACTAATTGAAATATACGAAGTGCGGTTTTTCGGTCAGTTCCCACCCAACATTTTAAATCTTCCCTGAATTCGGCTTGAAATACGGATTCTCGTTGCGTTTTGGGTTTTGTTTTTTTCTTTGGACCTTTACTCAAATCCAACCTCGTTGCGAAGTTCATCGATGGTTTGAGGTGCTCCTGATGCCTTTTTTACTTTATCGAGAGCAGAAAGAAGACGCTTAGCATTTTTGGGTGAACGAAGTAAGTGCGCAGTTTCAAGGATACCTGTTAACTCGTCAGCGTTTATAAGGGCGACGTCTTCATTCCCACGACGTTGAATAATAACAACTTCACGATTTTTAGTAACTTCATCCAGCAAAGATGCTAACTTTGCCCGAGCATGTGTATATGTTGTTTGAATTGCCATATTTGCCTCCGTATAAAATGTACAGAAATACTGTACATAATACACTGCTATATGTCAACCTGAAAGATCGTTTTGATCATGAATTCCTGCCAACAATTATTATCACGAAAATATTCTAAATAACGTTAATAAATTAAAAGTTATCTTGATAATTTGCAAATTATTTTAATATATTAGAAATCAAATTTCTTTAAAGGTATTTTAAACTTCTATATTTATTTCAAATGTATTAATCTATCCAATGAAATGCTTCTCAGTTTGCGAATTGTGTCGCTGAGGAAGAGGGGAGCTAAGTTCTTTTTAAGTTCGAGATTTCAGATTCAAGGCTGCGAAGCAAAAAGCCCCGTCTTTCATTTTAATGAAAAAACGGGGCTTTATTTTTCTGCAATGCAATGGCTTGTCAACTGATCATCCTTTGAGACCTTTGCAAAAGGGCACTTTTTGCCCTATTTCGGCGTCAGGCTCAAATTTCAATCCTCGAAATATTCAATATATTCCTGCGGTTGAAATTTTCGTCTTCCTTGAACTCGAACAAAAATTACCGTTTTGCAAAGGGCTCCCTTTTTTAGACTTTCAAAATCAAATCAAAAGTAACTCAAAATACTATATATCCTTTTAATATAATTATTCAGAAAAATGCTTGAATTTATTATCAATAATGTAATGACATGTCAAGTTATTTACTTATTTATGGACGTCCAGTAGGTGCCCCGAATTAAGTTGCGGGCAGGTAAAATGAAAAAATAGAAACCTGATGGTTACCTGGATCTGATATTTGCAAAAAAGGAAAACCCGCTCGACCCTGTCCGTCAATCTTGAATGACATGTTCGCTGTTAAGCGTTGAATTGTGGTGATGGAGTATATTTTTCGGAAACGGTCTTACTTTTTTCCACTCTTGTGATTCTTTTTCTGCTTGCCATAAGTCGAAATTTTTCTGCAAATTTAACCAAAAATCCGGAGTGGTATCAAATGCACGGGATAAGCGCAAAGCCATATCTGGCGTGATCGCGCCTCTTTCATTTATAATTTTAGATAATGTTTTCCTGGAAATACCAAGACTTTCAGCCATATACCTAATCGTAATGGATAATGGCAGAAGATAGTCTTCTTTTATTATATTGCCCGGGTGTGTCGGGCGTCTTGTCATTCTTCTCATTGTTTTGACCCCCTAATGGTAATCATCATAATCGACAATGTAGGCATCGCCATCAATAAACTGAAAAAATAGGCGCCAATTACCGGATACTTTCACTGCGTGAAAACCTTTTTTATCGCCACCCAATTTGTGAAGGAAAGAACCCGGGTAATTTATATCCTTTATGTCACTTGCGGCATTAAGCCTATCAAGGATTCGTGCAAGCCTATTTGCATGCTCGGGTATAATGCCTTTCTTGCTCCCAGTGTAAAAATAGTCCTCTAAACCTTTATGTTTAAATGATTTTATCATCAGCGTTATGCGTAACCCAAAAGGTTACATTTGTCAAGATTATTTTCACAGCGAACGAAGCGCATCACAGGTGAGGCGCGTACTTTGAGGACTGACAGGTTCGTTCTTTTATTCAACAATATGCATGTTGTCGAAATCCGTCTTGACAACGTGACAGGAGTGGTCTGTCCAAACGCAGGAATATGCATGAATTTGACTGTCGTGATAACTTTCAGATAGCCCGCTTATGCGATTGAACCCTTCCTGACCTGCCCACAGCAGGCAGGTAAACACGGCAAAAACCAGGATTTTTCCAGATTGTCGTCTCTACATCAATTCTTATCTATTTTTTACCCCTATATATACAAATACATCCGCGGCTTCTTGAACCACGGATTAGAACCGAGCCTTCGACTCTGTTCTAATCCTTTTAATATAATTATTCAGGAAAATGCTTGAATATATGATCAATAATGTAATGACATGTCAAGTTATTTACTTATTTATGGACGTCCCGTAGGTGCCAATTCAATATTGAGATGTCAAACCATAATCACAATTCAAGCTTTGACCCCGTTCACTCTCTCTAATTCTTTTTTAACAGCAAGGCCTATTTTTTCTAAGGTATAGGGCTTTTTTATATATTTACTCGCGCCTAATTTTTGTGCTTCCTTTACGCGGGCTGTCTCAGAGAAACCACTTGCGATAATTGCTTTCTGGCCGGGATGTAATGCCAGAATTTCCCTATATGTATCAAGACCATCGATTCCCGGGTCCATTATCATATCCAACACCAATAGATCAGCTGAATTGTCACTCATGTAATCAACCGCTTCTTCACCACTTGAAACCGTTGCAACAGAGTATCTCAATTTCTTTAAAATTCTGGATGCAATTTCACGCTGTTCTTTAATGTCGTCTACTACCAAAATTGTTTCCCCATTACCCATATATTCTTCTATTCGGATGGCGTCTTCTTTTCTCACAATTTCCTTCCTCGTTACTGGAAAATAAAGAGAAAATGTCGATCCTTTTCCTTCAGTGCTTACAACATCCAAATATCCTTTATGGTCTTTTACTGTCCCCCACACCACCGCCATGCCTAATCCTGTCCCGCTTCTCCCCATCACTTTTTTTGTATAAAAAGGCTCAAATATTTTTTCTATATCCAAGGATGAAATACCTATTCCGGTATCTGATACTGTCAGGACAACATAGTCTCCTTCTTTGATATTATCATAACCCCTTATAGGTCTATCTATATACTCGTTATTTGTTGAAATGAATACATTTCCGCCATCGGTCATAGACTCTGCCGCATTTAAAACCAAATTCATGACAGACTTTGACAAATGAACCGGAGATCCCGAAATATTTAGCAGGTTACTCTCAAAATTGCTTTCAATTTTAACGTCAGGGTGAAACTCTTTCAGAATTTCACATTCTTGTGATTGAAGATAACTTTCTATGATTTGATTTAAGTTCGTGACCTGAGTGGTAACAACCCCTCTTCTTGCTAATGTCAACAAGTCCTGGACAATAGAAGCGGCCATTTCCCCCGATTTTTGAATTGCTAAAATGGATTCTCTCAGGGGGCTGTCCTCTGGAATTTCCATCAGTAACAGGTCCGGATAACCTACAATACCACACAAAACATTGTTGAGATCATGAGCTACACCGCCTGCTAAAGTGCCAAGGGCCTCCATTTTTTTAGCTCTTGCTAGTCTTTTTTCGCTTTCAATAAGCTTCTGGTTAAGGGCTGCTAATTTTGCTTCTGTCTCAAGTTTCTTCTCAAGACTGGCCAGTTTCCTTTCAGCCTCAAGTTTTTGCAGAGCTTGAATGGCAAGTATTGAAAAACGGTGAGCTAAGGTAAGGTGATCACGAGAAAAATGGCCCCTGCTGGAATGTGTACAAATGAACAAGGCTTTTTGCTCTGAAGAGCGTATCGAAAAGTGAAGAGCAGATTTTACTGAATCTCTTATAAGTTTAGGCTGAGAGCACCATTCGGATACGAGTTCCGTATCAAAGACAGCCACGGGTTCACCTTCTATAACGCGTCGGAACATTGAGTGTGGTTTCCAAACTGTAGTGCTGAACAGCGTATCAGAGGTGGCCTGAGTCTTGAATAAGCCATCATCGACTTCAGTCAAAACGAAAGCCGCCTCAAAGTCCAACGGCTTCCGCATGACATCAAACAGTCTAAGAAACAACTCTTGCGGATTCTCGGTAAACACAAGAACACGCAAACCTGCCAGAAGAGCCTCAGCTGTTTGGCGTTGCAGTGCTTCACGGTTTCTGGCGTCTTCCAGGTTTAGTAGTGCTTCACGTAGTTCTTCTGATTCGCCCATTGCCTATTCCACTTTCCGTGTGCCGAAAACTAGCACCGCGATCATCAAATTACCATGTCTGTTTTCGCCACCAATAAAGCATCCCTGTTCACCCAGGGTGAAAGAGCATAGGAATGGAGCATGGTACAATCCTGTTTGTAGATCCGCCACAACCTCATCCAATCGATCCTGAATGCTTAGCATGCAGCCTGTACAGTAAAGCACAAAAGCACCTTCAACTTCCTCCTCATTTAACTCTGCAGCCTTCACTGCTACGCTGGCAACTCTTCCCGCCCTGGTCGCCAATCTATCGCGGTTCCCTGTCATTAATACCACCTCATCACCTTCGCTGATATCAGTAAAGAGCAGGAGTCCATGATCAGCTAAGATTTCTGCGGGGTAAGACAATCTAAAATAGGAGATATCACCGAACTGTTTTACAGGCCTGCCAAGGGGACTGAAGGAAGATGCCGGGACCAGACTTCCTCCCTCGGGCAAGACATTGTCAAGCAACCCCTCTGTCCATTCGTTATAAACCTGAACAATGGGCCGGCCGTCAACCTCGTACAGCACTCGCCCCTCAGCCCGGGTCACAATGCCCCGATGTCTTGTTGGTTCGTAACCGCTATGGAAGGCATATCCTATCTCACATGTCGGGAATAAAGTAGCCACTGAAATGGCTTCCCTGCAAACAGTGTCATTACCAAACTGTTGCCATTGGCCGCTCATATCGTTGTCAGCAGATGTGCCGCCAATTATGGGGACTTTGGAACCGAGGTGCTTCTCTATCGCTCCGATTACTCTTTCTTCTTCCCCTGGGTAACTGGTTATAATGATGGCGGATGGAAGTTCACCAGGTCGACCGGAGTTTGAAAGCGCAGTATTAAGTGCGGACATAACCGCCGTTTCTGGATCACCCTTAGCCTCGGCAATACCAACCCCGTATCCGCCTTGCGGATCAAGCAGTCCCAAAATGCCCAATCCTATTCCTTCGTGGCTATGAAAGCCAGCATCTGTTATGACTCCAAGGCAGGATGTGCCCCCTTGAAGAGGCACGCCAGGTGCAAGTTCACATAAACGTCGAACCAGACTTTCATTGTCATAATCACATGAGCTGTGTACCAGCATAAGTTGGGGAACACCCCCCAATTTCTCAAATAACATCTCATATGCCTCGGTAGCAGCCCGATCTGCATCTGACTGAGTAGACCATGCAGAAGCTATTTTCATGATATTTCTCCTTATAAACGTTTGCTGAGTTCGATTTCCTAATCAAAAGCCTCATTTCGTGCTTTTTCAATGTATAACAATTATTATCACGAAAATATTCTAAATAACGCTAATGACGCTAAAAGTTATCTTGATAATTTTCAAAATTATTTTAATTAATTAGAAATTAAATTTATTTAAAGGTATTTTAAACTTCTATATTCATTTCAAATGTATTAATCTATCCAATGAAATGCTTATCAGTATATGAATTATGTCGCAGAGGAAGAGGGCAGCTAAGTTCTTTTTCAGTTCGAGATTTCAGATTCAGGGCTGCGAAGCAAAAAGCCCCGTCTTTCATTTTAATGAAAAAACGGGGCCTTATTTTTCTGCAATAGAATGTCTGGTCAACTGATCATCCTTTTTAAAGGTTCAAAATCAGATCAAAAGTAATTTGGAATAAAAATATATCGTTTTAATATATAAGTCAATTTATTATCTTTTTAGTCCTCTAAGGCCTGGCTTTTAAAAGTTTAAAAATTTAGAGTCATATCCACCCCCTGAAACTGCAAAATTAAAGGATGTCCTCAAGATTTCCCAACGGCAGTTTGCCTCCGGCCAGATCATCTTTCATGGTGAATTCAAATATTACACTTTGATATTTTACGAAACGCATATTATGCATGGGCGCCACCTACTGTCCCAGGTCGTGTCTACACAGGCTGTTGCTCAAATGCGTTATTCTATATGCAGGCCCGACACTTTAAGCTTATTCTATGTTTGCGCCAACAACAGCGGCCATCTGCATCATGTTGATCGTCTGGCCTTCTTTTAGATTTGTAAGGTCAGTGACATTGCCTGATTTGCTTTTGGATTTTGTGTTTTTGAAGATCGGGAGCAAACTCGCATCAACCACAATGAACTTGCCTGCGTTTTCAGGCTTTCCATTTTCAGTCTTTGTCTGAAGTTTATTCGCTTTAATATAGTCCCATAGTTTTTTAGTGATTTCTGTCCTGGGAAGTTTTTTTACTCCCAGAAACTCTGCCAGTTCATTTCTCAGCTTTACCGGTTTCATCAATCCTTTTGCTTCTGCCATTTTTAACTCCTTTATATTTTAATTTAAAATGTGAAAATGGGGTTAGGTCTGCCTTTGATCCTTTTGGTCTTCGCCTGCCATCACCTTTAGGTATATATGTCCGCTTGACTGCTCTGGCTCTATATGCGCCTTTCCTCAGTCGTTCAGACAAATTCTTAAGATTATCTCCAGGATTCTTACCGTACTCTTTCCATGTCTTACCGTCTATACCAGCAGCTGAGTTGCGCTTCAACTTAAGAAAGCTTGTTCTCACCTCCTTTTCTCCACCTTTTCCGCCATACGCTTGTTGTCACTTATTTTTATTGAAAGGTTTCTCCGATACTATGAGGATGTCAGACCCCCTGTATCCGTTCATCATAGTTTTTTCCCTTGGGGTTTTCCATGCGGTCCTTACCGCAACCACTTAAGGACAGATACATGGCCTCCCGATTCCCGCGCAAAAAGCTTCCGTGCATGCATGAGGTCTCCGGCCCCGCCAAGTCCTTACATCCCTCGCCATTCCGGAATATGAGATATTGCCTTCTGAAAGAATTTTGGTGTCACATCTTGATTAACACATTAATTGGCATCTGTTTACATAAAAGTATTGCTTTTGCTGAATATAATATTCCTCTTATTATCTTTTTAGTCCTCTAAGGCCTGGCTTTTACAAGTTTAAAAATTTAGAGTCATATCCACCCTCTAAAACTGCAAAACTAAAGGATGTCCCCAAGATTATACTATTTAATGCGTGGCAGGCATGTTGCGAATTCAGGCCGTTTTCGGATGAGTTTTAAGTTATTAAAACCCTTTATAATAACTGCAAGTTTATGTCAAAGATTTTGATAGCTTTTCGTTCCACGACAAGGTAAACAGGACTGCTATTATGATCTTTTTGCGATCAGCAGGGTTCTTCCAACGGTTCCGAGAATACGTTTGTCCTGCATTTTCTTTACCTGGTTCCCGCTCAGGCGTTCTGAGGACAGGGGGCACTCTATTCGGTGGGTTACTTTCCATCCTGTTTTAGATAAAACCCTGTGGTAATTAAATATTGTAATTGAATTATCGGAGTTTTCTTTTGAAGCGGGTGTGGATTCAAAATCGCGCTTGCCCGCCTCGCCTGAGCGAGAGCCTTGAGTTGGGCTGATTGCCTTCTTTGGGCAAGAGCGATGGCGGGCAGGCCAATCGTCTCCGAAGCGTTCATCACAATCGTTAAAATTCCACTGGTCCCATGTGCGAAGTCCCCAGCCAAGTTCTTTGAATTTTTCCTGATCCGTCTTTCCTTCTAATCGCAACGCCCAGACAAGCGGAAGATCCATGTGGTAATGACTGGCAATATATTCCATATCCCGCCCCTGGGCGAGCAAATTATTAATTTCGCCAAAATTGGCATTATTAATAATTTGGGCAACTCTACCCTGGCTTATCCCAACTATCTCCGCAATTTGTTCTTGGGCCCGGCCAAGGCGGTTTAATCGGATGATAATGATTTCCCGGCCAGCCCTTTGTCGCGCTCTAATATCCGAGATCCAAGTGTTGACGGTTTGCCGTATTACCCCTAATTTTTCTGCCAGGGCCGATTCAGTCCACTTACATTCCCGCCCGCCTCTGAAGTGGCTATCTCCCGGGCGATTCGCTTTTTATCGCCTGGACTTAAACGATCGCCATGGCTGATGTTAGATACTGCCCCCTCAAGGAGACAATCGGTGTCGCGTCTTGATTAGCATATTAGCTGACATCTGTTTACGTAGCATTGGGTCCTGGTTTCAGGCAGGAGAATAGATAGACGTTCAATGAATTTTTCACGATCATCATTAAAGCATTCGGCGTTCTATTCCTCTGATCATAACATGATGCAAGAGGCCGGGAGTATCTAATCGGGCTATCCTGAGCATGCCCGCAACATACTCCCAA
>Ga0207996_1001175_pt1 | contig 19196 bp, 24 predicted proteins | sample AntAceMetag02UKG_FD_184773 | JGI IMG/M metagenome (GOLD analysis project Ga0207996, IMG submission 184773) | Saline lake microbial communities from Ace Lake, Antarctica - Antarctic Ace Lake Metagenome 02UKG (SPAdes) (version 2) | ecosystem: Environmental > Aquatic > Non-marine Saline and... | reverse complement strand
TATTTACTATTGAAGAGCGGTTCTGTAAGGTCTTTATTCATGATCTGGCCGCCAGCTTCCAACAAGCAGTTCTCAAATTGCCAAGCATTTGTCGCAAAGGTCGTTCCCCACTGATCGAGCTTGCCGTCACCGTCCCTGTCCTGGGTGAGTTGTTTTCCCACTGTGATGAATTCGTCCCATGTTGCAGGCGGCTTGTTGATGTCCAGTCCGTTACGGTAGAACATATCTTTGTTGTAATACATTACACGCACACTTTTATTGAAGGGGAACGCATACATAGTATCATTGAATGTGCTGCTCTTTATGAAAACCGGATAGAAATCATCGAGCTCTTCCTGAGAAAGTCCGTTAGGTCCTTTAATGAATTTTTCTATTGGAACAAGTGCATTTCCAGCAATGAATTTTGCAATCCAAGCTTCATATGCCTGCGCAAGATCGGGTTGAGTATCTGCCACGATTGCTGCCATAAGTTTCTGAGAAAGTGCGGTGTAGTTTCCCATATTAATATCATTGATAAAAATATCTGGATGCGTATCATTAAATTCTGTTACCAGCTTCGTCAGGGCATCACCCAGAGGACCACCCATTGCATGCCAGAATTCTAATTCGAGCTTCGTTGATTTGGTCTGTTTTGAACATCCTGCAAATAGAATAATTGAAAAAATCAAAATAAATAGAAATATTTTTTTCATTGCATGCTCCCGAATTCTTTATATGTATGGCATTTAAAAATTAGACTTTTAGGAGTCAAGTTTCTATATTATTTAAATAATATTAAAGCATTATTGTTGCTTTGATGATCGGGAAGAAGAGAAGTTCGGATGTATTCACACTTAAGGGACGTATACCCCCAATTTCCCATGACAGTTTATCTCCGCGAAAACGAATTCCAAAGCTAAGGTATCCATCGAAGGCACCATCAGATACGCTTACTCCACTCGAGGTATGTATAAACTCCCCGAACAATGAGATTGATTTAGAAGCATCTAACCGGATTCCGAGCATACCAAGGAATACATTTACACCGTTGGAGTTTGGATCGAAGATAGAACCGAACCCAGCATGAAGGCTAGTCTGTTTTTTTCCTATACTAAACACATTTCCAAGTACGAGTATACTTGGTTTAACTATGAAAGTAGTCCAAAGAGTACTTTTAAATTGATTTAAATCTAAATATTTAAACCGAGCGCGTACAGTGATTGTCTCCAAGAAGTGAGTTGTTATCGGAAAGAGAGACGCGCAACCCAGACTAATATTCGAGGTTATGGCAAAATGATAATCAATAAAGAGAAGTTCATAATCAGAGAAATATAATTGTCCTGCTTCCATTGTATAAGCAGTCGGCATGATCAAGAGGTTGTCATCACCGGCTTGATATCCATCTGCATTTAGAAAAGCTGCGATAAGAATAATATCCAACATTATTACATATTTTTTCATAATTTTTCACTCCTGTGCAAGTCAATAAGTTAGATTGATTATAGCATTCTTTAGAAGTCAAGTTTTGTTTTTTTTGAACTCACGTTTACCTTGTTTTTGCGTTCAGAGATGAAAAAAATATTGCGTTTCAAAAAACTTGACACACATTTTGCGACTCGATGAATCAAACCTCATCGCGGGGGCGTAGTTCAGTTGGTTAGAACGTCTGCCTGTCACGCAGAAGGTCGCGAGTTCGAGTCCCGTCGCTCCCGCCATTTTTTAAATAAATATGACATTACAATTATTGTTTATTTACAATATAAGGCAGCCATATAAATTTTTCTTGACACCCAAATTAATTAAATTTAACATTCAGTTTGATTTTGAAATTGTATTTAAGTAGGAGATAAAATGTTAGAGAAAGAATTTGAATATTTTAAAAATAATAGAGAAATTTTAATAAAACAATACAATAATAAATATATAGTTATTGTTGGAGAGAAAGTTGTAGATGTATATGATAATAGGTTGAAAGCCCTAAAATTTTCAGCAGCTAAATATGGATTGGGTCATTTTTTAATTGAATATTGTACCGATGATTTAAATTATTATAATTGGAGTTTTGCCAATTGGTGTTTTGTAGAATGATAAAACATTTTGCTTTTATAATAAAATCAAAAACTTTAACAAGGTCAATATTAACAGAAATATCTATACAAGAACCAGTTTCAGGTAAAACAATAAGTAAAGAAATTTTAGGATTATGGGACACTGGTGCTACTGGTAGTGTAATATCCAAGAAAATTGTAGATGAACTTGAGCTCATTCCAACAGGAAAAACATTCGCCTCAGGAGTTCATAGTACAATCGAGGTCAATACATATATAATAAATGTGGCTCTTCCAAACGGTGTTCTTGTTAAAGATGTCAGAGTCACTGAGAGTAAAAGATTTAATAATTTTGATGTATTAGTAGGTATGAATATTATTGCGCTAGGTGATTTTGCCTTTACAAATAAAAATAATGAGTCATGGTTTTCTTTCAGAATTCCATCAGTTGAACGGTTAGATTTTGTGCCTGAATCAATAGATCACAATTTGAAAGCAAATGGTTTGAATAGAAAACAGAGACGACAAAAAATCAAAAGAATAAAAACCAAAAAATAACTATTTGTCTGTATTTAAATCAATTATTTTCTAGCGAAATCACATAAATAAAAACCAATCAAATTTAAATAGAGTTTCGTTATTTGCGATCTTGGATTCTAATTAATCCCTAAAAATTTCTTGTTACAAATACTTGAACTTCGTTCTCACTGTTAAAGCTTTTATCGCCGATAGCGACAACCTTCCAATAATATATAGTTTATGGCAGAAGGTCGTCCCGACAGATCGGGAAGTCCCGTCGCTCCCGCCATTTCTTTATCATGAATTTATAATTACGTTCAACTAAAAATATCTAAAAATCACCTGTCATGAATACCTGAATTTCACTTTCACTGTTGATACCTTCATCACCGATTGCGATAACTTTCCAATAATACACTGTGTTTGGTTGTAAATTTTCTACTACGGTTGTATGTTCAATTTCCGAAGGATTGTAGGGTGATGTAATTATATCCAAACTGCACGATGTTAAGAACGAAATTAGAATTATAATAAACAGAATTGTGCGATGTTTTCTTTTTCTGAAACAGATTGAACCAACAAAAATAAATCCAAGACTCATTGAGCTGATTAAATATGTTAGATGACTATTTTCAAGAATGTCTCCAATGAAAATCGATTCATACCTTTTAAACTCAGGATCATCAGAATAGTAGACCTCGTAATTGGTTGCATTGCCATACCAGATAAGTGTAGCTGATGAAGAATAAACTGCTTCGGCATTGATCGGTGAACTGAGACTTACTTGATGGAAAAGTCCCGGCAAAGAGTAGTAGTTTTCTCCTTTTCGCAGTTCTTCATCCACATTAATTTTTACTACTTCAGAGTAGTTATGAAAATTATAAATGTATATTTCTCTATTTTTAAGATCATAAATATTTGAAAAAACAGTAGGATCGACACCATGTTGATGAGTGCCATCCAAAATAGTTCTGAATAAATTCACTGTGATCGAAGAAGCATGATCGAAGAGATATTGCGCTACTTTATATCTATAGCAATTATACCAGCGATAATCAGTACTGTCCGAAACGTAGAAGTTAGTCATAACCTGATGGTTTTCTTGTCTGTTCACAAATATGACATCTCGTTCTCCAAATTCAATGATCACAGAGTTGCCAAGACTGTCTCCCCACATTGAATGACCATCCCAATGACGAGTGTAATACGTGGAATACATCTCAATGACTTGTTCTATAGATGCGCATTCTTCCAGAGCTTTCTCGCATAGTTCACCCTGTACGGTTGGTTTGTTATTATAGTTTGCTACATCATATCTTTCGGGTAAAGATGATCCATCATACCACAAACCGTACTCATTGATGCCCCCAACATTCTGAAAGCCCTGGGATACCTGATAGCCGAAATAAATCCGTCCGTATTTTCCGGCGGAAGCTGGAATTACTTTAATTCTCGTGTTGATATTATGCCAATCTTTGTTCGTTCCTCCGAGGATTACATCATCTTCAGCAGCACTAATTACCGTACACGCTTCAAGAGGGAATAAGCTGGATATGTAAAGAACAGCCAGTATCATTAAGACATATTTCCTCATGAGTTACCTCCTGTATGAATAAAAGCTACATTTATCAAAAAAGAGAACGTTTGATTTTTCAGATTTGCATCATCACTGCTTGTGTCGAAATTAATAAGCCCCTTTTCATATCGAATTTCAAGGGAAAATCTTCCCAAACCAGCCTCGACTCCAGCAACGACACCTGCATCAAATCCTCTGACATTGTCCAGCACACCTACATCGTTCATGGCGAGAGCTTTCAAGCTAAAAGACGGACCGAGAATACCGCTGAGATGGAAATGGCCATTATTCACAAGGAAATATTTTGCCAGAACAGGCATTTCTACATACACAAAAATGTTATATTGCTCGATATCTCCAACCGTATTGATCTTACTACCCTTTGTAGTAAGTAGGATTTCGGGCTGTATGAAAAATTTTCTATTTAACTCATAGTTAGCAAATCCACCAATTGTAAATCCCGGTACATCACTCACTCCTTTTCCGGGAAGATTTTTACCTCCAAAACTTGATGAATTATATCCAATTTTCATTCCGATATCTGTAATAGTACCAGCGTTTAAACTTAAAGGGATTATCAAACTAAGAAGGATTACGATACTTGTTCTTTTCATTGTTCTCCTAAGGCGTGTGTTTTATTTTTTTTTGTTGTTCATATATCCAATTGTACATGATATCAAGCACAATTGGTGATAGCGTTTCTTCAATCAATCTATATTCGTCAGGGCTTCCTGTCTGAGCAGTCTGAAAATAGTGATTCACTCCGGGTATTATTCTCACTTCATAGTTTTTATTTCTGCTCTTCATTAGAGCATTCTTGACTGCTTCTGCATTGCCCTCTGGAGGAACCTGCATATCCTTTTCACCGAATAAAGCTAATACCGGGCATGTGATTGTCTGCAATGTTTTTGAGGGATTATAGGTAACGTTATATTTGAACCAGGGTGAAAGGAATCTCTTTACTGATGCATCTCGATTTTTTTTAGGTATATTTGGATCGAGCTCAAGATAGAGTTTGTCGATCTCAACAGCTGCAGAATCCTCATTTTCTTTTTCCAAGATCATGGCAAGTACTTTCTTTTGAAATTCTATTTTCTTTTCAATTTCTTCGTCAGAAGCACCCATGATTTTACTTATTGATTTTTCAAATTGTAAATTATAGTCTACGCCTTTAAGTCCGGGACTTCCCATCACGATAATTAATGAGATTTCATCCATTTGCGCTGCAATGAGAGATGCAATTGTTCCACCTTCACTGTGTCCGATAAGACCGATTTCTGCAATTTGAGGTAATAATATCAGATAGTTTACTCCAGCCATCACATCTTGTGCGAAATCTTCGGTTGTCGCTGAGAATCTATCTCCAGTTGAACTGCCAACACCTCGCTCATCATAACGCAGAACAGCAATACCGTTTCGTGTGAGAAAATCTGCAATCACAAAAAAAGGACGATGCCCAAAAAATGTATTGTCTCTTTCGTGAGAACCTACTCCCGGTATTAGAATGACTGCGGGGAATGTGTTTAGATTTTTCGGAGTGGTCAGTGTTCCTGCAATATGAACGTTACCATTTTCAAAAGAAATTTCTTGTTCATTATAGGGGAATGGAGCTTTCGGAGTTTGAGGTCTTCTGAGAGTGGAAATTTCTTTCACTTGTACCATTTGTAAAGGCATTGATCTTCCAGCCTGTTCCCATATCCCAGTAAGTTTATCCTCATTCAATTCTCCATTGAATTGAGCATGTATTTGATCAAATACAATAGATATTTTAAGATGGAAGAATTTGAGAGAGCTTGCAGAAAATGCTTTATCCGACTGATCTGGAAAAATAACATCAACCTGGGTATCTTTATCTGCAGAAAACACGAAAGCAATCCTGTAACTGAATCCCGGAAATTGCACCGTCCCTTCCCAAATTCCTGAAATATCCCGAACTGTTGTTTTTTGAGTACAGCTTATTATAATACTGATAAGAACAAGAAAAGCAATGGATTCAAAAAGTCTTTTCATGCTGGTCTGTCACACTTTTTCATTCCATGCAATAATGGAAGCAGGAAGAATGTGAGCAATATATAAAAGACTGATAGCAAGTACAGCATCTATTTGACCGAGATTGGATAGGATAAATAAGTATATTATCAGAAGTGTTACAATAGCAAACAAACTGTAAGAAATATTTGTCGCATGTAAGACGACATGCATTTCTCGTTCATCTAGTTTTTTTGATGAGGAATGCGTCATATTCCATAGCGAAGATTTTACAAAAGCAGTGCGAAAAGTGATAACTATTACAGCAATTGGAATGACCTCCAATACCAAATAGATTGTCCTCAAAATGTGAGATTTTACAAGATAAAACAGTACAAGCATCGCTACTATGCCAAGATAATTAATTATTACTGTCGTTCTTCGTTTTTTCAGTATTTTGTTCATTTATACTCCTCGTTTTAGATTGAGCAGTTCTTCGCTGAGGGGTTTCATTGGTTTGGTGGAGAATATAAATTCAACCGGTAGATCAAAGCATTCGCTGATACGGAATGCAAGATCAAGACTCGGGTTGTACTCCTCACGTTCAAGGTAACCGATAGTCTGAAAATTCACGCCAATTTTATCAGCGAGTTCTTTTCGCGAGAGACCACGCTCTTTTCGTAAAACTGCAATTCGATTATACATAGTTCTAATTTCCATGGTGCAGAAAAAAATTGAGTGTGTATGGTATGTCAAGTAAATTGTTGTAAATATACAATTTTTTGTATAAAAAAGTTAATTTGTATATTTAAATAGATTGGTACTATGTAAAGTTGCAGATAGAGGTTGATCGCTGGGAATAGTTATGTTTGCTCTGTAAAGATTTATCTAACTTGTATGTATGTTTTTGAATATTTATTAATTCCTTGCGCGTGAAAACTAACCATCGATGGGCAACCGATCCTTTTTGGTATTTATCGTACACTTGCCAGTTGGAGAATAAATGTCGCTCCTTTTGGTTTGTTGTTTTCAACAGAAATAATCCCCCTATTGTTTCAGGTATTCTTTTACAAAATACAAATCCTTTCCTGTATGTTCCATTTTGGCACTTTATTTGCTAAAATATTGACAGTAAATGCACATCAAAATCTCTGAATTACTATGAAAAGAATTCTATTAACAAATGATGACGGTGTGTTTGCAGAAGGGATCGGAGAACTTGCGAAGGTTCTGCGAAAAAAATATGATGTGACCATTGTTGCACCTGATAGAGAACGAAGTGCAGCGTCGCATTCGCTCACGATTCACCATCCTCTTCGAATTTTTAAGATAAAAGAAGATAAGTATGCAGTTGATGGCACACCAACCGATTGTGTGATCCTCGCAACGCATAAGATCATAAAAACAAAAATAGATTTGGTTATTTCAGGGATTAATAATGGTCCGAATATGGGGGAAGATATTCTCTATTCCGGAACTGTTGCCGCTGCAATCGAAGCAATGAATCTCGGACTTCCAGCCCTTGCAGTATCTATGGGATTTCGGGACAAAGGTGATTTCAAAGATGGAGCAGAAATACTCCTGCACATGCTCGAACATGACCTTATCTCGATAATGTCGGCGGAATCTATTTTGAATATCAATCTACCTCCTGTTCCTTTACATGAAGTAAAGAGTTTCAAAGTTACAAAGCTGGGTCATCGTGTGTATAGCGATTTCATCAAAGAACGGCATGACCCGCGCGGTCGTCCCTATTATTGGATAGGTGGGCAGACACCGAACTGGACTGGCGGAGTGGAAACAGATTTCCATGCAGTGAGAGAAAACAGTGTTTCTATAACTCCCATTACGATCGACATGACCAAGTACGCATACTTTCCTCAGATTGAGGAATGGATTGAGAAGAATAAGATCAATAAGCGTGATTCTTGAACGCTGATTTACTTAAGGCATGCTTATTCAGACATGTCTCAAGAAAATCATAAACAAACATTTACATTAGAGGAAGAAATTGTATGCCTTTTCTTCGATATCCGCGATTTCCAATATAAATTTTTTGCTCTGCTCTAACTCATGCTGGAGAGCATTCCTGCAAAACTCGATGATCAATTTTCCTGATGTGTTGAACAGTTCGCCTGCTTCTGTCCAGTTCTTTTCATCGTACTTTTTACCCAACATAATAAGTACTTTTGCCTGTTCAAAACGCAGCCCGTTGCAGTGCTCGAGATTTTCCGGTACAAGCGGCGGCGTGTTTCCCGCATAGGCGACCATGTGCTGAATACATTTTTCGCAATCCCAACCGGTTATAGCATCGGCAAGCTTTCTCATTGCAGGCATACCGATCATTTTTATGGGCGGATGCAGCATTCTCTCCGCTTTATATCTAAGTCCTTTTTGTGCCACTTCATATTCGTCCGGCAAGTGTTCGCGCAGCTTGAACATTCGGATCGTATTTTTGTTACTCATCCCAGGAACTTTGACGTCCATGGATTTTATGAAATCTTCGTATGATACCTCTTGGAGGTTTTTGTAGCTGCAATCGAGGATGGAAAAGGTCTCTTTCTCGTCATCATAGCCCACGATCAGCACATAGTGTATCGGGATGTGGGTGGTATGATAGATACCTATGTAATAAGGAAGATAATACATATCCAGCGCACCTGCAACAACCGGTTCGTCATGATCGAGAGATTCGATGATCTTTGTGTAGGTCGTTTTCCATGCTTTGCCTTCGCTGATGATCACTTCATAAGGGAGGACGGCGCTGAGTTCCTTTAACAAGTATTTCGGGCTATTTCCCCAATACACCATTTCCGGTGGGTCTGCGCTTTTGAATCTCATGTATGAAAAGCCGGCCATACCGCCGATGATGGGTAAGAGAAAATATTCATAATGAGCACCCTTCCAGGTCAATATGTCATACAGTCCATTGATATAACAGGTTCCTTCGTGTTTCTCGTGGGGGAGTTGCAAAACTTTTTTCATGATGATTGCTCCTTTGAGATAATTATGAACGATGTTGGAAACACACAAATGCTGTTTTGTTGGTCAACTTTTCTGTCTATAATTTGTAAGAAAATGATATTGTTCACGCAAAGCACGCAAAGGAAATAGAGAACGCAGAGAGCGCGGAGAAAGAATTAAGAAAAACCTTAACTTCTCGTCCCTAAGTTGTACTTGGGGACGCAATCATGGGCTTTTTACAAGTCGAAGAGCTTGTGATAAGTACGAAGGAGTCATTCACTTAAGATATGCTCTTTTTCATACAATAAATGCCCTTCACATCTCCATATGCTTCTTGAATATATCCCTTTTATATTCTCTGGGAAATTACTTTGATCCACATTAATACCTAAAGTTAAAATATTTTGTAAATCAGTTTCTACAATGTATGGGTTAAAGACAACTGCATGATTTGAAAGATCAATAACATAGAAAATATTATGTGGAAAAATACATGAAAACATAGTAACTTCAGATTCATCCGGGAAATGAATGGTCTTAATCTTAGAAAAATCATATTTTTCCAGTAATTCATTGTAATCCGTGATGTTATTATAATCAATTGCCTGAAATTTGATTGGATTTTTAATCCAAAATGCAATAATAAATCCATTATCTGAAAACTTTTTAGCTATCTCAGCATCTCTCGTGCTTGATATTAAAACTGAATGTGCATTCATCTTTCGGGGATTGGAAGATAACGTATGAATGAATGATAAGAAAAAATTCTCAATTATAAGTTTATCATCTTTGTTAGAAATTCCATCCATTTTTTTCTTGAACATAGCCAAGTTATCAGGATTAGAATAATCTGATAATGTTTCCTTGTAATCGGTTTTTTTTGACAACTTACATAGTACATCAAAAATATAATCGATTGTTTCAATATTATTAAATTGTCTCAATGCTGTTAGTTCCTGGCTTTTAGATTTAATATATGAGTTCGCTTTTGATCCGATTACGAAAAAACGATCATAATGGGGATTGTCCGAATCTTCTATATTAGCACCAGTTTTTGAATAAAACATAGCTTTGTTTTCACCGCGAAATAGAAATGCTATTTCTTTCTTTAATCTTTGCGTCTTCTAATAATTTTGACATGCAGTATATATAATTAAACCAGGTCATGTTATTTTGTAAAGAACTTATTTTATGAAGCTCACCATTTTTCAAAAGCGTATAAAATGATTCTTTTTTGGTATTAATCAATATCATTATTTATCCTTTTTACCGTTGATATAGCGTCTATTTGATAATTTCTTCTTTCTGACCTTCACTATTCTTTTTAACTATCTCAGTGTCTCGTTTTTGTATATAATTTGATATAATACAAACTGTAAGTGTTGCCGCCATAGCAATCCAGAATTTTGATGCAATCTCTTGACCGTATTTGAAATACTGAAAAGCCTTCCCAGTATTCCTATCTACAGGAAGTGAATTGAAAAGACAATGGTATTCAATAGAAAACCATAAGACCGGTGACAGCGACCAGAAGACAAGCCACCGAAACAATATGCGACGTTGAGGATGTTTACATAATAGCGAAAATAACGTAAAAACCAGAGCAACAGTACCAATAAGCATAGCCCCTACCCAGATGTACCATTGCCAAGACCAAGGATCATAAAAATTGGGCATGACAGCCTTACCTCCATAAATTAGTTTCTAACTATATATTATCAGAAAAGGTGTAATATCATCCTTATTTTCACATTTCATAACACACTTTCATAAATTTATTTTCTTTCACATTCGTATCAGCACAAATATGGTATTCACTGTCAACAATTTTTCAAAAAACATTGCCAAGATTTGGTATAATAAAATTTTTGCTTCATAATAATAATATTCATAAGAAAAATAAGTAGCAAGAGACAAAAATTCTGAATGGACTACACAAAGCAACGAAATAATATGGTCGAGTACCAGATCAAAGCTCGCGGCATTAATAATGAATTGCTTCTGGATGCCTTTAGAAAAGTGGAGCGGCACCTGTTCATTCCAGGCAATTCTTTCCATTTTGCATATAGCGACGGACCAATGTGCATTGGAGAAGGGCAAACTATTTCACAGCCCTACATCGTTGCACTCATGCTCGATCTGCTTAAGTTGCAACTCACCGATATTGTGCTGGAAATCGGTACCGGCTCTGGTTATCAGACAGCGATAATCGCCGAGGTCGCTCATGAAGTTTATTCTGTTGAGAGAATTTCGTCCCTTGCGAAAAATGCGAGAGAATTATTGGATTCATTAGGATATACGAATATCAAAATCCAACAAGGTGACGGCACAACCGGCTGGAAACCGGAAAATGATATTGAGAAAGAAATTAACTTCGACGCAATTATTGTATCTGCAGCAGCGCCTTCTGTGCCGGAGACACTTCTAGCCCAGTTAAAAGAAGGTGGACGTCTTGTTTTACCATGCGGGAGCAGATTTGTGCAGGACTTGATCTGCGTGAAAAAAGAACATGGAAATATCATAAAAGAGAATTTTGGCGGATGCCAGTTTGTACCGCTTATCGGAGAGCAGGGATGGTAAAAATAAAATTCCTTACATTTTTTCTAATACTTCTGCTGGCGATGCCGGCATTTCTTGGTAGTAATGAACCACCTGACGAGCCGCAAAAACAGGCGAAATTTTCTCATTTTTTTAAAGAAAAAAATATGTCGGATGAAGCAGTTATTATCTCACTCTCCATGCTTCCGATCTTTGAACTCAGAGGGGCAATTCCCTGGGCAATTCATCATTATAAAATGCCATGGTATAAAGCTTATCTACTTGCGGTTTTTGGAAACTTCCTGCCGATTCCATTCATTCTTCTTATTCTTAAATACGGACTGGATCTGCTCTCACGAATTCCTTTCTTCAGGAAATTTTTCGAATGGGTCTTTGCCAGAACAAGAAGAAAAGGCGCACTTATAAAAAAATATGAAGCGCTGGGACTTATACTCTTTGTGATGATTCCTTTGCCCGTAACCGGTGCGTGGACAGGAAGCATCGCCGCATATATTTTTGGTATAAAGTTCTTTCCTGCACTGCTTTGCATTTTAATCGGAATATGCCTTGCAGGGATCATTGTGACGACGTTGAGCATGTTTGGAATCTGGGGTGCGCTTATCGCGATTATAGCTTTATTGACATTATTTATCATATGGCTCATAAAATTCATCAAAGCAATAAAAGCCGCCAGAAACAAAGAAAAGGGGGCAACTGAATGAAGTTAAAAGAGTTCTTTGCACCGAAAACTGAAAAGGTCGATGAGGAAAAAGATCTGATACGGTTCCTCTCCGAAGTTGAACTTTTTGAAAATCTTACTCGGAACGAACGCAAAAACCTTTCTCAACATCTTTATGAACGGACGTACAAAGAAGATGAGATCGTGTTCAAAAAGGGGTATCCCAATGTGGTCATGTATGTCGTGAAAGAGGGAGAGCTTCAGACTTTTCTCGATTCTACAGATGGTGAAAGTCTCAAGACAATAAAACCTGCTGATTTTTTTGGAGAAGTGGGACTCTTTCTTGAAGAAGAGCGAACCGCAACAATTGTGGCATCAAAGGATTCCATACTTCTCGGCATCTCAAAAAGAGATATGAACAGATTTATTGATGAATTTCCCAGCGCAGGCAGTAAAATCTTGAGGAAATTAGCAACTGTGCTTTGCACCCATCTTATTAATACTAATAAAGCACTTGCAGGCAAAAGGGATGCGTTTAACACCCTGAAAAAACAACTTGAAGATTACGAGTACCAGCTCCAGGAATTGAAAAGTTCACCGGAAGTTGAGAGCGGAAAGAGCTGATCATGGATAGAATAAGAGTAATCCGCATTGTGATTGGAATCATGACACTTGGGATTGCAGTACTTGGTATTCTGTTTTATAAATCGATCCTCTCTTATCTTGTCATTTCAGGTATCCTTGCATATCTCATATCACCCCTGATAAATTATGCTCAAAAGTTCCATATTCCTCGGGCACTCTCGATTTTGTTCGTGTATCTCATCGTAATTATTCTCATTGTTATATTGATAAACGTGATCATTCCACAGGTAAAGACCCAGGCAGAGGAAGCTTCAAAATTCTTCAAGCAAATCGTTAAAGATCCCGGGGCATTCAGCTTAAAATCATTAGGTTTAGATGGTGTTTCAAGATTTGTAGATCGTTTGCAGACGCGCTTTACCTTTTTCAATGTAGATGAATACACTCAAATGCTTGGAGAAAAATTTGTCGGTTTGATCAATGCCATTCCGCAGATACTCATTAATTCTCTCAGTGGGATAATCAATTTCCTTGCATTTCTCGTTGTGATTCCCTTTGTATGCTTTTTCCTCTTGAAAGATGAGCGCCAGCTTATGAAAACCTTTTTCAGCTGGATCCCGAATAGATATTTTGAGTTTTCTATTTACTTATTTGAGAAGATAGAGGACAGCTTCGGACGATACCTGCGTTCCATTTTACTGGAAACAATTATTGTCACAATCCTATCGTATATCGGACTCCTGATGCTTAAAATTCCATATGCGCTTACACTTAGTATCATCATAGGTTTGACAAATCCGATAAAGTTTTTCGGACCATTTATAGGATTCGTACCTGTGATTTTGGTCATACTGTTCAGTCCGGTACCAAATGTAATGGTCATTTATGCAATTCTCATGTCGATCATTATTCAGCAGATCGACAGCAATATACTATTCCCGTCACTGGTAGGTAAAGGGCTTGGCATGCATCCGCTCTGGGTGCTCCTGACCGTTATTGCAGGCGGCTATGGATTTGGAGTGCTTGGACTCCTGCTGGCAGTGCCTGTTGTGTTTCTTATCAAAACAGTTATCCAGGTTTCTGCAACAAGTTTGAGACAATTTGAAATTATATAATTCAAAATATAAAGTAAGAAGGAAATAGAAAGGAGTTCTATGGCTCGCTGGCAAACATTAGAAGGTTCAATATTACATACAACGCAGGAAGGTTCTCAGGAGCATTTTCTGAAGGATTTTTTTGAAAACAAAGCCTTTATTCCAAAGACCAAAAGAGAAAAACAAGAGTACGAGGATTTTTCCTTTGTAAGCAGTGCAATGGCGCTTCTCATCTACGTGGCACAATCCGATGGCGTCGTAGATACAGAAGAAAAAGATATGATCATGAAGGAATTGAAATTTCAACTCGATCAACGACATTTTGAGTATGAAACTCTCGCAGAAGAGATCGGTCCTGATGAAATGAAAATACTCAACCATCTCTTTGAACAATTCAAAACAGAAATTGCAAAAAAATCCTGCGATCTTGATGAAATTATTAGGGTCATCAATATGATCTATAAGAAGAATCCTTACAAAAGGATGTTTCTCGTTCGTTTGTGCTATTACGTAGCATATGCTGATAAAAAATTCTCCAAAGAGGAGTTTGACACCATTGAAAAGGTCGCAAAGAAATTGAATGTGACTGCAACGGATTCAAACAGGATAGAGCAGGAAGTACGTAAAGAACTGAAAATATAAGAATACTCTCATTTTCATACCTCGTGAAATTTGACACAATTTCTCTCCTTCACAGCGTAAGGAACAATTGAATTATTCAGGAGGATATATGTTCCAAGGTGGAAAAGGACTTCAGGACTTGCTCAAACAAGCTCAGAAGATGCAGAAAAAGATGATGGAAAGCCAGGAAGCTCTCGAACAGCAAACAGTAGAAGCTTCTGCAGGCGGCGGTATGGTCAATGTTGTAATGAATGGAAATCAGGAGCTGATCTCGTTGAAGATCGAGAAGGAAGTCGTTGACCCCGAAGATATTGAAATGCTCGAAGATCTTATCATTGCAGCAGTGGAAGAAGCCAGACAAAAAGTCAAAGAAATGGTCGAAAGTGAAATGTCTGGTTTGACTGGCGGTCTTAAGATTCCGGGACTCAATACATAATGTTTGAAGGAAAATTAGAAGAGCTTAAGAACGGCTTCAAGCAGTTGCCCGGCGTTGGTGAAAAAACCGCCGAGCGTCTTGCATTTTATTTGATCAGTCAGGATGCGCAGGTGGGATTGAACCTTGCTGAGCTCATCCGTGATTCTATCAACTCGATCCAAAAATGCGAGCGCTGTAATATGCTTTCCGAAAAAAGTCCGTGCCATTTTTGTGCTGATGATGAACGAGACACTGCATCGTTGTGCGTGGTCGAGAAATCACAGGATGTCTATCTTATAGATGAAACAGGAGTTTACAACGGACGGTATTTTGTGCTGGGAAACCTTATCTCCCCGCTGGATGGCATAGGCCCGAATCACATTAATTTTCCCAAACTCAAAGAAATGATAGAGAAAGAGAATATAAAAGAAATAATACTTGCGTTAAACCCGAGCAGTGCCGGTGAAACAACCATGGCTTTTATCACATCCAAGTTACAAAGCCCGGCGAGGAAGATCACACGGCTGGCAACCGGATTGCCCGTTGGTGGAGATATTGAGTACACAAGCTCAAAAACCCTTGCCAGTGCACTGACTCATAGAAACCAGTTATAGGATAGGAGTAAATATGGCATCAACTGCTGATTTTCGTAATGGAATGGTCATTAATTTTAAAAATAATCTATGTGTAATTGTAGAATTCCAACATGTAAAACCCGGAAAAGGTGGTGCCTTTGTACGAACCAAACTGAAAAATGTGAGGACAGGTCAGGTCGTTGATAATACTTTCCGCTCCGGCGAAAAAGTACAAGAGGTTCGCATAGAAAAGAAAAAAATGGAATATCTTTATAATGACGGCATGAATTTTGTCGTTATGGATCCCGAAAACTATACTCAAATTGAGCTCAACGAAGAACTAATCGGTGACAGCAAATTTTTCATGAAAGAAAACACCGAGATAGCACTTTTTCAAACTGAGGATGAAATCATTTATATTGAACTACCTACAACAGTGAATCTTGAAGTAGTGGAATGTGAGCCGGGGGTCAAAGGTAATACTGTTTCCAACGTGACGAAAAGCGCTAAGCTGGAAACCGAACTCGAAGTGCAGGTTCCCATGTTCGTCAATAAGGGTGACACAGTGAAAATCGATACACGGACAGGTCAATACATCGAAAGGGTGTAAACGGACTCTTGCAGTACTTCAATAAACCCAAATACTGCCTTTCATGCGGGGAAAAGCTCACGGAAATGCAGGACGAGAATAATAAAATTCGACACTTTTGCCCTGCGTGCGGGTGGACGTATTATGTCAATCCCATTCCTACTGCTGCGTGTGTGGTGTTGAATGATGATCACCAGCTTCTTCTTATAAAGAGAAAAAATGAGCCAAATCCCGGAAGCTGGGCATTACCAAGCGGGTATGTGGAGATTGATGAAACTGCTGCAGAATGTGCAGTTCATGAACTCGAAGAGGAAACGGGCTTGATCGGAAACACTCAGAAATTTCTAGGTTATTTCTTTGAGAGCTCATCAGTTTATAAGCGGGTCATAACTTTTGGATTTCTCATGAAGATCACAGGTGGATCATTGCTGCCGGGAGACGATGCCCTGGACGCACGATATTTTCCTATAAATAGTTTGCCAGAAATTCCGTTCACATCGCATAATAAACTGATCACGATTATCAAAAAGGAATTTAACCTATGATGGAACTGGTGCTTGCAACTCATAATAAAGATAAAATAACAGAGATCATGGCATTGCTGCAAGATCTTCCGATCAAGATATTGACTTTTTCTGATTTTGACCATTTCCCGGATGTCGTCGAAGATCGCGATACACTCGAAGGAAATGCAGAGAAAAAAGCGCGGGAGATATTCAATATTACGGGAATACCTTCAATGGCGGATGATACCGGTTTGTTTGTAGATGCTCTCGATGGAGAACCTGGTGTGTACAGCTCAAGATATGCGGGTGAGAATGTTACGTATGAAGATAACAGGAAGAAACTGCTCGTAGAAATGCAAGACATGCCTGCAAAAAAACGGGATGCCGTTTTCAAAACTGTCATTGTATTTATCAAAAATAATGATGAGAAGTACGTGGTCGAAGGAGAGTGCAAAGGTTATATCGGTTTTGAAGAAAAGGGAGAAATGGGATTTGGATACGATCCTATTTTCTATTTGAAGGAATCGAACAAAAGCTTTGCAGAATTGTCCCTCAAAGAAAAAAACCGTATCAGCCATCGTGGACGGGCGTTGCAAAAAATAAAAGAAATTTTGGCAGAAATTACAAAAAATACATAAATTAATTGAGGTGGATATGGATAAAAAAGATGTTCTCAAGAAAGTAGCGGAGGAGAATGTAAAGTATATTCTTCTCCAGTTTTCAGATATTTACGGAGTAGTAAAAAGTATCACGATCCCGGTCAATCATCTCGAATCCTCACTCGATCACGGCACCTGGTTTGACGGTTCTTCAATAGAGGGATTTGCCCGAATTGCTGAAAGCGATATGTATCTTATGCCCGATCCCGAAACCTATACAATCATTCCCTGGCTTAATTCTGAGGACGGCAACACAGCCCGTCTGATCTGCGATGTCTTTGGACCTGACGGAAATCCGTTCGAGGGTGATCCGCGTTATATACTTAAAAAGGTGTTAGCAGAAGTAGAAGAGATGGGATATTTCTTTAAAACCGGTCCCGAAATGGAATTTTTCCTGTTAAAAAAGGATGATGGTATACATACACTTCCACATGATAAAGCAGGTTATTTCGATATGACCATGGATCAGGCATATGAAATTCGCAGAGAGATGACCTCCATGCTGCAGATAATGGGAATCAATGTTGAAGCAACGCACCATGAGGTTGGAATTGGCCAGCACGAGATCGATTTTCGTTACGACCATGCTTTGAAAACTGCTGATAATGCCACCACGATAAGATTTGCATTAAAAGCAATTGCCCAGAAATACAATCTACTCGCAACCTTCATGCCCAAACCGATCGCAGGTATCAATGGCAGCGGAATGCATGTCCATCAGAGTTTGTTTGATGCAGAAGGAAATAATGTATTTTTTGATGAGAAGAATAAGTACCATCTTTCTGAAATTGCATATCACTTTCTTGCAGGACAGCTCAAACATATAAAAGGAATGACCGCGATCCTCAATCCGATCGTGAATTCCTATAAACGCCTTGTCGCAGGATATGAAGCGCCGGTGTACATCAGTTGGGCTCGTACTAACAGGTCATCTCTTATAAGAATTCCCAGATATCTGGAGGGTAGAAGCCAATCGACGCGGCTCGAACTCCGCAGTCCCGATCCAAGCTGTAATATCTATCTTGCGTTTGCAGTAATGCTAAAAGCTGGTCTCGAAGGCATGAAAATGAAAATGCAGCCGCCTAAACCGGTTGAAGAAGATGTCTATAACTTTAGTGATGCAAAACTTGAAGAAATGAAAATAGACACACTCCCAGGTTCGTTACTTCAGGCATTGTATGAGCTGAAGAAAGATGATCTTGCGAAAGAAGCACTCGGCACACATACTTTCGATCGCTACGTGGAAGCCAAACAAAAAGAATGGAACGAGTTCCGCATACAGGTGACTGAATGGGAGCTTGCGAGGTATCTGGAATTGTATTAATGAAACCCATTGATACAGAATCACTCTACCGTGATGGACTTTTGCGAAAGAACGGTTCTTGAAATATCATGGTGTGTCTGAAAAACATTTCTTGATGTATATTAAAGAAATGGAGTTTAGGTATAACTATAGAAAAGAAAATTTGTTCCATTTTTTGATCAATATTCACTTTGGTCCGCTTTTAAGCTAATTACCTATATTAAATATGTTGAGCGAGAATGGAAATGATCTCAATTCCTGTAACTCGTAACACGAATTTTGGAGTTTAATATGAAAAAAATCTTAATAATTGATGACCAAAAAGACAATCTTATCTCCATCAAAGCGTTACTGCAAAACTATATGCAAGATTGTAAAGTAATCACAACCCAATCCGCCCAGAAAGGAATTTAACTTGCTCGTAATGAACAACCGGACACGATTCTACCGGAGATCATTTTATTTCCTAGCCAGATATTGAGCTAATTCCTCAAATCTATCTTTATTTTTATAATAAGACGGAAGAAGTTTTTGATATTCTCTTACTTTTGAGATTTCTTTCAATTCAATTACTTGAATAT
>Ga0207996_1001170_pt1 | contig 19288 bp, 16 predicted proteins | sample AntAceMetag02UKG_FD_184773 | JGI IMG/M metagenome (GOLD analysis project Ga0207996, IMG submission 184773) | Saline lake microbial communities from Ace Lake, Antarctica - Antarctic Ace Lake Metagenome 02UKG (SPAdes) (version 2) | ecosystem: Environmental > Aquatic > Non-marine Saline and... | reverse complement strand
TGTTTTGGCATTTTTTTCTCTTGTTTTATTTTTTATTAATTCTAAAACCTTCTGCAAGAATTATTTAGTGTACATAGTATTTTAAGATAATTATTAAACAATTATAAAGACCTATAAATATTTATATTTTATTATTTAGCTACCACTGTCCTTTATAATATTATAATATAAGGAATTTATTATATGGATTAAATTACTGCTTAGCAGACCAAGCACATCGTTGCGTTGACATAATACTTCGTGTACGATATAATTATAAAAAAATAATGTTGGTGTAAATAGAATGGATAAAAATCATACAACAAGCGAAAAAGTTATAATTACTTTGAGGCAAATAATAAGAGCGATAGATATTCACTCAAAATATTTATATAAGTGCTATGGTCTAAGCGGACCTCAACTCATTATTTTACGAGAACTTTCCGGTGTACCAGAAATTTCTATCGGTCACTTAGCTAAAGAAATAAGCTTGAGTCAGGCAACTGTTACAGATATCCTGGATCGCTTGCAAGATAAAGAATTTATTATTAGACAAAGAGATAATTATGACAAAAGAAGGGTATTTATAAAAATCACCGAAAAAGGGAAAATAGCCATTGGGAAAAAACTTTCTCTTTTAAACGAAGATTTTACTCAAAAGTTCAATCAACTGGAAGACTGGGAACAAACTCTTATTCTTTCTTCGATTCAAAGAATTGCTTCTATGATGGAAGCTGAAAAATTAGCTAAAAAAGATTTACAAAAAAAGTTGGAAAAATTCAAAGTAGATAAAATATAAAAGGGAGCAACAGCAAAACAGAATGGAAATTTCTTTAATGGAATTCTTGGGCTATTACCAGGGAATAATTTTAAAAGAATTACTAAGGCACTTAGAAATAATTGCCATTAGTATTCCTATATCCATAATTGTAAGCATACCATTAGGTTTCTATATTTCCCCCCGACCCAAGCTGGCTAAGTTTGTTATTTATATTACCAGTATTTTAATGACCATACCGAGTCTGGCTTTATTTGGTTTTATGGTTATTTTATTAGCACCACTTAAGTTGGGATTAGGGATGGTCCCGGCAATTATTGCTATAGCTCTATATTCACTCCTTCCCATTACCCGAAATACATACATAGCCCTCAATCAAGTTTCTCCGAGAATGATAGAGGCGGCTAAAGGTATGGGGATGTCCAATAAACAAATTTTATGGAAAATAAAAATTCCTTTATCAATACCAATAATTATGGCTGGTGTTCGTAATGCTATTGTGTTAGGGATTAGTGTTGCTACCTTTGCTTCTCTGGTAGCTGCCGGTGGGTTGGGTTTTTTTATCTTCGCTGGAATCGGTCGTTCTAATTTAAAAATGGTATTGGTTGGAGCCATCCTGGTTTCCGCCTTAGGAATTGGGGTAAATTACTTTTTACTTACGGTAGAAGATTGGGTTACTCCTAAAGGTTTAAAAATTAAAAGATAAAAGAAAAGGAGAATCCTGCTATGATTGAATTAATTAATGTAACCAAAAAATTTGGGGGAAAAGTAGCAGTTAATAATCTTAGTTTAAATATTGAAAAAGGAAAACTAACTATGCTTATTGGTCCTTCCGGTTGCGGAAAAACTACAACTATGAGGATGATTAATCGGCTTACGCAATATGATGAGGGAGATATTAAATTAAACGGGGTTTCGATCAATAAAATAGACCCGGTAAAATTAAGAAGAAGTATTGGATATGTGATTCAAGAAATAGGCCTTTTCCCCCACTTCACTGTTTACGATAATATTGCTACTGTACCGCGTTTACTAAAATGGGATGAAAAGAAAATTAGAAAAAGGGTGGAAGAATTATTGGATATAGTAACCCTGGATTTTAATTTTGCCTATAAATATCCCCTACAGCTTTCCGGAGGTGAAAGACAAAGGGTTGGTCTGGCCAGGTCCTTAGGTGCTGATCCGGAAGTCCTGCTAATGGACGAACCATTTGGAGCAATCGACCCAATAAATCGCTTAAGATTACAAGATTCATTTCTGGAAATCCAGGAAGAAATTAAAAAGACTATTGTTTTCGTAACTCATGATATCAACGAAGCTATCAAATTAGGAGATAAAATTGCTATTATGAAGGATGGTACTTTGGTCCAATACGACGATCCAGCCGAGATACTGGCTAATCCTGCAAATAAATTTGTGGAAAATTTGCTGGGGCAAGACCGAAGCATCAAAGCTCTTTCCCTAAAAAAAACAAAGGACTTTATTCTTAAAGATAATTTGATTACTGTCTCTAATGAAGAGACAGAGAGAGAAATCACTAAAAAGCTCCAGGAAAAGAAAGCAAAAATTGCTTTTGTTCTGGATAAATATAATAAACTTATAGGCCGTTATTGGCTGGAGGAATCCAAAAAGAAGGAACAAGTAGAAATTATTTTTGATGATAATCCCATTTTTACAGAAAGAAATAATACTTTAAACGAAACCCTTTCTACCATGTTGGAAAGTGGTGAAAAATTATTGCCTGTGGTTAACCGAAAAAAAATATTTATGGGGATTATTAAATTAAACGATATATTTGAAGAAGTTAGCAAATAAAAACATAATAATTGGAGACATTCATGATATTCCTTAATTATTTTCTCGAAAATTATAATAAAATTTTCAGATTATCTCTTCAACATTTCTGGCTTTTTATAATATCACTTATAATAGCAATAATTGTAGGTGTAATCTTGAGCATAATAGCAACAGAAGAAGGAAGAGAAAAGATGGGAAAAGTAATTGTTTCTATTACCGGGGCTGCCCAGGCAGTCCCCTCTATTGCGGTTATTGCTTTAGTATTTATTTATGTGGGCATTGGCGCAACACCAGCAATTATTTCTCTAATTATTTATAGTCTGGTACCTATTGTTTTTAATGCTACTTCGGGGATTCTCAGTGTTCCCAAAAATATAATAGAAGCAGGTAAAGGCATGGGTTTTACCCGTAATCAGATTTTATGGAAAATAAAGATTCCCATTGCTATGCCGGTTATTATGGGGGGTATCCGCAGCGCATCTACTATTATTATAGGGACAGCTGTTGTTGCCTCGGTTATAGGAGGAGGTGGACTTGGTGATTTAATTTTTATCGGGTTAAAACTTAATAAACCCGAAGCTCTTTTTGCGGGTGCATTTTGTTCGGCTTTAATGGCTATTATTGTAGATACAATTTTAGCCCGGGCTGAAAAAACAATAACCCCAAAAGGGCTAAAAGTAAGAAAATAAAAAAATAAAAGGAGAAAAGAAATGAAGAAATTTTTAATTTTACTTGTCGTGATTTTTTTACTGGTTGGCACTATTGCCAGCTTTGCTCTGGCAAAAAAAGAAATTACAGTTGGTGCTAAAAACTTTACCGAACAATATGTCTTAGGAAATATAATGTCAATTTTATTAGAAAACAGCGGGTTTGAAGTATCAGAAAAATTTGGAACCGGTAGTGCAATCACCCGAGAAGGATTGACATCCGGACAGACTGATCTATATGCAGAATATACCGGAACTGCTTCTTTGGTTTACTTAAAACACGAAGAAGTCATTACCGACCCAGTCGAATTATATAATAAAGTAAAAACAGAAGATTTAGAAAAGAATGGTATTGTCTGGTTAGATCGCTCCAAAATAAATAATACCTATGCAATAGCTCTTACCAAAGAGCAGGTAGCAGAAATTGGTACTACCTTATCTGATCTTGCTAAACATGTTAATGAAATTCATGATCTTCTCTGGGGAATTGATCATGAATTCGCCGAGAGAGTAGATGGTTTGCCGGGTTTGGCTGAGCACTATGGAATGGATATAGATGAAGAAAATATCAAAACAATGGATGCAGGCTTAACCTATGAAGCATTAGATCGAGGACAAACTGATATTACTATGGTTTTTGCTACTGATGGTAAAATCAAAAAATATGGTCTCCAGGTTTTAAAAGATGACCAACAATTTTTCCCGGTATACAACATCTGTGTCAGTGTAAGAGAAGAAGTTCTGAATAAATACCCAGAAATCAGGGAAATTTTAAAACCAATTTCTGAACTGGACGATGTAACTATGACAGAATTAAATTATCAAGTTGACGCTACCGGCTTACCGGCAAAATTAGTCGCTAAAAACTTCTTAAGAGAAAAAGGATATATAAAGTAGTCAGATTTCTGATTTTCTAAACTAAAATTTTAAGTTAAAACACTTCCCGGAAAATCCGGGAAGTGTTTTAACTTAAAAAACAACTTTTTAAATAAAAAAATAAATACTAAAAACCTTAATAAAATTATAAAGGAGAGTTTTTATGAGTGGTATTGTTGCTGCTTTTGGTAACCCAAAATTATCTGAAATTCAACAGATGCAAGAAACAATTAAACATAGAGGTAAATATGCTTCCGGTATCTTTCAAAAAAAAGATGTTATTTTAGGACAAAATTATTTTGAAGTAGACAAGGGCAAAAAAGGTTTAATGGATATACCAGTCCATTCCCCGAAAGATTCGGAAACCAGAATCTGTTATGATGGACAAATGGGAAATTGGGAAACCTTAGCTCAACAATTCGGGGTTAAAAATGAACCATTTATTGAAGAAAGAATTCTACTCACTTTATTTAAAAAATACGAAAAAGGTATGCTGGAATATCTTAAAGATACTATTTTTACTTTTGTTATTTCTGATGGTAAAAAATTGCTGGTCTCCCGTGATATCCTGGGAATTAAAACTTTGTTCTATGGTTATAATAAAAATGCCGATACAATTTATTTCTCTACTGAACTAAAAAGTCTTATTCAAATTACCAGTGATGTTTACGAATTTCCCCCCGGTCATTACATGGATAATTCCGGTCAATTAAAAAAATTCGGCAAATTACCTGCCCTTGCAACCGGTAATATGGAAAATGAAAAGATAGATAATATTGCTCAAACCCTGGTCAATATAGTCGAAGAAAGCTTTTATCGCCGAATTGACTTAAAATATAAAATAGGTTGTTTGTTAAGCGGGGGATTAGATAGCAGCATCATCTCCAGTATCTTTAACAAATTTAATATAAAAAATAATGGTCGTGGCGCAAGAATTAAAACTTTTTCTGTAGGAGTAGGAGAAAATGAAGACTTAAAATATGCTCGACTAATGAGTAAATATATTAACTCGGAACACTATGAAGTAAAAGCTACAGTTTCAGAGATTATTAATATACTGCCTCGAGTAATTTATTATCTGGAATCATTTGATCCATCTCTGGTGCGTAGTTCTGTATCTAATTTCCTTGTTGCTCGTTATGCTCGTTCTCAAGGAATCCAAATACTCCTTTCCGGAGAAGGAGGAGACGAACTGTTCGGTGGATATACACATTTTAAAGACTCGAGCAAGAAAAATATATTTAAACAACAGAAAGATACTTTAGAAGCTCTACATGATAATGCAGCTCTAAGATTGGATAGAATGAACTCTTGTCATTCCATTAAGGTTATTACTCCTTTTATATCCGAAGAATTATTAAATTTTGCCCTGGAAATACCGATAGAATATAAAATTAAAAAAATGGATAATGGCAACATGATTGAAAAATGGATTTTACGAAAAGCTTTTAAAGAACAATTACCGGCTTCTATTATCTGGAGAACAAAACAGGAATTCTCCAAAGGGTCCGGTTCAGCCAATGTATTAAAAAATTATTTTAATGAAATTATTTCGGATAAAGAATTCCTGGAAGAAAAAAGAGCATATCCTCTTATCCGAAATAAAGAAGAGCTCTACTATTTCCGTATATTTATTAAATATTTTGGAGACGGAAAGGCAATTCAAACTGTGGGACAATGGAATTATACTTAAAAATAAGGTGGTATGGATATAAGTAAACAACGCACCCGCATCCTCGACTCCAAAAGTGATTTCCCCAATAGGGCTTCTTCTTGAGAGTAGGAAAGCTTTTGAAGAGTTTTATCGCTGTTTTACCTTTTAGCATTCCCATTACTGAGGATATCGATAATCTGGGAGGTAGAGAAAGTATCCTATGTATATGATCTTCTTTTACATTCATTTCCAGTATTTCTATATCCTTCCATTCACATAACATCCTGAGTGTTTGTTCTACAAATTCAGCCACTACACCTTTCATTATTTTGTATCTGTACTTTGGACACCATACTATGTGATATTTACATTGATAGATTGTATGAGATAATTTTTTCCATTTAGTCATACCTTATTTTAATATATATTTCGGTTTTTATGGTAAAACCTTTTAACCATTACCACTTTCAAAGAAGGTGGTTTTTTAAGTTAAAATAAACAAAACAGAAGAATTTAAAAAAAGATTAAAGATAATCGATAACAAATGAAAAAAAATGATTAGATTTTAGATTAAGAAATGGAATTCCGGCGGTGAATTTAAACAATTAAGAATAAAAAAACAAGAGCTTAAAAATAAGGTTGGTGTCTGGTGGAAAAATATGGAATATCTGAAAAATTCAAGAGATACAAGAAAGAATTGAAAATAATGGGATCATAATTAAAAATTATGATAAAATTAGTTTATTATATTAAATAATCCCAAAGGGGGCATAGGAAATGAAAATTGGAATAATCTCTGATACGCATGATAATTTGCCTCAGATAAGAAAAGCAGTGGAAGTTTTCAACCGGGAAAAAGTAGATTTGGTTCTTCATGCCGGTGATTTTGTTTCCCCATTCACTGCTTTGGAATTTAAAAATTTAAATTGCCCCCTGAAGGGTGTATTTGGCAACAATGACGGAGACAAAATTTTTCTCCGAAAGATGTTCAAAAGGATTGGCGCACTTTATCCAGTGCCCTATAAAAAGAAAATAGAAAATAAAAATATTATTATGCTTCATAAAGAAAAATTAGTCGACTCTTTAGTAAAAAGCCAAAAATACGATATAGTTATTTATGGTCACACTCATCATGTAGATTTACGCAAAATCGGAAAGACCCTCATTATAAATCCCGGTGAATGCGGAGGTTGGCTTACAGGTAAAAGTACTATTGCTCTATTAGACTTAGCTAATTTGGAAGTAAAAATTGTAGAGATAGTTGGTAAGATTTAGTAATATATAATGAGTAAACAGTAATAGAATGCAAGGATTCCCTTAGAATAATTTTGATGAGATTGCCACGCTCCGATAAATTAGAGCAATTATAATAACTTTGGATGGATAAATCCACTTCTAATTATAACTGAATACTGATAACAGAAAACTAAAAATAATTACTTAAAAAGGGCAGACACAAGGTCTGCCCTTACCAATTTAATAATCAAAATCGAGAGTTGAATACTGTAAACCCGTTTTATGCTAACAGCTTGACAGCTATTCACTAACAACTAGTTTTTTATTCTTTTCCACTCACTTCTTCTAACAATTTCAAGGTTCGTTCTAGTTTATTCAATTCTTCTCCATAAGCGCTCCAGTTGCCTTCTTGCGCATATTTTTGAGAACTCTGATAATACTCGCTTGCTTCTTTTATCAAGTCTTTTAAGGTTTTTTCTTCTCCGGTTACTGAAAGCTCTCTTTCTCTAAAACTACGAACAAAGAGTTTCTCTAAAGCATCCTGCAAATTATTCCCCATCTTTACATCGGAACCATTAGAAACGATTACTCTCTTCAACTCGGGAATCTCTCCCGTTTCAGCCCGCAAATACAAAGGCTCAACATAAATAATCGATTTTTCTACAGGAATTACCAGTAAATTTCCCCGGATAACTGTAGAGCCCTTCTGCCCCCATAGAGTTAATTGCTGAGAAATATCTGAGTCCTGGTCAATCCTCGCTTCTATCTGCATCGGACCGTAAATCAGTTTTTCCTTGGGGAATTTATAAACTACCAGGTTCCCATACTCCGGCTGGTCATTTTTAGCAGCCAACCAGGCAATCATATTACTCTTGGTAGAAGGAGTAAAGGGAGTCATCAAAATAAATTCTTCCCTTTCGTGACCGGGGAGTCTAGTAATAATATAATACGGCTCCATTTTAATTTCATTTTCTGCATAAATTTCACTAGGGGTGTTCCAGTAATCCTCTTTATTATAAAATACATCGGGGTCCATCATATGGTAAGTAGAATAAAGCTCAGCCTGTACTTGAAAGAGGTCTTTGGGATAACGAATATGTTCCTTTAAATTATCGGGCATCTGGTCAAAGTTCTTAAACAGTTGAGGGAATATATTTTGATATACTTTAACCAATGGGTCTTTCTGATCTACTATATAAAAATCCATAGTACCATTATAGGCATCAATAACTACTTTAACCGAATTTCTAATATAATTAAAGTAACCCTTAAGAGGAGTAGAGTAAGGATAATTATCAGATACAGTATAGGCATCTTGTATCCAGAACAATTTCCCTTCTTTAGAAATGACCATATAGGGATCTTTGTCATAACCCAAGAAAGGAGCTACTTTTTTAACTCTCTCTTGAATGTTACGATAAATCATAATTCGGCTATCCCGAGTAAAATTGGTGGTAAGTAAAATTTGAGAATTTGAATATTTTATAGAAAATAAAATCCTTCTCCACAAAGAAGATACTGTCAACCCACCACTACCCACATAAGTACTATAGACATTTTCGTCTCCTTTTGGATAATCAAACTCTTTGGCCTTAGTTTTAACGATGACATACCCTTCGGTTATTTCTCCATAATATATTTCTGGTCGGGTAATAGTCAGGTCTACACTGGAAACTGGAGGAATATCTTTAATTAATAAATAAGGGAGGCCTTCTCCGCTAATTTGATTAACCGGGTTTACCACCACTCCATAGCCATGAGTATAAACCAATTTCTCATTAACCCAGGTTCTGGCTTGTTCTGGTATTTTTGCTGAATTTAATTCGCGGGGAGAGACCATCACCTGTTGATAGTTTCCGTTAAAATAATAACGGTCCATATCCACACTATTAAAATCATAATATAACCTGATGGCTTGAATCTGTTTTAAAGTCTGTTTTATAGGTCTCCAATCCCAGAGTCGGATATTTCCAATCGTCTCTTTATTTTTTTCAATATCTTCGAAGCTTATTCCTTCTTTTAACGGAAATTCCTCCTCTTTAATCTTATCTAAACCGTAGGCTACCCGGGTAGCTTCAATATTATTTAATATATAAGGTCTCTCCTTACTGCTTTCATTAGGTAAGACTATGGCTCTTTGCATAATCTCTGGATAAATTCCCGCCAGTAATATAGTGACACCTATCAATACCGCCAACCCCAAAACTGGTATTTTCCAATTTTCTTTCCTGGCAGTTGCAAAAAATAGTGCTGCACAAATCAAAGCTACAACCATTAGAACTCTCAAGGCCAAAAGATTGGCGTGGATTTCTGTATAACCCGCTCCAAAAATAATTCCACGGGTAGAATATAATATTTTGAAAGTATTTAACCAGTATTCTCCACTTTTTAAAATTAAGAGGACACCAATCAATACGGAAAGATGTATTTTTACCGGAGTCTCTATTTCTATTTTTTTATTTTCTAATTTTATTGCTTTTTTCACAACATAGATAGCCCCTACGACAACAGTAATGATGGTAAGGGAAAAAAACAGCCAGTTTCTGACAAATTCCAAGAAGGGCAGGCTGAACATATAAAATCCGATATCTTTGTTAAAAATGGGGTCGGTTACTCCAAAGGAAGTTCGATTAAAATAAATTAAAATTTTCTCCCAACTTGCATTTTCAGAAAATCCCATAAAGAATGCTGCCACCAGTGAAAATAAAAGAACAAATTTTTTATTTACCTCAATATTCTGCAGACTCTTAAATAACTGTATCTCCGGTCTTTCAAACTCATTCTGGTCTATTTCTACTTTAAATTCAGGAGCAAATCGTCTGGCAAATGAAAGGTTAATATAGGACAATATAAAAAAGAGTGCTGCAAAAAAGGTAATAACTATACCCTTAGTTAGTAATATCTTCCAAAAAATAGACACAAATTCTATTGATTTAAACCAGATAACATCGATATAGATCGAAGCAATGCCGCTAACAATCATTAAGATTAACAGGATTAAGCCAATAATCGGCCAATTAAATTTTCTCTTATTCAATTTCTTTTTCCTCCAATTTTTTATTATTATAATTGTATTATATCATTATAGGCTTATATTGCAATAAAGATAATATTAATGTATAGAAAAATGTTTGGCACCATTCTATACATTTCTAAATAAATCCTGATAACTTTTTAATCCAAATAAAGGCTCTGCGTTTTTCACCGCTTTCACTATTGCTCGAGCCATCACTTCAGCAGCAATTGCTCCCACTACATTCACCCCTACCTCTATTTCGCCTGTTGCCATACAAAAAATCGTATCACCATCAAACATGGTATGAGACGGAATGATAGCTCTTGCATAACCATCTTGAGCCATGATTGCCACTTTTGCAGCTCCTGCTTTAGTTAATTTTGCATTAGTAGCAATAACTCCAATAGTAGTATTTTTAGAAAAATTATCTTTAGTCTTTTGAGGAAAATTTCTTAAAAAAGACATGGTATTGGCAAAATCTTTCCTGTCTTCACTTAAGACCCCAGCAATAATTTCTCCGTTTTCCGGATCAATTACATCTCCCAGACAATTCACCGCTACAATTGCCCCTATAATCAATTCCTGAGATTTAAAACTGGCAGTACCTAAACCACTCTTCATACAGCGAAGTCCACCAAATATCTTCCCTACTGTTGCCCCGGTCCCGGCTCCAATATTCCCTTGCCTGGCCTCCTCTTCACTCGCATTTAGACAAGCATCATATCCCATTCTGGCATCAGGTCTTATCCTGTAATCACCTACCCCTAAGTCAAAAAGCACTGCTCCGGGGACGATAGGAACTTTAGTTAGAACCACATCAAGACCTATTCCCTTTTCTTCTAAATATTTCATTACCCCTGTAGCTCCGTCAAGTCCAAAGGCACTTCCTCCACTAAGATAGATGGCATGAGCTTTATCTACTAAATTAACCGGATTAAGCAAGTCGGTTTCCCTGGTACCCGGAGCACCACCTCGCACATCTACCCCTGCTACTGCTCCTTTTTCACAAATAACCACGGTACAGCCGGTCCCAGCCTTTAAATCCTGACTATGCCCTACCTTTATCCCCGATACATCTGTAATGGAATCAAGTAATTTTTTCTGATTTCCTTTTTTAATCATTAAACAAATCTCCTTACATTTGGATTATTTTCTTTAAACTTTATTGATGATCTTGTTGTAAGTATTATTTATTTTATTGTTCTATAATGAAAATTGAAAATTCTTTTTTAAGTCTTCAAAAAACTGTATCAAGGAATAGAAAATATATTGTATCAGATATCTAATCCAAGATAAGATTCAGGTAAAACTGAAAACTACTTTGGGTATTTAGTCAGGAAAGAAAAGAAAAGTTTTCGCCTACCTCGATACTGATTAAACGATTCTAATTGCAAAAACAGGACAAACCGGGTTACAGTATCCGCATAAAATACAAAGGTCATGATTGACCACAGCTTTTCCATCGATTAAGGATAATGCTTTATTGGGACAAGTTTTTACACAAGTCCCACAGCCAATACAAAAACTGGAAATAAACAATTTTTTATTATGTTTAATTCTTTTATTAATTATCTCTTGGGAAATTTCCTCATTATTAAATATTTTTATATTCAGCTCTAATTCATCCTCACTAATCATTCCAACGGCAACTGAATTAATGTCTGTAATATTTCTAACAAAATTAATCGACGATTCCAACTCACCGATCAATCTTCCTCCACCTAACGCTTTCATGGCATACAGGCCTTTTCCTGCTTTACCAGCTTTAGAGATAGCCTTAATCATATCAGAAGTACTACCGCCAACAATTCCCAACCCTATTTTATTAATTATCGGAAATATGATATCGATCTCTTCGATTTCTGCTGCCTTCTCGACAATCCCTACCACATGGGTAGAAATCCCGATTGCCCGAATAATTCCTTTTGATTTATAATCTTTTAAACATTGAAATGCGCCTGCTCTTTCTTTAAAAACTGAAGGAGTTGCCTTTGCAGCATGTAAAAGAAAAATATCGATATAGTCTCTATTCAAAGCTTCAAGTGCTTCATTTATACTCTTTTCCATCTTTTTATATGTTTTGGCGCCGGATTTAGTAGCAATAATCACTTCACCGTTATAACCCTCTAAAGCCTTTTTAATATGAGGATAAGTTTGATATACTTCAGCAGTATCAATAAAATTTATTCCCTTTTCCAAAGCTTTACGGATAAGTTTGGCTCCCTTTTTTTACAGGAATATCCGCCTGTATCGGCCCTAAGGTCAATACACCAAAGCATAGCTCAGTTACCTTAATTCCCGTTTTCCCCAAAGAATATTTTTTCATATTAGTAACACCTCATTTAATTTGTCTAGATTTTATTCTTTATATCTGAAACATTTTTTTTTAATAAAAGTGAATCAAGGTAAAATATAAAGCCCTGATTCTTAAAAATTGCTAATTTTGCTATTTTTTTCATGTAATTCTTTAGCCCTCTTAGCGATATTTTCTGCTGCAAGACCAAATATTTTAGTTAATTCCCAAGGGGCACCCGATTCTCCGAAACGGTCTTCTACACCGATCATGTCCATAAGTAGTGGGGTAGAGTATTTTTTATTCTGGGTGATTACTCCGGCTACGATATTGCCGAATCCGCCTACCTGGTGTTCTTCTACTGTTAGGATAATATTCGTTTCCTCAGCTGCTTTAGTAATGGCTTTCCTATCGATCGGTTTTACGGTATGAATATTTAAAATTCTGGTTTTAATATCATATTCTTCTTTTAAGATATAGGCAGCCCGCATCGCTTCTGCCACCATCGGACCACAGGCAATGATGGTTAGATCTTCCTTTTCTGATTGATAATCGGTAGATAATTTTGTTTCAAAGGCAGAGATAAAATTATCTCTTTCTCCTCTGTAGCGAATGATATTGGCTATCCCAAACTGGTAAGGAGTGTTATCTGAAGTTATTACAGGAGTTGCCTCCCGGGCATATCTAATAACCGCCGGTCCCTTGATGTAGGTCACAGCTTTGGTCGCCTTTTCAGTCTCTGTAGAATCACAGGGGACAACAAGATGCATATTAGGCAGGTAATAAATATTACTGATATCTTCCAAGGCCTGGTGGGTAGCTCCATCTGCTCCCACAGAGATACCCGCATGACCGTCAGCTATTTTAACATTATAGTTATTGTAACAAACGGTAGTGCGAAGTTGATCCCAGTTCCTGCCGGTTACAAAAACTCCATAGGAACCGATAAAAGGGATCTTTCCTTCTTTGGCCAGACCGGAAGCCACTAAAGTCATATTCGCTTCGGCAATTCCCATTTGTAAAAATCTATTTTTCCTTTCGGGATGATTGGCAAAAAATTGATCCATTTTTATTGAAGAGGTAATATCTGCCCCAAGAGCAACCATCTTTTCATCCTCACCTAATTTATCCAAAGCCCTTCCAAAGCCGTTCCTGGTAGGGACCATTTCAACTTGCATGGAAGGAGAACTATTCCACCAGTAATTACGGGAAAACTTGGGAAGGGATGCTTCTATCTTTTTATCTACTTTCCTCTGGTAGGCAGTGGCAATCTGTAAGAGACTATCTACCTTTTCTTTGGTAAACTGGGGATCTCCGATATCTTTTAAAGCTTGATCCAGAGATTCTTTTCCGGACCTTCCGTCTTTGGGGGCTATACCATGATAACCGACCCGGTTTTCAGCAAAGGATACCCCCTTTCCTTTAATAGTATGGGCGATGATTACCGTAGGTTTACCTTTGGTTTTTTGGGACTCTTCCAAAGAAGAAAGTATCTGAGACATATCATGTCCATCAATTTCCAGAGTATGCCAACCGAAGGCTTGCCATTTAGCTGTAAGATCTCCCAAACACATGACCTCTTTGGTAGGTCCGTCAATCTGTAATCTATTTCTATCTACAATAGCCACTAAATTATCTAATTTATAGTGAGAGGCACACATTACCGCCTCCCAGACAGAACCTTCGTTAAGTTCACCATCACCTAAGATAGTATAGACCCGATAATTTTTATCTTCTAATTTAGCATTCAAGGCACTGCCTATGGCTACACCCAGACCCTGACCCAAAGATCCAGAGGAAAGTTCCAATCCGGGAATTTTTAGTCTATTAGGGTGACCCTCAAAGCCAGACCATAGTTTTCTTAGTTTTACAGTATCATCAATAGGAAAATAACCTGCTTCGGCAAGGGCTACATAGAGTGCCGGAGATTTATGCCCGACTGACCAGAAGACTCTGTCCCGGTCTTCCCAGAGGGGATTAGCCGGGTCATGTCTTATATGTTTCAAATACAAGGCAGCGGTAATATCCATAATGGAGAGGGTTCCTCCGGTGTGACCGGAACCGGCTGCAGTGATGGCTATCATATTGTAAGCTCTCATCTCTCGGGCTTTTTCTATTAATTCCTTAATGGTGTAATCTTTTCTGATTTTTTTGGTTTTTGAATCTATAATAGGCATTGGATATCTCTCCTTTTGATAATTCGAGACACACGTTTCATTGATAGTGTTTATTTTATATAACTATATATACCTTACAAAATGTCTCTGACAAAAAGATTTAATGATAGTATATTACACTATGATAAAAATAGATAGTTAAAAAATTTTATGATTATTTCTCTACAGTTTATTGTAAAATAGATAAAAAAAACAAGCTGACTATACAGTCTTAGCACTTATAGATAATAATTAATAATTTAATGTTTTTTTAAATGAATTGTTAACATAAAATGGTGAATGCCTAAAAAATTAACCCTTGATACCTGATCGGGTGAGACTTTTTACAAAAAGAGGTTGAAGGATGAAAAAAACTAAAAGCATTGGAATGACAGCGGAAACTGTGCCAGCCATAATCACTCCCCAGTTGCTCGCTCCCTCTGCATCGATTAACATTTTTACGCCTACCTGGACTATTTTCATTTTGTCTTCCATGGTAATGATAAGGGGCCAGAGATAGAAAAAACCAACACTTTTCTGTTTATCTAAATATCCCACAAAAGTTTACACTAACAAAAATAATCAGAGCTTTACAAACCAACCGTATCAGCGAAAAGTTGTATGACTTTCGCTCCACCAATAAAAGTCCCGAACACACTACCCATATTGGCTAAAGCAACAATTAACAATATTTTAGTCACTCGATTATTAAAAAATCCTTTAAATGTAGTAATATTTCCAAGCTTCTCAAAATCTTCTACACGAGGACGCCTGATCAAAGCTTCCGTTATACCCGCAAACCAACCGGCCGCAAGTAGAGGATTTAGTGAGCTTATCGGTGCAGCAACAAAAGCAGTAAGAATAGATAGGGGATGCCCCATGGCAATAAGGGTTCCTAATGCAGATAAAGAGCCATTCCATATAAACCATTGGAATATTTGGTTAAAACCGGCAGGAACTGAATATTTAAAAGTTGTAACAATAATGGCAACCACTAGTAAAGGAATACCCCAGGTTAGTGTTTTAAGCCAGCGGGAGCCGGATGGTATTCTGGTAAGCGCAGTTAAATCATGATCTTTAAATATCTCTTTTTTTATTCCGGGTACATGACCGGCACCAACAATCGCTATTATTTTATTTCCCGGGGCAAATTTTATTTTCTCGGCCAGGTACTGATCTCGTTCATCAATTAAAGTGCTTTTTAACCGGGGAAATGATTGTGCCATTTCCTTTAAGGCCGCAGTCAGCATATCTTCTGATTTTAATTTTTCAATCTCCTCTTCGGAAATTTTTTCTTTATTAAACATGCTTATAATTAACATAAAAAGCAGACGTAACTTTCCCCAAAGACCAAGTTTTTTCCAGATACGGGAAAAAGTAACCTGAATATCTCTATCGGCTAGAACTAAATGGGCATCAATATCTTTCGCAGACGAAATAGCCTGAATCATTTCTTGACCCGGGTTAATGCCCAATTGTTGGGCCAACCTTTTCTGAAAAGACGATAAAATTAAATTAACTAAAAGAAGCAGGGCTTTTTTTTGTTTGATAATGGTAATAATATCCATTTCTTCCCATTTCTTTTTATTCTTTAAGCTATTGTAGCGGGCAGAACACAATTCTACACAAACACTGTCCGGTTTTTCTTCTTCAATTATTTTTTTTACTTCCTGAGCACTATTTTTAGAAACATGGGCAGTGCCTACCAGTATAATTTCTTTTTCATCTTTTTGTAAGACATGAACGTTTTTACTGTTTAACAATAATTATTTCCTCCGAAAAAAATATTTGATTCTTTTAATAGAATTAATATTATACCATAAAAAATTTATAAAAAAGTTATTCTTGTATTTTTCCATAAGTTAACCTGCCAGCCCCGTCATCATATTCTACCTAAAGAATAGTTCATCTTTTTTCACGTTTGATATACAACGTTTCTGCCTCGGTATTATTCTCTACAAATGTAATCACATTGTTAATTATGCTGTCAGACAAGCCAACTGTATCTGCTACACAAGCAATTCCAAGTATAATCGTTTGGTGTTTATCCTGTTCGTTCACCTCAGCAATAGAAACATTAAATTTGTTTTTTGTTTTTGCTATAATACTTTTCACTATCATGCGCTTTTCTTTTAAAGAATGAACCCACGGAGCATAAAGCTTAATGGTCACAGTTCCAACTATCATTATTCATTCTCCCTTTGTCTGGTACAGGGGATTCCCGGGCTTTGGTTTCACAATTTCACATTTTCTTCTTCTATCTTTGTTGTATATTTTTTATTGTCAATAAAACCGTCCTTCTGACATTTTTTGATTAAACAAAACTTGAGAGGAGTAATTATTTTACTTTTTTTCTGGCTTTAACTACCAACGATTTATTCTTTCCGGATTTTTTTTGAAAGACACCTAAAATAATTTCAGCTTCATTAAAAGGTACGGATATGAAGGAAAAATTACTGTACACTTCCACCTGATCAATAGCAGAATTCCTAACTCCTGTATTTTCGAAAATAAACTTTACCAGTTTGCTGGGACTTATATTATCTTTCCTACCCAATGCTACAAATAACCTTGTTCTACCTTCCATCTCTATTTTTCTGTTTCTACCTGATAAATCCTTTATTTCATTATACATGCCGGGATTGAGTTTATCATCAAAACTGTAATTCAGTAATTTTGCAAGTATTTGAGTCGGGTTATTGTCATCAAGAAGTTTTTTAGCCCAATTATAGTATGTATCACCTATCTCTTCACTTTTGATAGCTGTTATATCTTCGTTTATCTTATTTTTCTTTGCTTCAATAATATCTTTAACATTAGGAACTTTTAACTTTTTTATATCGGTCTTGGCTTTACGCTTGATAAACATCAGCTTATTATATTCGCTCGGAGTAATAAAGGTAATAGCTGTTCCCGCCTTACCTGCTCTTCCGGTACGACCGATCCTATGCACGTATGCATCCGGGTCATGCGGAAGAGAATAATTAATTACATGAGTCATATTGACAACATCTATGCCACGTGCAGCCACATCTGTTGCTACCAGCACATTAATCTGTTTTCTCCTGAACTTACCCAGGGTCTTTTCTCTCTGAGCTTGTGAGATATCACCGTGGATGGCATCCGCGTCATACCCTCTATCAATAAGATGACTAACAACACTATCAACATCATTCTTTGTCCGACAAAAAACCAAACCATAAAAATCTTCTTCAATATCAATAATCCTACATAATGCTTCAAATTTGTCAGAAGCTTTTACTTCATAATATATCTGTTCTGTAAGACTGACGGTAATCGGCTGTTTCTTTACTGTAATAAATTTATAATCCGCCATGTATTTGCTTGCAAGTGATTTGATCCTTGACGGAATGGTAGCCGAAAACAGAAGAGTTCTTTTTTTGGGATTAGTATGTTTCATTATCTCTTCCATATCTTCAATAAACCCCATATTAAGCATTTCATCAGCCTCATCAAGGATAAGATGTTCGATATCCTTGAGATTGAGTGTCTTTCTTTTAATATGGTCAATAACTCTTCCGGGAGTACCTACAACAATATGTACTCCTTTTTTAAGACGCCTCAGCTGCTGATCGATTGACTGCCCTCCATAGATTGGAATGATTTGAATACCGGAATTTCCCTTTAATGAACTTATCTCTTCGGAAACCTGTATGGCAAGCTCTCTTGTAGGGGTAATGATAAGAGCCTGTACACTTTTATTATTAGAGTTTATCATTTCTATTAAAGGCAGTCCAAATGCAGCTGTTTTACCGGTACCGGTCTGAGCCTGTGCTATTATATCGGTATCATTACCTAACATGACCGGGATTGTTAAGATTTGAATACTGGATGGTTCTTCAAAACCCTTCTCATGAATAGCATCCAGAACCCTTTGAGAAAAGCCGAGATGCTCAAATTTAATTTTATCTTTCATATTTCTATTCTCCTAAAGTTAATAAAATTTATCGTTTATTCCTTATCGTTATAAGACTTTAAAAATTGTCGTCTAACGTTTCGGGGATGGCCTGAGTTGCTGAATCAACGAAAGAGCAATTCTGGCACAGCAAAGCAAATCCTGTTGCTCGCCGTTGCACGCAGTTGTTGGTAAAATATAATTTTCTTTATCCTGTATATAATACTGTCTCTTGCTTTAAAAAAACCGAAAAATAATTGAATTTATTATAAAGCTTTCATCGCCAGTAAATTTATACTTCACTTCGCCAACACTCTAACTTTTTATTAACTTCAAGAATTTTTCAATATCCCCATATATTTTTTCTTTGGAAATGATTACAAAATATATAGTAACCGATTTTCTTTAACTACATAAAAACCCCTTTCGTAATTAACTTTTTTGTCTTTTGTATCCTTTATAATTCATGGAACACAAAGTAACTGACCACAAGGTCAAATTTATCATTATTGTAGAGTAATAAAAAACACTTATTTTAAAAATCCTATACGGTTATCGATATCTTCCAACCTTGCATTATTTTGACATATTTTTATTCTAAACCTTAACTCTTGCCCCAATAATTAATACCAAATAGTTTTGCTATTTGAATATTTTTTGCAGCTTTTTTCAGTTATAAACTATTCATTATATCTAACATTAAGTTTTTTTTCAAATTTTTTTTATTTTTTGTTTTTTATTTTTGTCATTCTAGATACTCCACTAGAGTTTTCACTAACTTATTTTTTATTCCTATTTATTTAAAAAGCTGATTTATTCTTCACTATAAGCATTTTTTACATCATCCCTGATTGTACCGACCTTTGTGGCTGAATCTTTA
>Ga0207996_1001169_pt1 | contig 19292 bp, 18 predicted proteins | sample AntAceMetag02UKG_FD_184773 | JGI IMG/M metagenome (GOLD analysis project Ga0207996, IMG submission 184773) | Saline lake microbial communities from Ace Lake, Antarctica - Antarctic Ace Lake Metagenome 02UKG (SPAdes) (version 2) | ecosystem: Environmental > Aquatic > Non-marine Saline and... | reverse complement strand
GTATAATTTTAATCGCCCTCATCAAGCGCTTGATTATTTAACACCTATGGGATATATTGAGAATTGTAATGAGAATCTTAAACAAAAAGTGTTACCTATGTGCCCAGCCAGTACATCAAATACTCCTACTATGTGATACCATGCATCCTGAGACATTACTATCTCCTCTCATTTTTGTCTAACAATGGAGAACAACTTCTTCGGATGATAAGTTTTGTGCTTAAAAATTCGGGTTTGAGGTTAGGTTTCCCATCTTCTATAGATTCTATTAATCTGGTTGCACTTCTATACCCCTGTTCAACCCGGGGATATTGTATCGTGGTTAAAGAAGGACTGAAATCTGCCGCCTCGGCAATATCGTCAAACCCTATCACTGATATATCCTCAGGAACACATAACCCTTTTGCCCTTATGGCATTAATAGCTCCAAAAGCTCTTATATCCGTATCGGAGAATATTGCTGTAGGAGGAGAATTCAGTTCCAGCAGTTTTAACATAGCATTATATCCATCCGTTTCTGAACCTATTTCTGCTAATACTTCCAATTCTTTATCAAAAGGAAGCCGATTCTTTTTGATGAATTGGTGAAAAACAGTTAATCTTGGGAAATCTCCGTCGTCAGAGACAGAAGCAATATGTCCTATTCTTCTATGCCCAAGTTTCAAAAGATATCCCAGGGCTTCTTTAATTCCTGAAGCCTGATCTATGCATACGAAATTATTCCTATTTTTCTTAGGTGTCCCTGCCGGAATTTCGGTCCATGGAATAGAAATAGTCTTAAATGATAGTGTTGGTAAATAATGCGTATGTAGAAAAATTATGCCTGAAAACTTGTTTAGGTTTTCCTTTTCTAAAATAGAAGTCAAGTTTAAAGATTTGCTCCTTGTTACAAATAATAAATGGTAGCTGTAACCATTATCTCCACAGGCGCTTATAATGCCCTGCAACGGATCAGAAAAGACAAACCAGTTATAAGGATTCCTATTTGAATCTAAGGAATTAGAAGAAAGCAGCACCAAAAGAGTCCCTTTGGGTTGTCTTATGTTCTCTTTGGAGAAGTGACTATCCGAGGAAATTGCTTTTACAAATGTGCCACTCCCCCTTTCCATAGTAACTATTTCTTCCTGTTTCAAGCAAGAGAGAGCTTTGTGCATTGTCATAGGATCCACCCGAAAGAATTTTGCCAGCTGGTTATTGGGAGGAAGCCTTTCCCCTACTGCAACAGGGGTATTAACTATCATTTCTTTGACTCTTTGTATAAGCTGTACGTATCGAGGAATAGGGCTAAATTTATCTATAAGATTAATTTTAAAATCTTTTAACTGCACTGTTTTCTCCTACTATTCATAATGATTGTATTAATAATATAATATAATTATTATAATGTCAAGTAGAAAGTTAAGCGCATTTAGGAATGTCCTATTTTGGCTAAAAATAACTAAACTCTCTCAATATAATCTCGACTTCTTGTGTCAACTTTCACCGCATCTCCTTGATTTACAAAAACAGGAACCTGTATAACAGCCCCTGTCTCAAGAGTTGCAGGCTTAGAGCCACCTGAAGCCGTATCTCCCTTTTTGCCGGGCGATGTGAGAGAAACTTTTAAGTTTACAAAGTTTGGCATTTCCACATTAATAAGTTTGTCTTCACAGTAGATGCCTGTTAACTCGCATTCCTCTTTGAGAAATTCCACACTCTCGCCTATAATTATTCTGCTTATTGGCATTTGTTCGTATGTCTTAAGATCCATGAAATAGTAATCGTCTCCTGAATTATAAATATACTGCAATTTCTTTTCCTCAACACGAACATCCTCTACACTCTCTCCAGCCCTGAAGGTCTTCTCTGTCCCTGCGCCTGTCTTAAAATTTTTAAGTTTTGTCCGCACAAACGCTCCGCCCTTGCCAGGCTTAACATGTTGAAAATAAATAACAGTAAACAACTCTCCGTTCAGTTTTATCACATTGCCGTTTCTAACATTATTTATTGATATCATATTCTTCTCCTCTCTAAATCTCTATTATTTCTTTTGATGACTTTGTTATAATTCTACATCCGTCATCTGTTACAAGCACCATATCCTCTATCCTGATGCCGCCCCATCCCGGGATGTATATGCCTGGCTCAATTGTAAAAATCATACCGGGCTGTAATACTTCATTGCTTCTAGCTGATACAGCAGGAAGCTCGTGTACATCCAATCCAACACCATGACCAGTGCTGTGCCCAAAGTATTCTCCGTATCCTTTACTGGCTATATAATCACGCGCTGTTTTGTCCATACAGGACACTTTTACTCCGGGTCTTACGCTCTCAATAGCAATTTTCTGCGCTTTTAGAACAATATTGTAAATTTCTTTTTGCTTTGCTGTTGCTTTCCCTAGAAATATGGTTCTTGTCATATCTGAGTTATAACCGGAGAAAACACAACCAAAGTCCATAAGAACAATGCCGTTTTTTAATAAATCCTGCGATGGCGCCCCATGAGGAAGTGATGTTCTCTCTCCTGAAAGCACTATTGTATCAAAGCTAATATTAGATGCGCCCTTTCTTTTTACTGTGTACTCAATCTCTTCTGCAATATCTACTTCTCTTATACCAAGTTTTATAAAACCCAAGATATGTTTAAATGCTTCATCACTGATTCTTACTGCTTTTTTTATTGAAGCGATCTCATCGCTGTATTTAACAGCTCTTAATCTCTCCACTAAATTCAATGTTGGCACAAGGCAATTTTGCGATAATGATTTCTTTATCTCTTTATGCTGTTTGAAGGTTATAGAATCTGATTCAAACCCAATTTTTTCACTTTTATATTTCTTCATTACATCCTCCAACAATAAGTGCAAAGCTTTTTCTCTTTTGAGAATTTTCACATTTTTTGTTTCTTTCTGCGCCTGTTCAAGATAACGAAAATCCACAATAAGATAAACCAATGTCGGAGTGATGATCACTACGCCCTCAGAACCTGTAAAACCTGTTAAATAAAGACAATTCCGCATGTCTGTAACAATGGAAAATTCGAGTCCTGATTTACCCAACTCATCTCTTAATTTTTTGATACGCTCCTTATACATGTTACTCGCGCGCCTTTTCCATCTGCTCTGCCTTTAGCAATAAATTATCCGCTTCCTCATTCCTGCCCATAAGTCTATATGCATACGCAAGATTTTTTAGGTAAAAAGGTTTTGTGGGATATAATTCTAATGCTTTCTCGAATTCTTTAATACCTTCTTCTATCATTGCATTATTCCCCTTACCGGTCATGATAAGAAGTTTTCCCAAAGCAAAGTGATAATGCGGCATATATTTATTGCGCGCTATCGCTTTTCTATAAAAAGCTATTGCTCCATCAAACCTGCCTTCCTGCTCTGATGTTTTCCCCAGCAGAGAGTAGTATTGGCTATTGGTCTTATCAATCAGGCTCGCCGTCTCAAGTTCTTCTTCAGCAAGTTTAAGATTTTTACTGCGTAAATAATTAATTGCTCTGTCCTTATGTATCTCTGCAATTGACGGTTTGACTAAAATAACAGATATTACACATACAGCTGGAATCAAAAATACAGAAAATATTATTTTCATAAGGAATGAATCAATTTTTATTATCTTTGCGCTTCTGTCCCTTTGCGCCTCTATCATTCCTATAAACAGCCACACATTCATTGATATCCCAGGTACATAGAAATCAAAATCAACAAGGCTATGGATTAAGAATGCAATACATCCAATACACATACCAATGCTTAGTACCTTCACATACGCAATACGAAATATCCTTCGCCAATCCCTGAAAAACATAACCCACACCAATAAGAAACTTAATATTCCCAATGTTCCTGTTTCAGTCCAGAGTTGCAGAAAACCATTGTGCGCAAGCTGTACTTCTCTTGCCTGCGGAACCTTGTACTTCGGATAAACGCTTCCGAATGTACCTATGCCGCTGCCAAATGGAAAATCCTTAACCATACCCGGACATGCTTTCCAGTAATTCAACCTTACCTTGAAAGAGCCCAATGTGTCACGGATCATGTGAGTTTTGTCAGTGATTTTTAGAAACATTGCGGATAATATAATCAGCCCAACTATTGTCAATATTGAAACCACATAAAACTTCTTATTATTCCCGAATCTCTTATAAATTAAAATTAGAATTGATACTAAGCCCAATAGTAAAAATACTCCCCACCCTCCTTTGGAATATGTAAGGTAAAGACACAGAACAATACACGCTGCCGCCACACCAAGCAATGTTTTATGAAATGGTTTGGAAATAATAAATAGTGAAACACAAAGAGGCAGTATTAACAAAAGATATCCTGCTAATGCGTTTGGATAGACAAAGGTTGAAAAGATTTCATTAATACCCAATCTTGAAAGCACTTCTTGAGGAAATTGTATGTTCTGCTGAAGAACCCAGTTTCTTGTCTCATTTAACCCCCAGAAATACTGATAAATACCGTAAAGAGAAACAATGGTTGCTGCCAGTACCAGACATGCTGTGATTACAAAAACTTGTTTCTTTTTCTTAATAATATTTATGGCTAAAAAACACAGTAAAATATTTGGAACAATAATATAGGCTTGTTTTAAACTGACATTAAGATTAACTGAGTATATGCAGGATAAAACGACGAAGAAAGCAAAACTTAGTATCGGAATATATAGAGAAGTTCTAACCAGTTTGAATTCACCAAGCCAGATGCACTTAATAAGCCAAACTGCTAAAATCAGCAAAATAGTAAGCTGACATACAGTATTTGACCAAGGGTAGCTTATTCCTGAAACTAACGGTCTAAATAGAACGAGAAATGCCAGAAATCCTGTGCTGAGCCAGAGAGCTATTTTCTCAATTTTGTTTCTATTCATTTATAGATTTTAATATTTTCTTTTTATCCTTCCTTATCCTGTCCAGAATCCCGTTAACAAATCCTCCGCTATTCTCTGTGCTATATTTCTTTGCCAAATCCACTGCTTCATCAATGGATACGACATCGGGAATATCATCTCTAAGGAGTATCTCATATATAGCCATTTTCATTATGCTTTTATCTATAACCGCTACTCTGTTTATCTCCCAGTGCTCCAGATACTTTTCAAGAAGTTTATCAATTATCTCTCTATTTCCAAGTACTCCTCTAAATAAATCCTCTGCAAAATCTGCTGTATTTGATTTGGTTCGTTCAGTATCCAGCTTGATAATATTTTCTATAGCTCGCTTTATATTCTTATCGTCAGAAAACTCCTCTCTATAGAGCAGAGTCAGAACAAGTTCTCTTCCTTTTCTCCGACTTCCCATGATAAATCCTTTTGTATCCCTCTCACGCTTTGATATTACCATGAACACGCGTCATTGCGAAGGATAAAATCCTGAAGCAATCTCATCATTCTGTGACTTGACCGCATGACGACAAACGACAATACTTGAATTATTTATTGTTTTTTTTGAATGACGGAATTGAGCGGCAACCGCAGACGGTGCGTTAGCGGCGGGAACGTTTGAGTTTAACTTTTGTTAGCAAACAGATTTTTGTCCTTCCGCTCATTTTTTTACCAAGAGACATGTTTAGGAAACAACAACCTACTAATTTCCGCAAATAATTCTCCAGACCAGCTCTTGTCATCCATGTCTAATCGATTAACGTTTATGACAATAACAGCATCTTCAGCCGGAAGGTAAAACATTTCTGTCGAAAATCCGAAAATAGTTCCGTTATGACCATAAAACTCACCCTGTTTAAGGATTCCTTCTCCGTATTGCAAAAAGGGAGGGGCTCCTTTAAAAATCTCGGTCTCTAATCTTTTTTGCTGAGTTTCCTCCGATAGAAGCGTTCCCTTATAGAGTGCTCTCGCATATTTCGCTAAATCGTTCATGTTGCTTATAATCGCACCTGCCGCATTCCCACAACTTGTATTCATCTCTGTTTTATCAGCAAACCTGCTTGCAGCATTCTCCCACGAGTATCCACGATTATTGCCTCCTAAAGTATGATTATCAGGTTCAGGATAAGAAGAGGATTTTAAATTCAGAGGCAGCAGGACTTTTTCATTAACCAAATATGCAAAATTGCGCCCTGAAGCAATCTCGGCAACTTTCGCAAGAATCGTATAATTTCCATTACAGTACACTGTTTGCTGTCCTGCAACAGTAAATTCATTGCCATTTGAGGCCATACTTTCAATCAGAGTATCTAACGGATAATTTTTATATACATCATTATACCATTCGCTCAATATCGAGGCATTAGCGTAGTCTACTATGCCACTTCTCATTCGGAGCAGGTTTCTAATGGTAATATTCTCGGCATTCGGAAAATCAGGTAAGTATTTTGATAAAGAATCAGAAGTGCTTAACAGGTCATCGTCAACAAGAGACAATACCACCGTCGCCGTAAATGTTTTTGTAATGCTTGCAATCCTGAAGGGATCATCTATCTGTCTTTTTGTATTTGTTGCAAGATTTGCCTTTCCAAAAGTTTTCAAGTAATTGCCTCTATCGGGGATCCAGACCCCAACGACAACACCGGGCAAATTCTTTGACAACATCTCGCTCTCAATGAGATGATCGAGTTGCGTTACTAATTTGGATGGCAATTGCAATGCGGGTTTTGGACCCGTGCATTGACAACCGCCGGTCATAAATAACAGGGAGATAATAATACTCAATAATCCACGTTCAATAATTTTATTCATACTTTTTTCCTGTCTTTCCTTTGTTATGCCTTGTCACCAGGCGTCGCCAATGCAAAGATTCCTTCCGTGTCGGCCTTGGTTTCCTCTGCCTTTCTTCGGGATGGTTGTGTGTTCATTGCTTCCCCAGGCGTATAACTCATCACTTGTTCGAAATATTCCTGATGGAAGCCCAGGTTTTCCATATATTTCCATTGTTCTTCATTTTTTGTTGACTTCTGCGCTCCAAAAATGAGATCGTGTTCGTCAAATACCCTGTCAAGCTCCATATTCGCATCCATCCCCATTGCCTTTGCTAGTTCTCGCGTATCTTTATAGATCTCCTCTTTTTTCGCATTCTTCGGAAATACTGCATACATCCTGGCGCTGCCTTCTAGTTGATGCACTTCCTCATTAACGGCGCGTATCGCTTTTTGGAAGAGTGCCTTGAAGCCGTTGATACCATACTCCGGCAGGACACAAGATGGACCAAGGCGATAGGCATAATCTGGTCCTTCAGCAAAACTGCCTTCGTCTTTCGAAGCCTGTCTCCGTCTCAGCATGAGAAATCCCACAACCTTTCCTTGATCTTTCAAACAGAAACAACTCTCTTTAATTGAATCATTGTATACATTCATAAGAAATTGTAGGCGTTTTGATTTGAAGTATCGCTCATCAATTTCACCGATGGCTTCCAGGTCATGTGCATCGAGTCTTTCTACCAGTATATTCTTACTCAAATTCATTCCCTCATATTCTGTCTTAAGGGGTAACTCGGCTTCCTGAGCCGTTGTAAAGGCTTCTGTATGGAACCCCACCTTTTTGTAAAGACCTATTGCTAAAGGAACTGCCCCCAGTCGAAATGTGAGAACATGCTTGTTTTCGTATAGATAGTCTATGACACCTCTGATCAGCTTAGCGGCAAGTCCCATTCCTCTGGCTTCTTTCGCGACAATGATATTGCCGATCCAGGCTTGATTGCCATAATTTGTGGTGAAGATGCTCCCTACGATGCGTCCATCTTTGAGGAGTGTAAAACAATCCTGATTCAGGTTCAAATACCTCTTGAGTTCATGATGGTCGTAATAGTACCACCCCTCTTTATTCATCAACTCAATTATTTCGTCTATATGCTTTTCATGTAAGCGAAAAACCTTCACTCCAGGTGCATTAATAGTAAATTCTGCCATCTTAAAGTCCTCTCAGTATCACCACGCGTGATCAAAGGAAAATTTCTAATATTCTTGCAATTTTCAAATTATCTGCAATTAAACAGCCTAACGCAAAAGCTCAGCGGCGCTTTAGCGTCCAGTGCCTTGATTTGTTATAAAGCAATTTGTCTAACAATATTTAAATTTCAATCCGGCTTCCAAGACAAGAGCAATTATCCAACTGGGATTCCAACGATTATATCCACCGCGCCAATAGTTTTCATCAAACGGCCCTTGGAAATAATTGGTTTGGAAAAACTGTTCTCCCTGTTCTCCGGGGATTTCGTGCTCCCAGTCTCCAGGATAACGACAAATTCCATGGCTCCATGCATCAAAAATAAGCCGTCCCATCTTTTTATATCGACTGTTATTGGTCTGACAACCTAAATCAAACAATTCATATGCAGGGAAAAATACATCCAAATGATGATTCTGCACACTCACACCTGGCCAGCCTGTTGTCACAAATCTATTTTTTGCACAAATAGTACCTTGCCTGAAGCCAGTATGCCAGTGATATACATATGTCAGTATCCAATCAGCTGACACTTCTGCCCATTCTTTATGCAAGCTGTCGTTTGTAATAAGAAAGAGCTCATATGCTGCAAGAAAGAAATAAAGTCCAGCTTCTTTGTCTTCGCATTTTGCATCCAGAGTTGCCCTTGAAAATGGCCGATCAAATTTATCACCACAGATTTTCCAATATCTTTCCAGAATAACCTTGGCTTCATCAAGGTGACGGGCACTTCCAGATACCCTGTATGCTTTTAATAACGCTGTAACACATGAAATTCCAGCAGCAGAGATGAAATTACTTTCGGGAGAGCCCTCAATAGACCATTTAATCGGAAAAATAGCATCTTTAGTAAGTGATGATTGCTTTGAAAGGAAATCAGCCGAGTTTAATAAACCTTCAGTCCACTCTGACGGCACATTAAGTCCTGATGTATTGAATGTTTCTAGTATTTTGCCAAGGTTTGTGACCGCTTCGCCAAAAGCACGAGAAGAGATGCTATCGCCGGCTTCTCCTCTCCACGAGTTTTCGTTCACAAGGTATCGGTTGTACCTGAGACCACTTGGGTCGCACAAACTGTTGTTTATATAGAAATCAACGACGCTTTGGCACTGTTTAATCAATTCTTGATTACCCTGTTTCAAGCCAAGTATTGCACTACACCATGCAAGCAGCAATGATTGTCCTGTCCATCCGAAAAGATAGTATGGAGGTTGTGGATAGATACTGTCTGGCAAAACACAAATATATCCGCTGGACTTATCGTCAGAATGGTATCTATTGTTTAATGCGTTGGTCTTAAGTTCAATCACCTTGTCGAGATGAAGCTTAGGACTGTTTTTAGGCTGAAATATCTCAAAGCCCTTGATTGAAATCTCCCTGAAGCCATGTCCATATTGCTTGTTGCTGGCAAGCGCAATAATAATTTCTTTTTGAAGTATATTCCCTGCCTCTAAAAAGTGGTAGCCGCCTTCAAGAGGCATCGCCTTTTTCTGTTTGCCATAAGTCATGTCTTTTTCACCGTTGAAGGCAAGTACACCGGATGCACATATTACTTGTATTCCGCTTTCTTTTCTGTCACAACCCAGACTCCATGTATTGTCCTTATTATCGGGAATAGAAAACATGGTATATGAGACTGGAGACGAGTCCTGGAGCCATTCCACATTTACAGCAGGTATTGGAAACCGCGATTCTTCGCAAACAAGACATGCATCCCGGTTCTTTCCGAAATGTGGAACTAAACAATCCGGATCTGCTGACGGATTGTCATTGTATAAAATGTGCGGCATAGTGATTTTCTCTGTAGAAAGATCATGGTGCAGGTTTTGTATTAGGGCAACAGAAATATCTCTTCCCGATTCCGGAGCAGTGTATTCCCATTTTGCCTTGATCATCAAAAGCTTATTCGCAAAACTGATATTCAATGTGCTTTTTAACAGATTGCTTTTACCGGCAATCCTGATTGTCTCGGTATTACCATCAAGAAAAACAGATTGAAATTTCTGCTTCTTAAATTTCCATGGCTTCTTTGTTGAGACAGAACATAATTCAGAGAACATCATTGAGTTCTGTATTCTATCATTCATATTTAACGTAAGGGCAATGTCATTTTCTATTTTCGAAGCACATAATGATAATTTATGGTCAATACTAAATATTCTATATTCATCAGACATAGTATTGTATTTTCCTTAATTACTAATAATTCGTCTTTATTGCTTTATAATAAGGTTCTGTTATCTTAAAAATAGCAACACTTTTTAACCTTTATGCCCGCAATGACTTGAGTGAGTGTTTAACTATCTTCTTCCCATTTACTTTCCAATCTCATCAAACAGATTCACCATTTCAATTGCTGAGAGGGCAGCGTCTTTGCCCTTGTTCCCTGATTTTGTTCCTGCTCTTTCAATTGCCTGTTCCAATGTATCGCAGGTAATTACACCATATATCACGGGCACTCCCGTAGAGAGAGAGATTTGACCTATTCCCTTTGTTACCTGTGAGCTTATATAGTCAAAATGAGGTGTGCCTCCGCGAATCAATGCGCCAATACAAATAACACTGTCATACTTCTTGCTCTTCGCCATCTTATCTGCTGCATATGGAATCTCAAATGATCCAGGCACCCAGGTAATAGCTATCTCTTCATCCTTAGCGCCGTGACGCTTGAGTGTATCTACACATGCATCCAGCATCTTTGATGTAATGAACTCATTGAACCTTGATACAACAACACCAAACTTCTTTCCTTCAACAACTAGTTTCCCTTCATACACTTTCATCTCGTTAGCCCTCCTTGTTTTTGATCTTTTTGTTTGTCATTTGAAATTTATTATTTTAGTCTATATATGTCTTAGTATATGCCCTAATTTCTCCTTCTTTGTCTTGAGATATTTCTTGTTCTCATTAGTTGGTTTAACTTCAATGGGGACTCTCTCTGTAACCTTTAGTCCATAGCCCTGCAATCCAATAATCTTCTTCGGATTGTTTGTCAAGAGCCGTATGGTTTTTAGTCCTAAATCTGCCAGTATTTGTGCTCCAATCCCATAATCTCTTAAATCCGGACGAAAACCAAGTTCTACATTTGCTTCAACCGTATCTAATCCATTATCCTGAAGATTATACGCACGTAATTTATTTGCAAGGCCAATTCCCCTGCCCTCTTGAGACATATAAAGAAGAACCCCCTCGCTTTGTTTTTGAATTTCTGTCAATGATTGAGATAACTGCTCCCCGCAATCACATCTTAATGATCCCAATATATCTCCTGTTAAGCATTGCGAGTGGACTCTTACAAGCACATCCTTCTTATTTTTAAGATCTCCTTTCACAAGTGCAACATGAACAGAGTTATCTATTATGTCTTCATAGGCAACGAGTCTAAATTGTCCGTATTTTGTTGGTAATTTTGTCTCCACAATTCTCTTGATTAATTTTTTAGATTTTCTCTTATATTTAATCAGGTCAGCTATTGTACATATTTTAAAATTGTACTGTTTTGCAAACTTAATAAGCTCAGGAACTCTTGACATAGTTCCGTCTTCATTCATTATTTCACAAATCACACCCGCAGGATATAATCCAGCCAGCTCTGCCAGGTCCAAAGATGCCTCTGTATGACCGGCTCTTTCTAACACACCCCCAGCTTTAGCCTTTAAGGGAAAAATATGCCCGGGCTTTGTTAAGTCATCTGGTCTTGTCTTAGAATCCACAAGTGTTCTTACAGTTAATGCTCTGTCATAAGCTGATATGCCTGTTGTTATACCTCCTTTTGCATCAACTGACACTGTAAAGGCTGTATCCAGCCGGTCGGAACTATCAGGTACCATAGCATTGATTTTTAACTCGCTCAGGCGTTTTTCTGTCATAGGAACACAAATCAGTCCCCTGCCATGCTTTGCCATAAAATTAATTCCATCCGAAGTTATCTTCTCTGCTGCTATAACTAAATCTCCTTCGTTTTCCCTGTTCTCATCATCCACTACAATAACAAATTTCCCTACTTTGATATCCTCTATTATCTGCTGTATCATGTTGAACTTGTATTTCTTCATATTTAGATTATCCCTTTATCTTCTAAAAAGCCTAAACTCAGCTTTGATTCTTTATATTTTAAAATTTTGGCAACATGTTTCCCTAATATATCTACCTCTAAATTGACAATATCTCCTATTTTTTTGTTACGCAATGTTGTAGCGCTGATAGTATGCGGAATAAGCGCTACTTTGAAACTCTTCCTAGAAACTCCGGCAACCGTTAAGCTTATTCCGTCAACAGCTATGGAACCTTTCTCTACGATGTACTTCATAATCTCATCTTTTGTTTCTACTTCAAGAATCCCATTACCCAAAGAAACTGCGGATATAATAGTTCCCGTATTATCAATATGTCCAAGAACAAAATGCCCGCTTAATCCGTCTCCTACACGTAAAGGACTTTCAATATTAACCCTGTCTCCGACACGCAATAAACTAAGATTGGTTCTCTGTAAAGTTTCATTAACTACATCCGCTGAGAAATCTCTTTCCTGTATTTTTGAAATAGTTAAACAAACCCCATTAATTGCAATACTATCTCCTATCATTGCGTTCTTTATGCTTTTCGCCGCAATACAGAGTTCGCAGACCTGAGAACTCTTCTTTATTCTAAGAACACTGCCTATTTCCTGAATTATTCCAGTAAACATATGTATATTACCAGTTTGGATACCCTTCTATCATTATATCGTCTTTAAACCTTCTGACTTTAATATTCTTCAAGGAAACCGCATCCTTTATTTTATCTACTCCATTGTTGACAAAAGGAACCGGCGCCGCATTTCCACCTATTATTTTGGGACCAATAAATGTATAAATTCTGTCTACTGCCCTCTCCTCTATAAATGAGGACATTACTCCTGAGCCCCCTTCAACAAGGACACTCATAATACCTTTTTTGCCTAACTTAGTAAGCAGGTCGCAAATATCAACAAGTTTGTTCTTATTGCTTTTGCAACATATTACTTCAACGCCAATTTGTTTTAATTTTTCAACATTGGATTTGGAAGCTCTTTCTGTAACAGCAATAATAGTAGGAGCATCTCTAATGTTTAAAATCTTTGACTTCAACGAGATTCTTGCCTTGCTGTCCAACACTATTCTTATTGGCATTCTGCCTACAATTTTGCTATGCCTTGGCGTAAGACGCGGATCATCCTTAACAACGGTATTTAATCCGACAAGAACTGCATCCGAGAGACTTCTTAGCCTATGTACAAACCTTCTTGATTTATCATTGCTTATCCATTTCGAGTCACCTGTTCTTGTAGCAATTTTACCATCAATACTCATCGCATATTTAGCTGTAACAAATGGCGATTTGGTTGTTATATATTTGACATAAACCTTATTAAGATCATTTGCTTGCTTTTCCATAACTCCGCATACAGTCTGAATATTTGCCATTTCTAATGCCCGTATACCTTTGCCATTTACTAGTGAATTCGGATCTATCATTCCTATTACCACTTTGCTAAATCCGCTTTTAATAATAGCGGGCACACATGGAGGTGTTTTTTTATTAGTATGCACACACGGTTCCAGATTTACATACAACGTCCCGTTCTTTGCTTTTCTACCGGCGTCTTCAATGGCACAAATCTCTGCATGATTCGCACCGGCATACGTATGGTATCCACTCCCAATAATTTGCCTGTTTTTAACAATAAGCGCTCCAACCATTGGATTAGGAGATGTATGTCCTTCTCCTTTCCTTGCCAGAGCCAAAACCAGTTTCATGAATTTTATGTCTTCGCTAATCATTTAATCTTCTATTCTCACAAGCTAAAATAAAAAAACCCCGAATCTCTTCGGGGTCAAACCAGTTTCTCCTCTATCTCCTCCCATCCAGACTATACTGTCGGCTACGGACTCTCACCGTATCAATTCTGTTTCTGCACAACTACAGAAACCAAAACTTGCGGGCTTTCTTCAATAATAAGAAAATTTACCGCCGGTAGGGACTCTCACCCCGCCCCGAAGACATTCTTATGGTAGCAAACTCAGTTCCTACATGTCAAGCAATTTTAAAATGCAAATTTTCCTTGAGTTATAGCCTGAAAAAGTGTTAAATGTAAGTGCTCATTAATAATGAAAGGATACGGAAGAGACATGGTTAGGGAGAAAAACTGGAGAAAGATACTACTGGGGTTAGGCCTTGATAATAAAGATGGTCATAAGCGGTTTACAAAAGGCTATAATTTCTATCTAGTAGGCGGTTCTGAAGACACTCATAACACAATGCAGGAAAAGGCAATAAAGCTTAATGAACAACTTAAAAAACGCGGAAAGACTTTAGACAATGTAAATAAAAAAGAATTTTATGAGATTGCTGATAAAATAGGCTTGCAGATACCTGAAGAGAAGAATAAAAAATCAAAATCTTGAATAGACGAGTAACATTTCACTATACGAATAATTCTGCAGTTATGATCAGCTGTAAGAGAAACTTCAATAAACGTACTATCCGATTACATAACATGTTTAAGAACGCCCCTGAACATGTTCTTGATGCAATACTTAAGATATACACTCGCTTCACAAGAAAAAGCACACGCGCTTCATGCAGGAAAATAATAAGAAATTTTATAACCCAAAATCAGCATAGAATAGTATGTAAACCAAAAACTCACCGAATCCTACCTGAGCCAGTCGGCAAGGTGTTTAATCTTAGAAAAATCTACGGCAATCTAAATAGCGAATATTTTAGCAGCAGGCTAAACATTGATATTACATGGTCGCATAAACCTAATAAAAGACTTATGGGCACATGGAAAGATACAGGATTAGAAAAAAACCTTATAAGAATTAATCGGCTTCTTGATACCAAAAAAGTTCCCACGTACTACATCAACTATCTGGTTTATCATGAAATGCTGCATGAGGTGTTTAAGCAAATGGTTGTCAATGACAGAATACAAAGACATCCTAAAGAGTTCAGAAAACTTGAACGAAATTTCCCTTTATACAAAAAAGCATGTGAATGGCAAAAGGAGCATCTTACAAATTCCATAAAACAGATATCAGGTAGTTATACATGGCAATAAATTTAAAATTTTGCGGCAGTGCTGAAACAGTGTACCTTTATGGTGAGATTACAGAATGTTGAAGTTAGGAACGTTTACAGTTGACTGTACTCCGCCCGTAGGCTGCGGAGTATCATTCGGTATAACTGGCGCTACTACAGGCGTCAGAGACCCTCTTTTATTGCGAGGATTTGTCCTTGATGATAAAGACCATAGATGTCTCATTGCAACTATGGACTTCTGCGGATTGATGAATAGCGCCTACGATGATCTCGTCAAAGTGTTTGCAAGGGCTGTGAAAACTCCTAAAGAACGCGTCGTGATCCACTGCATCCATCAACATGATGCTCCGCTGTTGAATTATGAGATCGAAACATATCTTAAGTGCGAGACCTATCCTAGGCAATGGTGGACAAATGTAATGGAAAAATGTAGTCAATCTGCGAAAGAATGTCTAGATAGGATGGATACGATCTTGTCTATAGGATATAACGAAACCAGACTCCACGGTTATGCGTCAAACAGAAGAATTCTGGGATGTGACGGAAAGGTTGTTGGTATGAGGTTGAGCAGATGCAGTGACACTTCGCTCAGAAACAAGCCTGCGGGAGTCATCGACCCGATGCTCAGGACGGTTGCTTTCAAAAACTCATCTGGACAGATAGCCGGTTCGCTGAGTTTTTATGCGACACATCCTCAGGTTTCGAATGACAGAAAAATGTATAGCGCCGATGCTCCAGGTGAAGCGTTAAACATCTTGAAAGGACATTCGTGCGATGGACTACACGGGTTCTTTACCGGAGCTGGTGGAAACGTTGCAGCCGGCAAGTATTCTTCAGCAACCGATCTGAATGACAATCTTTTCAGGTTTGGAAAAATTCTGGCGGATGGAATCAGTTTGAATCTTGATGCAATGAAATGGGAAGATACAAGAGAATTGCACTGGCATTTTATTGAATTTCCTTTCCCGACCCAACAAATGAACAAAGATAAGATATTAAGCCAGATTAATGATGAAAGCATCTGCCTCAACGAAAGACTTCAAAAAGCCGTTCTACTGACCTGTCTTGAATACAGGAAGAACGCTTCATACCGTCTGTCTATACTGAGGATGGGAAGTGTTAAAATCCTCTTTCTGCCGGGTGAACCCTTTGTTGAATACCAGCTTTACGCCCAGTCGCTAATCCCTGACGAGTTCCTTGCCGTTGCGGGCAATTGCAGTGATAATTTCTTATATCTGCCTCTGGCGAAACATTTCGAGGAAGGAGGATACGAGGTGAACTCATTCTGTTGGTGCACAATAGACTTTGAGAAACGTTTCAAGAAAGCTCTGCTCGGTGTGCTCTAAAGATAAGTGCTTATGTGACACGACACATGCAGGTGATGCTTGACAGCGCGCAGTGTGTCTTGGTACAGTTATTCCATATATTAATTGTTCGACTTAAAGGGAATACCAATTCTAATGAGAAACTGATGAGCAAACTTGAGCAGGTTAACAGCACGGATATCGCAGATGCCATTCGATTGGGATGCCGGACCATGCAGAACGTTTTCAACGCGGACGATAACCAGGTCCCTTTCTTTGGCTCGACTGTGCGGCCAAAGGCTGCTCTGAGTTTCAGTGCTCATCACAGTGAATCCCATGTGCCAGGACGACATCTCAACGCGCTGTTGAATGCCGAGGATGCGGCAGATGTAGAGCTTGATGAAGACGCGGTAAAAAACCATCGACGCGCTGCTCTTCTTTCCTACAGCGGGCCAGTTGCGCTGCCTCTAAACCGGCAAACTATCGGTGGTCTCCCAGTCAATTTCAGCCCGCATAACCTTCGAGAAGGTTTTCACGCACTTTATGCTCTGGCGAGGTACCGTAATGATGATGAGGCCTGTAAGCTGGCCGAACAAAGCATCGCGGCCGTCTTTGATCTTTGGAGCCCGGATCGTGGCTGGGACGTACAGCGTCTGGGTACCCTCGGACTGCACTATCGGAAAAACCAGAACTTTCTCAACGGAGAAGCGCGAATGTTGGGACCTCTTGTTAAGTACTACCACGCCACACGCTATGGCCCGGCTCTGGAGCTGGCGCTGATCCTGAAAGAAAAGACCATCAGAGAGTTCTTCCTCCCCGACGGGGCGTTCGATCCAAAGCGTTTCGGAACCAGCCACGTTCATTCCATCACTTGCGTGCTGTCGTCCCTCGCGCAGCTTGCAGATCTACTCGGGGATGGTTCACTTGCAACGCGCGTGAAAGCGTTCTACGACAACGGGCTCTGGAACATGCGGGACGAGATCGGATGGTCGCCGGAGACGGTAGTCCAACAGGACAGCGATCACGGCGAAGCCAACAACACTGGCGATATTCTGGAGACAGCATTGATCCTGGGTCGGTGGGGATATTCGGAGTGCTACCATGACGCCGAGCGTATTCTGCGATGCCACCTGCTGCCTTCGCAGCTTCGAGATACATCTTTTATCAAGACCCCACCAAATCCAGATGGTGTGGACGGATTGAGAGATGTTGCGAACAGGCATTTGGGCGCATACGGTTTTCCCGCACCATACGGCCATGAGTCCGCTGACAAGGGTCGCGGCAATATTTCCTTCAATATGGACATTGTAGGGGGCACGGTGGGTTCACTATGCGAAGCCTACAGAGAAATGGTACGGTCTGAATCGACCGGTCATTGGGTCAATCTGCTGTTTGATCACGAGACAAGTGCAATCCGAGTACAGTCTCCATACACGCACGATTGTCTTCGTGTCAAACTTGGGCAATCGGGACCGCTGTTTGTGCGCATTCCTCCATGGGTAAATCGCGACGAAGTCAATGTAGAAGGTAACAGCACATTGCCGATTTGGACAAACGGTTATCTTTTCTTCAGCAAAGTCTCAGCAGGACAAGCGATTGAATTGCATTTCCCGCTGAAAGAAGTACAGATAACGCTTTCCGAGCGCCTGCACATCCATCCGATTCGGGTGAAGATGCAGGGAGACGCCGTTGTGGCAATGGACAACTTCAATGCGGATCTGATATTTTTTGATCCGTACGAATAATAGCCGAACAAAACTGCATACAGCGCGACTTGCGAGGGATCGCACATCTCGCAAGCGACTAATGCATACTATTAGAGCTATAAAAAATTCAAAAATATATAATAACCTTTATGGTAACAGTGCGTCTTAAGTAGTTTGAGATTTATAAATACTGTTTCAGTAGAGCATATACCTGTTTAGCAATAAGCTCATATCCTTTATAAGACGGATGTATGTGGTCACTCATCATATCAGGTTTACCAAGTATTTTATCGTAGATATCCGGGATAACAAGCGCTCCATGCTTTTTTGCGATTTTCACAAATCTTCTCTTGTAACTTGTACCCATTAGAGATGGCTGGATACCAAGCACTAACACCAAAGCGCCTTTTTCCTGAATTCTGGTTATAATCAGCTCGAGATTCTCAAAGGTTTTCTCCATAGAAACAGTCTTTTTCAGGGCATCATTGCCACCAAACTCTACTATAACAATCTTAGGACTCTTCTCCAGCACACTCCTTTGAAGTCTCCTGATTGCATCCTCAGTTGTATCTCCACTCACTCCTGCATTAATTACCGGCAGTCCTAATTTCTTACTGAGTAGAGTTGGATAATCACATCCTTCTGATGTTCCAAGACCTTCAGTTATACTGTTTCCAAAACATATGATATGAGTTCCCTCCGGACGGTTGTTTTTAATTTCCCAGTGATTAGTTCTTCTACATCCTGCAGCAAAGAATATCACTAAAGCCAATGTCAAATGCCAAAACACATTAGGGTAGACGCAAGGCCTGCCCCTACATTTCCCGATTCTCACACTGTAGGGGCGGGGCTTGCCTCCGACCATTCCCAGATTAAATTTTTTGCCATTTGAATTTTTTGTCTTATTTGTCATTTTGATCTGCTGAGTAATTTTACTATCTCAACGGCAAATCTCTCTGCACTCTGAGACCCGTCAGCTGTAACAATACTTCCATCTACCTGAACAGATTCACCTGTATAAATAGCGCCCTTTTGTTTAAGTTCTCTTTCAAAGGATGGGAAGACTGTGGCTTTCTTTCTATCCAAAACTCCTGCATTTGCAAGTATGACAGGTCCGGCACAAATTGCGCAGAGCAATTTGTGCTTTAAATAAGCTTCTTTTGCTATATCATGAGCTATCTTGCTATTAAAATAACACGAAGCACCTGTCCCACCTACAAAAACAAATTTGGGAACTGAAAGTTCTTCATCCCTGAAATTCATAGATGCAATAATCATTGCAATTTTTTTCGTCATATTTTTCTTTCTTAAGACTACCCTAAGG
>Ga0207996_1001168_pt1 | contig 19298 bp, 13 predicted proteins | sample AntAceMetag02UKG_FD_184773 | JGI IMG/M metagenome (GOLD analysis project Ga0207996, IMG submission 184773) | Saline lake microbial communities from Ace Lake, Antarctica - Antarctic Ace Lake Metagenome 02UKG (SPAdes) (version 2) | ecosystem: Environmental > Aquatic > Non-marine Saline and... | reverse complement strand
CATTAACTAAATTATCTGGTTTTAATCTTAATCATCTAACCGGCTAATTAGCTAACTAATTTAATTAACCAATGGGTTAATTAATCTTAATCTTTATCTTAAATTGGATAATTGGTAAATTGGTTAATTGGTAAATTGGTTAATTGGATAATTGGTTAATTGGATAATTGGTAAATTGGATAATTAGTTATTAGGAGTGAACATGATGATAAAACGATATTCTTTTCCAAAAATGAAAAAAATATGGGAAGAAGAAAATAAGTATAGGACCTGGCTTCAGGTTGAATTATTAGCATGTGAAGCATTACATAAATCAGGTAAAATTGATGAAGAAGGCATTAGGCACATCAGAAAAAATGCAAAATATTCTATCAGACGTATTCAAGAGATTGAAAAGGTTACTCGACACGATGTATTGGCATTTACTACGGCGGTAGGAGAAAATTTGGGAAAATATTCAAGATCTTTTCATCAAGGATTAACTTCTTCAGATGTATTAGATACTTCATTGGCCGTCAGATTAAAAGAATCTGCAGAAATCATTATAGAAGATCTTGAAAATGTTATTAAAGTAATTAAAAAAAAGGCATTAGAACATAAATACACGGTTATGATGGGTAGAACGCATGGTGTCCACGCTGAACCCATTACTTTCGGGTTCAAAATGGCTATATGGTTTACCGAAATGGAGAGAAATCTGGAAAGAATGAAAAGAGCCAGAGAAGAAATTTGCTATGGTAAAATTTCCGGAGCAGTGGGAACTTTTGCCCACATCGAACCTTCCGTTGAAGAATATATCTGTTCAAAATTAAATTTAAAGCCGGCAAAAGTATCTAATCAAATTATCCAAAGAGACAGACACGCTTTTTATTTAACTATACTTGCAATCATTGCCAGTTCTCTGGAAAAATTTTCTACTGAAATTAGAGGCATGCAGAGAACAGAAATATATGAAACAGAAGAACAATTTGCTGTCGGGCAGAAGGGTTCGTCTGCAATGCCTCACAAAAGGAATCCAATCATCTGTGAAAGGATATGCGGTCTTTCACGTGTAATAAGAGCTAATTCAATGGCAGCTATGGAAAATGTAAATTTATGGCAGGAGAGAGATATTTCTCATTCTTCAGCAGAGCGAATCATTATTCCGGATAGTAATATTTTAATGGATTACATATTGCAAAAATTTACCGCACTTATTGAAAATTTAAATGTTTATCCTGAAAATATGAAAAAAAACCTGATGACGACGAGAGGTCTGATCTTTTCACAGAAAGTGATGTTAAAGCTTGCTTCAAAAGGTCTCTCCCGGGAAGAGTCTTATCGGATAGTACAGGGAATTTCCATGCAGGTCTGGCAGGGTGAATCTGATTTTAAAGAACTTCTCTTAAAAGATACGGAAGTGAGCAAATATTTAAGCAACAAAGAGATAGACGATTGTTTTGATTACAGGAATTATCTACAGCATATTGATTTTATCTTTAAAAGAGTATTTGATTAATTATCGAATAAATCATCCTGAAGATATAATTTTAACATAAAATAATTTGGCATAATTAGTTAATTATACCGCTATATAATCTCTTTATTCTTTTAAGATCTATAAGTACAAAATTATCAAAGGAAAAACATTGTTAAAAATATTTTTATCCTATTATAAACCATACAGAAAGCTATTTGCGTTAGATATGTTTTGTGCGTTTATGATAGCAGCTATAGATTTGGTTTTTCCCATGATTACCAGACAATTTATTAACGATATTATTCCAAACGGAAAAATCAGAATCTTTTATCTCCTGGCTGTATTGCTCCTTATACTGGCAGTGATGAGAGCCATCTTGAACTACATCGTAGATTACTGGGGGCATATCGTTGGAACAAGAATGGAAAGAGACATGAGAAAAGACTTATTCGGGCATTTGCAAACTTTATCATTTGATTTTTTTGATAATGTAAAAACAGGTCATATTATGTCGAGAATAGTTAATGATTTAAGGGAAATAAGTGAATTAGCCCATCACGGACCGGAAGATATTTTTTTATCTTTAGTTATGTTAATCGGTTCTTTTATAATTCTTATGACAATAGATTGGAAACTTACCTTAATTATATATTCCTTTTTACCACTGTTAATTTATTACGCAACTTTAAAAAGACAAAAAATGACCAAAGCATTCAGGTTGGTTAGAAAAAAAATTGCAGCAGTTAACTCCCAGGTTGAAAATAGCATTTCCGGTATCAGAGTAGCAAAATCATACACTAATGAAGAATTTGAAATTGAAAAATTTGACGAAGGAAATAGAAAATTTAATGATTCAAGAGAATATGCATATAAAGCAATGGCGGAATTTTTTACCGGAGTATTTTTCTTATCTAATTTGTTAAATATCACGGCTTTAACTGTGGGCGGATTTTTTGTTTATAAAGGAAATATAAATATTGGAGATTTAATAGCTTATATTCTATACATTAATTTTTTTCTACAACCAATTAGAAAATTAACCAACTTTACACAACAATTTCAAAATGGTATGACCGGTTTTGAAAGATTTGTAGAAATCATGAAAATAAAACCATCCATAGAGGATACATCAGAAGCAATTACAATAGAAGGAAAGATATCTGGAGAGATAGAATTCAAAAATGTTACTTTTAGCTATAATACGGATAGGAATATCTTGCACAACATAAACCTTAAAATTCACCCCGGAGAAATGATTGCTCTGGTTGGACCGTCCGGTGGAGGTAAAACTACTTTTTGTAATCTAATTCCCCGTTTTTACGAAGTTAACAGCGGTGAAATATTAATTGATGATATAAATATAAAAATGATAACATTGAAATCATTAAGAGATAATATTGGATTGGTTCAACAGAATATTTTTCTTTTTACCGGAACCATCAGAGAAAATATATTATACGGTAAACCGGAAGCAACAGATGAGGAACTGATACAAGCAGCTAAAGATGCAAATATTCACAATTTTATTGTCAGTTTAAGCGAGGGATATGATACTTATATTGGAGAAAATGGAATAAAACTTTCGGGAGGCCAAAGACAGAGAATATCTTTGGCGAGAGCTTTTTTAAAAAATCCTTCTATTCTAATTCTTGATGAAGCCACATCCGCATTGGACAGTGAAACTGAATTACTGGTACAAAAAGCTTTGAAAAAATTATCTGTTGGCAGAACAGTATTAGTTATTGCACATAGGCTTTCTACCATTAAAAATGCAGATAAAATCTTAGTTTTAAATGAGCAGGGTATTGTTGAAAAAGGCACTCATGAAAAGCTTATTGCCCAAAATGGAATATACGCTAAACTTTACAAAGCACAATTTAGAGGTTTTATTCCCGATAGCATGGAATAAAAACCTAAAAGCAAGCGGATAAATATTTTATTTAAGCGATATGGATAAAATCTTAAAAATGTCAATAAAAAATATTAATAAGATTATACGTAAGGTTCAATGCAATAAAAGACAATACTTAGAAAAAACATTATACTTATAATTATTTATTACGAGCAGGATCCGAAGAATGATATAGAGCTTATAAAAAATCGTTGAAAGTCATTCAATTTAAAAAGTATAATTTAAAGTAAAAAAAGAGGTAGGAATGAATGCAATAGAGGAACAACCCATAGGATTTTTTGATTCAGGATTGGGCGGGTTATCGGTTGTAAGTGAGGTAAAAAAACTGTTGCCCCGGGAGAGCATTGAATACTTTGCTGATAATCAGCGTCAACCTTATGGTGAAAAAAGCCAAGATGAACTTATATATTACACCCTTCAAATAATTAATTTTCTTATGAAGAAAAAAATAAAAATTTGTGTTATAGCATGTAATACAGCTACCGCTGCCAGCCTCAAAAGAGCAAGAGAATATTTTCCTATTCCTATAATTGGTGTTATCCGACCAGCAGTTAAGGATGCCATAAAGAAGACTTCTAAGAAAAGAATCGGAGTTATCGCCACCGAATTTACCACCAAAAATGGAGCTTATCCTGAAGAGATTAAAAGAATTGCTCCCGAAATAAAAGTTTTTTCTAATTTTTGTCCCGAATTTGTCTCTATAGTTGAAGCCGGAAAATTTACCGCACCTGAAACCTATGAAGTTGCCCGAGAGTACCTTAAACCCTTAAAAGATGAGAAAATTGACACTTTAATATTAGGCTGTACGCACTATTCTTTTTTAAAAAAGGTAATATCAGATATTATGGGGCCAAGAGTATTATTAGTTGATCCATCTGTCAGTACCTCATTAAATTTAAAGGAAATTCTCACCAAAAAGGGAATTTTACAAAAAGAAGGTAAATACGAGGAAAATTATTATACTACCGGCTTGCCTGAAAAAGTGGAAAAAACAGTTAAAATTATTCTTAATAATGATTTTTCCAAGATAAAAAAAATACGATTAGAGAGACTCTATTAAATGTTTATAAATATTACGATACATAATTATTTTTAAATATCTGAATTTTTATTGATATGCAAACCGAGGTCCCTACTCTCTAAAATAATTTTTATAAATATTATTTTTCCCTAAATTATATTAGTATGTTTAAAAACAGGTTATATCGTTCTATATGGCTAAATATTGTTAAAAAAGAAAGAAATTGACAGATTAAAATAATATTTTTTCTGTATTTTAAAAGCAATAGTAGATAATTGTTGAAAAAATGTGCTAAAATTACTTTAAACATAATTTAAAAAGGAGGTAGACAAAAATAAAAGCTGAAAAAATATGGATGGATGGAAAAATTATTGATTGGGATAAAGCTAATGTCCATGTATGTACACATGCATTGCATTACGGAAGTGGTGTATTTGAAGGAATAAGGGCTTATAAAACCGATAGCGGAACAGCAGTCTTTAGATTAAAAGAACATGTTGACCGTTTGTTTAATTCGGCAAAAATATTTAAAATGGAAATTCCTTACAATAAAGATCAGATAATTAAAGCCATTAAGGATATTATAAAAATAAACAACCTGAAAAGCTGTTATATTCGACCCCTGGTATACCGGGGATTTGATAATTTATCTCTAAATCCATTCGATTGCCCGGTTAACTGTGCAATAGCTGTTTGGGAATGGGGAGCATATTTGGGAGAAGAAGGCCTGGTTAATGGGATTAAAACCAGGATTTCAAGTTATGCTCGAAGTTATATAAACTCAACATCTCAAAAAGCAAAAATTTGTGCAAATTATGTTAATTCCATATTTGCTAAAATGGAAGCAATTGAAACAGGAGTTGATGAAGCAATATTACTGGATACGAATGGTTATGTTGCTGAAGGTTCCGGTGAAAATTTATTTTGGGTAAGAAATGGTATCATCCATACTACCCCTACCAATATAGTATTAGAAGGAATTACTCGAGATTCTGTAATAAAAATTGCTCAAGATATGGGCTACCAAGTTAAAGAAAAACGTATCGGAAGAGATGAACTCTACATTTCGGATGAAGTATTTTTTGCGGGTACGGCGGCTGAAGTAACTCCCATTAGAGAAATCGATAAATACCAGATCGGTGAGGGAAAACGTGGACCTGTTACTGAAAATATTCAAAAAGTATTTTTCGAAATTACCAAAGGAAAAGAAAAGAAATACTTAGAATGGCTCGAATACATCTAAAGGAAGAAGAAAGATTTGACCCTATATAAATTAAAATAATTTTAAGAAAGAAGGTAAAATATGGCAGTATCAAATTTAGTAAAAAATATTAACCCCTCACAAACTTTAGCGATTACAGCACAAGCCTTAAAAATGAAACAGGAAGGGAAAAAAGTTATTAGTTTTGGAGCAGGTGAACCGGATTTTGATACCCCCGAAAATATTAGAGAAGAGGCAATTTCCGCGATTAAAGAAGGTTTCAGTCATTATACTACAAGTTCAGGAATTATTGAACTTAAAAGAGCAATTGTAGAAAAACTTAAAAAAGATAATAAAATAGATTACAAAACATCAGAAATTATTGTGTCGACCGGTGCGAAACAATGCCTCTTTAATACCATTTTAACTATTTGTAACCCCGGCGATGAGGTATTGTTACCGATTCCCTGCTGGGTAAGTTATACTGAGCAGATAAAGATGGCAAGGGCTGTTCCCGTTTTTGTACCTACTTATTATAAAGACGAATTTAAATTAGATGCTGTTCAAATTAAAGAGAAAATCTCCCCTAAAACAAAATTAATTATTTTGAATAGCCCCAATAACCCGACTGGAGCAGTTTACGATGAAAATGAATTGAAAAAAATTGCTCAAATTTGTGTGGAACATGACATCTATTGCATTTGTGATGAAATATATGAAAAATTAATTTATGATAATGCAAAACATTTTAGCATGGCATCTTTAGGTGATGAAATAAAGGGGAAAATGATTACTATTAATGGGGTTTCTAAATCATATGCTATGACCGGTTGGAGAATTGGATATGCAGCAGGACCGGAAGATATTATTAAAGGCATGTCTAAAATTCAAGGTCACAGTACCTCTAATCCTAATTCAATAGCACAAAAAGCAAGTGTGGAGGCATTGATTGGAAAACAGGATACGATTGAAGAAATGAGAAAAGCTTTTGATAAACGAAGAAAATATATGGTTTCAAGATTAAACGGGATAAAGGGGTTTTCCTGTCTTGTTCCATCCGGAGCTTTTTATGCCTTTCCCGATATAAGCAATATATTAGCAAGGGGTAGGAAATATCGGGGTCATGCAATTAAGACCTCATTTGATCTTTCTGATTTTATACTTAAGGAGGCTGAGGTTGCAGTGGTTCCCGGTATTGCTTTTGAGGCAGAAGGTTATCTGCGCTTATCTTACGCAACTTCCCTGGAAGATATTGAAGAAGGTTTAAACCGGATAGAGAAACTTTTAAAATAATATTATTTTTGTTATTAACGGTTACAACCTGAAAAGTAAGCAAAATAGTAATAAAAGGGCACGTTGAATCGTGCCCTTGCCGTTTAGTGCATACTGTTTTAGGTATAAATCATTGTGTATTATGTACCCGGAAGGGGCGGAAGGTAAAAGCAAAAAGGGTCATATAAAATTACAGGTTTTTTATAATATTTTGATAATCTTTATATAAATTAGTTTAACCAACATATAAAATATTAAACAGGAGTATAAGAGTTAAATATGAAAATACTGGATAACCTTAACAACAGGCAGTTGGAAGCAGTAAAATCTAAAAATAATCCAACATTGGTCATTGCCGGAGCGGGAAGCGGAAAGACAAAGGTGTTGACTCACCGTGTTGCCTATCTTATTCATGAAGAAAAGATAAATCCAGGCAATATTCTGGCAGTAACCTTTACAAATAAAGCAGCCAATGAAATGAAGACAAGAATTGATAATTTATATCAAGACATAAATAGTGATATAAAAATAAAAGGATTATGGATGGGAACATTTCATTCAATTTGTGCCCGGATATTAAGATATGAGATAGAAGCTTTAGGATATGATAACAATTTTATTATATATGATAAAGGAGACCAGTTAAGTTTGATTAGAAAGTGTATTAAACAACTGGATCTGGGAACAAAAAGATATAGTCCAAATTTATTTTCTTCAATTATTGATAAAGCAAAAAATAATTTGGAAGATGTAGAAGCTTTTGAATACAATGCACTTGGTTTTTTTAAAAAAATTGTGGAAAAAATTTATAGATTATATCAGCAGGAGTTGAAAAGAAACAATGCTCTTGATTTTGGAGACTTGATATTGTTAACCGTTAAAATATTTAAAGAGAAACCCGCTATTCTAGAAAAATACCAAAACAAGTTTATGCATGTATTAGTAGACGAATACCAGGATATCAATAGGGCTCAATATTCTTTTATAAGACTGCTTTCAAGTAAATATCATAATTTATTTGTTGTCGGTGATCCCGATCAAAGTATATACAAGTTCAGGGGTGCAGATTTAAGTAATATTATGAAATTTGAAGAAGATTACCCCGATAGCAATTTGATAAAACTGGAACAGAATTATCGTTCAACAAAAGTTATTTTAGAGGGAGCAACAAAATTAATTAGGCATAATAGAAACCGCAAAGACAAAGATTTATGGACTGATAAAAAAGAAGGCGAAAAAATAAAATGTTATGAGTCAGCAAGCGCTCTTGATGAAGCAGAATTTGTTGGTCAGGAAATATTAAAATTAATGAAAGAAAAAGGTAAGACTTTTAAAGATTTTTCAATTTTATATCGTACCAATGCTCAATCCAGAGCTTTTGAAGAAATATTTAATAAACAGGGAATTCCATTTAAAGTAGTCGGAGGCTTAAGATTTTATGAGAGAAAAGAGATAAAGGATATCTTGGCCTACTTGCGGTTTATCTATGACCAAAAAGATGGCGTAAGTTTTTTAAGAATTCTCAGTAATGAAAAATTAGGAATAGGTAAAGTAACTTTATCCAAAATTGAGTACCTGGCAAAAGAAAATAACTTGAATTATCACCAGGCTTTAATCTATTTTTTAACAAAACAGGACTCTAAACTGTCGAGCGATAGACAATTGAAAATAAAAAGATTTACTTCTTTAATTGATGAATTAAATCAAGAAAGAGATAAAATGACCGGTAGTGAACTATTAATAATATTGTTGAAAAAAATAGACTATAAGAAGGAATTAAAAAAAGAAGATGATTTTAAAGCGGAAGCTAAAATTGAAAATATAAAAGAATTAGTTTTTGCAATTCAAGATTTTGAAGAAAACAGAGAAGATAAATCTCTGAGAGCGTTTTTAGAATATGTTGCGTTAATAAGTGATATTGATTTATATAAAAAACAGGAAGACGTGGTTACTGTAATGACCTTACATAGTGCCAAAGGTTTAGAATTTCCCATTGTATTTATTACCGGGTTCGAAGAGGGAATTTTCCCTCATGCACGTTCAGTGCACAGTAATGAAGAATTAGAAGAAGAAAGGAGATTATGTTATGTTGGAATGACCCGTGCAATGGAAAGATTATATTTGACTTATGCCTGGAGAAGAAGTTTGAACGGGAATACCTTGTTTAATAGCATATCACGGTTCTATAAAGAAATTCCTGCATGTCTCATGGAAAAAGTCAATGTTAATAAAATAGAGGAAATTCCGGTATTTAACAAGAGAGAGAAGATTATAGAAGTATCGAAAGGAGATCAAGTCAGGCATGCAGATTGGGGAATCGGGATTATCCTGGAGAAAAAAGAAACGGAAAACGATGTTTTTTTAACAGTAGATTTTGAAAAAGCAGGTTTAAAAAAATTATCAATGAACTATGCTCCATTGGAGAAAGTGTAATAGATAGCGTATAGCGTATCACTTCCGTTTCCTTTTTCGGGGTACAATCAAAACATATTTACCTTAATAAAAAAAGAGTACGATTAATTCGTACTCTTTTTTTATTTCAGATGCTATAGCCTATTTTTTCCCTTTTATTTTTTCCTTCTTGGATTCGATAGCATATACCTGGATACTGTTTTTCTCGATACTGCTTTTTCTAGCAATTCAAGCCAGTTCCTTCTCTTTCTTGACTCAATACCAACTATTCAATACTATGCACTATCTTAATGCTTCTTCATTTATTTCGATTTCCGTTTTACTTTTTAATTCTTCTATGAGATTATCAAATGCTGATTTTTGTTTTTCGGGTAAAAGATTTTGAATGATACTTTCTCTAACATCATCAAAGGATTTTAACTCTTCCGGTTTTTTTTCAGATATTTTTAAGATATGAAAACCGTAATCGCTTTTTATTACATCGGTTATACTATCAATCTCCAAAGTAAAAACAACTTCTTCGATTTCCGGAATAATTGAACCTTTGGCAATGTAATCCAGATCTCCGCCATTAGCTGCGCTGGGACCTGTTGATTTTTCTTTGGCAACTTCGCTAAAATCCTTACCGGAATTTAATTCTTCCAAAACAGAGTTTGCTTCTTCTTCAGTTTCTACTAATATATTAAATAGATGGACCTGCTCTTTTTCTGTAAATTCTTCCTGGTTATCTTTATAATATTCTGTGGCTTCTTCGTCGGTGACTTTAGCTGTATTCAACACTTCTTTTTCAATTAATGCCTGAACTAATATTTGATTGATCATATCACTAATCTGTTTGGCAACTTTTTCATCATTTTCAAGATTTTTGGATTTTGCATCCTGAATCAATAATTTTTCTGAAATCATCTGATCAAGAATACTGCTTTTAGTTAGTTGAGCTTTGTATTCTGCAGGAACAGTATCCCATGTTGCATTTAAGTCTTCCAGTGTGATGGTAAAACTTCCAAAAGAAGCAACGATTGTTTCAGGTGGGAGGACTACTGCTTCAGTGGTAGCCTCCGTTTCATTCGAAGGTGTGTCCTGTGCGGCAATTCCGGAAATTGCAATCAGAAAAAAGACAAATATTGTAATGAGTAAAGCAAGAAATAATTTTTTGTGTTTCGTGTTAGTCATTTAAAACTCCTTTCTAGATTTTTGTTAAAATAATAATAAAACATACAATTGAAAGTTTATCATTATTTTAAAATATTGTAAAGTGAAAATTAAAGAAAGTATCGAGAATATAGTCCAGAGAAAATTTAAAAAGTAAATGAGAAAAGAATGAGATTAAGGAAACAAAGAAGAAAAAAAGCAGATTTTTTGCCTGCTCTTTTTTAAGCAATAGAAGTTTTTTGTAAAATCATATCGAGCACTTAATTAAATTGTCTCAAGGTTAGTATAAATATTAATGGGTACTTGGATAAAAAGAAGAGAGTTAGTTTTTCTTTTTTTTTACTTGATGCTTGATACCATATACTTCATACTGTTTTTATATTGAAGTTGAATTTATAAATAAATTTCTATATACTTAATACATAATTATTTAAAGTAAAAAGGAAAATAATGTTGTCTGATTTTAATAAAATAAGGAAAAAAATAGAAGAATTGAGGGAAAAAATAAGAGTTAACAATTATCGATATTATGTATTGGATGATCCCTTGATAGCAGACATTGAGTACGATCGATTAATGAGTGAATTAATTGAATTGGAAGAAAAATATCCCCAATATATTGACTCCTATTCTCCTACTCAAAGGGTTGGCATGAAGCCGGTTTCAGGGTTTAAAGAGGTAACTCATATGAAACCAATGTTAAGCTTGGCAAATGCTTTCTCATCTGATGAATTGCTTGCTTTTGATAAAAGGATAAAAAAAATTATCCCCGAAAAAGACATTGATTATGTAGTAGAGTTAAAAATTGATGGACTTGCTGTTTCCCTGGTGTATAATAATGGCTTCTTTTTAAGAGGCGCTACTCGTGGAGACGGTGTAACCGGTGAAGAAATTTCATCTAACCTTAAAACTATAAAGAGTATCCCTCTGAAATTACGGGAAAAAAGTGTTTCTTCTTATTTGGAAGTATACGGAGAAGTCTATATGAAAAAGAGCGATTTCATTGAGTTGAATCATAAAAGGTTAAAGAAAGGAGAAAAGATTTTTGCAAATCCAAGAAATGCTTCGGCTGGTTCGGTAAGACAACTTGCACCGGGCGTAACTGTTCAAAGACCACTGGATATTTTTATATATAGAGCTAATATACCAGAAGAATATATGTTTACTCAACATATTGAAGTTTTAAATTTTTTAAAAAAGATTGGATTTAAAGTAAACCCGAATATTAAGTTGTGTAAAAATATTAATGAAGCAATAAATTATTGCCAGGAATGGATTGATAAGAAAGATGTATTGGATTACGAAATTGACGGTATGGTTATTAAAGTCAATTCATTAAATTTTAGAGAAAAATTAGGTTCCACAACCAGGAGTCCACGTTGGGCAATTGCTTATAAGTTTCCAGCTCAACAAGTTACCACAAAAGTTAGAAAAATTATTGTACAAGTTGGCAGAACCGGTGCATTAACTCCGGTTGCAATATTAAATCCGGTTAAAGTATCCGGTTCAATAGTACAAAGAGCAACTCTGCATAATGAAGATGAAATTAAAAAGAAGGATATTCGAGTAGGGGATACTGTATTAGTTCAAAAAGCAGGAGAAATAATTCCGGAAATCATCAAAGTCATCAAGGAAAGAAGAACCGGACAGGAAAAGGAATTTATTATGCCCGATTCGTGCCCTGTCTGTGGCGCAAAGGTTTTTCGCGTTGAAGGTGAAGCAGTATCAAGATGTGAAAGTCTAATATGCCCGGCACAGATTAAGCAAAGAATAAGACATTTCGCTTCCCGTGATGCCATGGATATTGAAGGATTAGGACCTGCAATCATAGAGCAGTTAGTAGACAATGGATTGATCAGAGATTTCACAGATTTGTATTATTTAAAGCATGAAGATATGATTATTTTGGATAGGTTGGCTAAAAAATCTGTAGATAACTTAATGAAAGCGATTGAAAATAGTAAAAGAAAAGATTTGGTTAATTTATTATATGGGTTGGGAATTAGATACGTGGGTATTCATACAGCTGAAGTAATGGTTAAATATTATAAAAACCTGAATCAGTATAAGAATATTGAATTGGAAGAGTTGATTAAAATCAATGAAGTTGGGCCAAAAATTGCAGAAAGCATCATATTTTTCTTTTCTCAGAAAGAAAATGTAGAAATTATTGAAAAATTAAGAGAGGCAGGGTTAAATTTCGGAACAAATGAAGAAGAAGAAAATATTGAAAATAGAAAAATACAAAGATTACAGGAAAAACAGTTTGTTTTAACCGGTACTTTAAAGGATTTTACTCGTTCACAAGCTAAAAATATAATTAATCAATTGGGTGGAAGAGTTGCAGGAAGTGTCAGTAAAAATACGAACTATGTCGTTGTTGGAGAAGATCCGGGTTCAAAATATCAAAAAGCCCGGGAATTAGGTGTAAATTTAATTAATGAGGAAGAATTCAAGAGAATAATTAACAAACTAACTGATTAATATGGAGGAAAATAATATGATTGATAAAATAATTACACCAAAAGAAGTAGAACATGTAGCTCAATTGGCAAATTTAGAGCTCAACAAAGAAGATAAAAAACAATATACCAACCAGTTAAATACCATTTTGGATTATTTTAAAAAACTTAATGAATTGGATACAAAAAATGTTCAACCGACTGCATATATTATAGATATGCCGAATTTACTCAATGAAGATAAAGTCGAGCCTTCTTTATCTCAAAAAACAGTAATTTCTATGTCTAATAATAATAAAAAGGGTTATTTTAAAGTTCCAAAAATAATGTAATAGAAAAATGATAGGGAATCGAAAAAAACGAAAAGTGAAAAACCATAATTCAAAGCTCAAAATTAGAATAAAAAGGATGCTAGAAACTTAATTAATATTACGTATGATTTGTGTGAAGAGGAAGAAGGAATCAGAAATCAGGAACCAAATTCCCATCTTGTATCTCGTGAAAGCGGTTAGCCAGTTTAACGGTTAACCGCTTGAAGAATTAAGATTATTTTGTTTTACTGTATCAACTAATTCCCTCTTACAACTTAAGAACTCGTATTTGAAATTTACGACTAAAATTGATTAGTCAACTGTTAAACAAGGTAACTGGGTAACTAAGGAAGCGAATAATTTTGCAATTTGTATTTAATACTAACGACTATTGACTATTCACTAACGACTAATTAGAGGAGGAAATATAATTGAACTTAAATCTATTAACTGCTCGCGAAATTACTAATTTAGTAAAAGAAAAAAAAGTATCTGTTTCTGAAGTAACTAAGGATATTTTTACACAGATAGATCGAATAGAAAATAAAATTAAAGCTTTTTTATACATAGATCGAGAAAATGCATTAAAACAAGCAAAAAATATTGACGAAAAAATAAAAAAAGGAGAAAAGATTCCTTTTTTAGCGGGTGTATCACTAACAGTGAAGGATATATTGGCAGTCAAGGGTATGGAAACAACTTGTGGTTCAAAGATTCTTAAAGGATTCATTCCTCCCTATAATGCGACAATTATTAATGCATTAAAAAAAGCAGGAGCCATAATAATTGGAAAAGCGAATATGGATGAATTTGCAATGGGTTCTTCAACAGAGAACTCTGCCTTTTTTACAACACATAATCCCTGGGATTTGGAAAGAGTTCCGGGAGGCTCGAGCGGCGGTTCTGCAGCTGCTGTCGCCGCTGATGAAACACATGTTGCCCTGGGAACTGACACAGGGGGTTCTGTTAGACAGCCGGCGTCATTTTGTGGAATCGTTGGATTAAAACCAACTTATGGAAGAGTATCGAGATATGGCTTAGTTGCTTATGCATCCTCTTTGGATCAAATAGGACCGCTGACTAAAAACGTTGAAGACAGCGCTATGATGATGAATGTTATCTGTGGACAAGATAAAAAAGATTCTACTTCTGCAAACCTGGAAGTACCTGATTATTTAGAATCGTGTAGAGAAGGAATTAGAGGGTTAAAAATAGGAATCCCTCGTGAGTATTTTATTGAAGGACTTGATAAGGAAGTAAAATTAGCAATCGATAAGGCATTAAAACTTTATGAAAAAATGGGTGCGGAAATTGAAGAAATTTCCCTTTCTCATACAAAGTATTCTTTGCCGACTTACTATCTAATTGCTACAGCTGAAGCAAGTTCTAATTTGGCGCGTTATGATGGTGTACAATATGGCTATAGAGCTAAAAATTACAGAGATCTATCTTCTCTTTACAGAAAAACACGGAGCGAAGGTTTTGGTGAGGAAGTAAAAAGGAGAATTATGTTGGGTACTTATGCCTTGAGCTCGGGGTATTATGATGATTATTATTTAAAGGCACAGAAGGTTCGTACTTTAATTAAACAGGATTTTGATAGAGCGTTTAAAAAATATGATGTGCTGATTACACCAACTGCGCCAACACCTGCTTTTAAATTAAACGAGAAAATCAATGATCCTTTAACCATGTACTTATCTGATATATATACTCTTCCTGTTAACCTGGCAGGAATACCGGCAATTTCGATAAATTGTGGATATAGTAAAAATAATTTACCCATTGGCTTACAAATTATCGGCAAACCTTTTAACGAAAAAACAATTATTAAAGCAGCATATAACTTTGAACAAAACAGCCAACTTAAAAAGAGAAAACCGGAGATAAACTTGCCCGAAGTTAAGGAGGAAGTAGAATGAAAAAAAAAGTAGTAATAGGTTTGGAAGTGCATATTCAATTAATGACAGACACAAAAATGTTTTGTAATTGCAGTACTGATTATATTGGAAAAGAACCTAATACCAATACATGTCCAGTATGTCTCGGATTGCCGGGGGCACTTCCTGTTTTGAATCGAGAAGTGATAGAATATGCAGTAAAAACAGGTTTAGCTTTAAATTGTAAAGTGAATGAAATAAGTAAATTTCATCGAAAAAACTACTTTTATCCTGATTCACCTAAAGCTTATCAGATCTCGCAATTTGATATTCCTTTAAATATAAACGGTTATATTGATATACCCGGGGAGAGCAGTAAAGAAAAACGCAGAATCGGTATTACCAGGATACATATTGAAGAAGATGCGGGTAAGTTAATTCATGAAGAAAAAGACGATTCTGTATCAACTTATTCTTTGGTGGATTATAATCGTTGCGGTATACCATTGGCGGAAATAGTAACTGAACCGGATTTTCGTTCTCCGGAAGAAGCCAGGGTATTTTTAACGATGTTAAGAAATATGGTTCAACATCTCGGGGTATGTGACGGAAATATGGAAGAAGGTTCCATGCGCTGTGATGCCAATATTTCTATTTGTGATTCGAAAACTGGAAAATTAGGTACCAAAACGGAAGTTAAAAATATGAATTCGTTCAGATCGGTAAAAAAGGCTCTGGAATACGAAGTAAAGAGACAGATGAAAATATTGGAAGACGGTGAAAAAGTAATACAGGAAACAAGGCGTTGGGATGAAGAAAGAAATGTTACAATTTCCATGAGAAGCAAAGAAGAGGCACATGATTATCGTTATTTTCCCGAACCTGACCTTCCCCCTCTAAAGATTGATGGTAAGATGATTGAAAAAATAAGAAATAATCTTCCGGAACTTCCGGAAGCAAGAAAAAAGCGTTTTATAGATGTTTATAAAATTCCTGAATATGATGCTGATATTTTGACTTCCAGCAAAGCCGTAGGTGATTATTACGAAAATGCTGCATTAATTTATAAAAATAGCAAAATATTAAGTAATTGGATAATGGGTGAGCTAATGCGATTTCTAAATGAAGAAAAAATTGATATAGAAAAATCTCCTATTTCACCTGAAAATTTAGTAGAATTGCTAAAATTGATAGATAAGGGTGTAATTAGCGGCAAAATGGCTAAAGAAGTCTTTGAAAAGATGTATAAGACCGGGAGTCACGCATCTCAAATCGTAAAAGAAAACGGGATTACTCAGATTACCAATGAAAGCGAATTGATTGAAATAATTGATAAAGTAATTAAAGAGAATCCTAAATCTGTAAAGGATTTTAATGAAGGAAAAGAAAAAGCTTTGAATTTCCTAATCGGACAGGTTATGCGTTATACCAGAGGAAGAGCCAAACCGGATTTTGTATTTGATGCGTTAAAGAAGAGATTATCTAAAGATTTTTAGTATGAATTATTGAAAAATTATATTGCAATAGATACTCTCTTTTTCGACAATAGTCCAACACCACAGCTATAAAGCTGTGGTGTTTTTAATGAATTGAATTAAACATTTAATGAATTGAATAAATAAAATCGATCGGAAAATATCATGGAATTAACTAAAATATTTAGGCATTATAAAAAATTGCCCGGTGCTATTTATATATTGTTCTTTGCTAAAATGGTAAATTCCATGGGAGCATTTGTTTATCCTTTTTTAACGATTTATTTTACAAAAACATTATCTCTTGAAGAGAGCACCGCCGGATTTTTTGTCATGCTTGCCATAACAGCCCGGGCTCCGGGCATGTTACTCGGAGGGAGATTGTCAGATTCATTCGGTAGAAAGAAAATACTCATATTATTTCAAAGCCTGGCTGCAATATGCTTAATACCATGTGCCTATTTGGAGTCATCACTATTAATTCCCCGTTTATTGATATTATCTTCGTTTTTTCAGGGAGCTGCTCAACCTGCCAGCATGACTATGGTGACAGATTTAAGTAATCCCAAAAATCGAAAAGCTGCTTTTTCTCTATTATATTTAGGAAATAATATTGGATTTGCAGTGGGACCTTTAATTGCCGGTTTTCTCTATAATAATTATCTAAAATGGATATTTTTAGGTGATGCTGCAACAACATTTGCTTCACTACTGTTGGTATTTTTCTATGTAAAAGAAACTTTGCCTTCGAAAGAAAAGATGGAAGATAGTTTTCAATCAGAAAATAAATACGAAAGAGCAGAAAAAGGAAGTCTGTGGCAAGTTATTTGTAAAAGACCTAAATTGATTGCGTTTACCCTGATTTCTCTCATTTATACTTTTGTTTATGCTCAATACACCTTTAGCCTTCCTATACAAATTGTTAAATTATTTGGCGAGAGTGGACCAAAATATTTTGGATTTGCCATGACTGCCAATGCACTTACAGTGACTTTTTTTACCATGATTATTGTCAGTTTTACTCAAAAAATAAAACCGGTGCTAAATGTAGCTTTAGCGGGAATTTTGTATGGTATCGGATTTGGCATGCTATACTTTGTCACAAAAATAAACTGGATATTGTTTTCAACCCTTGTTTGGAGTATAGGAGAAATATTGGTAACCACTAATACAAATGTATATATTGCCAACCATACTCCCATAACTCATCGAGGAAGATTTAATTCAGTAATTCCTGTGGTTATGGGTGTAGGTTTTGCTATAGGCCCGTTGGTAAGCGGAAAATTTATTCATAATTTTGGCATTAATCATCTTTGGCTTCTAATATTCTTTGTGAGTATGTTAGCATCTTTATTAATGTACATGCTTTATATCGTTGAAAAAAGGATTATAAAATAGATTTTAAAAAATATTTATCATAACAAAAAATTATAACCTGCTTTTATTAAATAGTTTTTCCTTGAATAGAAAAGAAATTCTTTAAATTATTTTTTCTTAAAAAGGTGGAAAAATCTATCCTGGTATTGTGGAAATAATCCCCATTTATCCAATTCTTCCTTTAATCTAACAGGTTCTAATTCGCCCTTTTTTACCAGATTGAATAGTTTTTCAATTTCTTCTTTTGCTATCAAAGGGATACCATTTTTATCTTTTGCAATGACGGTTTGACCGGCTTGGTTCAATCCCAAAAAACCTTTTTGAGCAAAATCAGGAATTTGAGCGAGATAAGCGCTTCTTGTCATCATGTCTAAAATAAATTTCGTTAAAGATACATCCCATAGACCCGCAGCACCTTTAATGATTGCACTCAGAGAATCACCTTTTTTCTCTATCTGATGATTTATGTTTTCCGCTACATTTAATAAAGTATCGGAAACAAAATTCATTTCATCCAGTTCTTTGTTTATTTTAAATTTATATAAAATTCCTGCCAGGTCAGGATATTCATTTGACAATTTTTGAAAAGTTTTCATTGCTTCTTTGCTAAATCCTTCAATTCGGAACATATAATTCGGCATAAATAGTTTCGGTTGATACCAACTTACTTTTCCTTCCCTTACAACGGTTTCTTTTTTGTCTTTTGTAAATTCAGAATAAACCGGTTCAGTTAATACATAAAAATGAATGTTAGAAGAGCCGAAAGTAGATATTAACTGTTTTGGTCTTCTTAATATTTTAGTATATTCAAAAGCGTATTTTATTCGTTCATCCATATTATTCTTCTCTCATGTTTCTTAAAAAAACATTTTTTAAGATTTTTTCTCAAGTTTTTTCTTGAGGTAATACTCGATACTTTCTTTCTTTAATATGACAAAAGCTATATTTTGATTTATAATTATAACACAATAGTGTAAACAAAAGAAATATTTTGTTTTTGAAGAATTTTAAATTGCATTTTAGGATATCGTAATAGTTTGAGAAGAAAGAAGGGGATTAAAATTAGAAAAATTATTATAGGCGTTATGGGCGGAGGAGAAATAGATGACCTCATTGATTATGAGATTGCGCGTAAACTGGGCTATTTAATCGCAAAAGAAGGTTGGATTTTGCTTAATGGAGGAAGGGCTTCAGGAATGATGGAGGCTTCAGCTCGAGGGGCGAAAGAAGGTGACGGGCTAACCATAGGTATTTTACCGGGAGATAATTCATCATGGGCTTCAGAATATATTGATATTCCAATACTAACAGGAATTGGTTTTGCTCGAAATTATATCAATGTTCAAACCAGTGAAGTGGTCGTA
>Ga0207996_1001166_pt1 | contig 19314 bp, 19 predicted proteins | sample AntAceMetag02UKG_FD_184773 | JGI IMG/M metagenome (GOLD analysis project Ga0207996, IMG submission 184773) | Saline lake microbial communities from Ace Lake, Antarctica - Antarctic Ace Lake Metagenome 02UKG (SPAdes) (version 2) | ecosystem: Environmental > Aquatic > Non-marine Saline and... | reverse complement strand
TAATTCTAATCCTGTAGCTAAAAGTAAGGCTGGCCAAAAAATAGCATGAAATTTAACAATATCTTTAGCAATTAAATGTAAATCAGCTGGCCAATATTTATCAAATTTTTTAGAATCATCTCCATAACCAATAGCAGTGATGTAATTTTGAAGCGCATCTACCCAAACATATGTTTTTTGTTTTTTATCAAAAGGCAAATCAATGCCCCATTTTACTTTTTGACGCGAAATAGAAAGATTACCCAAATCTTGTTTTAATAAAGATAAAACTTCTTTTTTTCTTTCTTTAGGCTCAATTATTATTTTATCTTTTTCAATTAATTCTTTTACTTGAGGAAGAAAATCTTTTAGTTTAAAAAAATAATTAGTTTCAGAAATTAATTCTGGTTCTTTTTTATGATAAGGACATTTCCCATCAACTAAATCTTTTTTAAAAATAAAATCCTCACAACCAGAACAATACATTGCCTTATATTCATCCTGATAAATTTTTCCACTTTCTTTCAATTTTAATAAAAATTTCTCTACTCCTTTCTTATGTTTCTCATCTGTTGTTCTAATAAAATCATCATAAGAAATATTTAATTTTTTCCAAGCTTTTTTAAATAATCCTGCTATCTCATCAACAAATTCTTGTGGAGATTTATTTACTTTTTCTGCAGCTTGAGCAATTTTTTCTCCATGTTCATCAGTTCCAGTTAAAAAGAAAACATCTTTGCCTAATTTACGGTAATAACGAGCTAAAACATCAGCTGCTACAGTAGTATAAGCTGTCCCAATGTGTGGAGCTTGATTAGTATAATATATTGGAGTAGTGATATAGAATTTATTTTTCATATTTATTTTTTATCTATAACTATAACAAATTCTCCTCTTAATTCTTCTTTTGGTAATGAGTTAATTTGCTCAATAATTTTTTCGATATTCCCTCGATAAACTGTTTCAAATTTTTTAGTTAATTCACGACAAACTATAACTTTTCTTTCAATTTCTAAAACATCTTTTAAGTTATCCAGTGTTTTTTTAATTCTATGAATTGATTCGTAAAAAACAACTGTTTTCTTTATGTCAGAAACTTCTTTAAAAAATTTCTTTCTTTTCTTTTTATTGGGCGGGAATCCTAAAAAAATAAATTTATCAACTGAAAATCCTGAAATGCTTAGGGCAGAGATTAAAGCTGATGGTCCTGGGATAGAAATAATTTTCAAATCTGGCAGGTTTTCAAGTAAATAATTAATCAATTTTGCGCCCGGATCACTAATACATGGCGTCCCCGCATCTGAAACTAAAGCTAAATCTTTCCCGTCTTTTATTTCTTTTAAAATATATTCTAATTTAGTTAACTTACTATGTTGATGATAGCTAATAGTCGGTTTAGATATTTGAAAATGCGTTAATAATTTTTTAGTAACGCGCGTATCTTCACAAAGAATTAAATCAACTTCTTTTAAAACTTTTAATGCTCTAAAAGATAGATCATCTAAATTCCCGATAGGAGTGGCAAGGATATATAACATTAACTTAATTAAACCAAAAACCGCCCTAATTTTCAAGGACGGCAATTTGTAATCAATAAATAATAAAATTTAAGCATCCTTTTTCCTTATATCTTTTAAGAACTCTGCGACAGAAGCTGCTAATGGAACTGATAAGATAAGCCCCAGAACTCCTGCTAATTTAGCGCCAATAAGCATAACTACTATAATAACAATTGGATTCAGACCAACTGCTTTTTTCATAACCTGAGGAACAATAACATAATTTTCTAACTGTTGAATAACAACATAAAGAGCAACAACTAATAAAGCTAAAAATGGCGATATTAAAAAGGCTAAAATAACAGCTGGGATAGCAGCAATAATTGGACCAACATAAGGAATAATTTCAAATAAACCAGCTATTAAGGCTAAAACTAAAACATAGGGAACGCCTAAGAAATAAAGTCCGATAAATGTTAAACAGCCAATAATAAACATCAATAGTAATTGTCCCCTCAACCAACTTCCTATTTTTACTTGAATACGATCAATTAAATCAGAAACATAATGCTGATGATCTTTTGGCGTCAGTGAAATTAGAAATTTCTTTACCCCTTTTTCTTGGACAGATAGATAAAAAGAAATAACTAAAACCATTATGGCTGAAAACAAACCACCAAATAAACCAATAATCGTAGCCAGAAGACTTGAAGTCGCTTCTGTTAATCTGCTACTTATTTTATAAAGAAAATTTTGTAGATTACCTTCAATTTCGTATTTACCCCATAATTCATTAACACTTAATCCTATTTGATTTATAAAATCAGGAAAATGATTAGTTAGTTGTTTAATTTGTTCAGCTAGAGCAGGGAAAATTAAAGTAACAACCAAAGCCAAAAGTAATAGAACAAGAAGATAAATAAAAATCACTCCAAGAATACGCGGCACTTTACGCCTCTGCAACCAACTAACTGGTCCATTAACAGCTGCCGCAATAATTACCGCAACAAAAACAATAATAAGAATATCTCTAATTAAGTATATAAAAACTAGGCCTAATAAGATTAGAATAATTCGGAAGATAGTTGATGTAGAAATATTAATTGTTTGTGAATTATTATTCATTTTAAATTTTCAATAATTTATTGAATCTATTTTTATCTTTAAATGGGCCAATTAATGCTAAATTAAGTTTTTCAGGTCTAAAAATATCTTTAGCCACTCTTTGAATATCATTAATCGTTACTTTATCTATTTTACTGAATTTTTCCTCTAATGTCAAAATTTCATTTGTTAAAAGTTCCTGAGAAGCAAAAAACGAGGCTTGAGCATCTGATGCTTCCATTCCAATTAAAGCCGATCCCTTAATATGGTCTTTAGCCTTTTTTAGTTCTTTTGGACTAACTTTTTGATTGGTAATTTTTTTAAATTCTTCTAAAATAGTTTTAATAGCTTTATCAACTTTTTGATTATCAACTCCTGAGCTAGCAGCTAAATAACCAACATCTGTATCCATATCTGCTCCAGCTTTAATATAATAAGCTAAGCCTTGTCTTTCCCTAACAGACATAAACAAACGAGAACTCATATATCCTCCTAAAATATCTCCTAAAATACTTAAAGCATATTTATCTGGATGAAACATATCATATGCTCTAACTCCTAAAATTAAATGAGTTTGATCTGTGTCTTTGTAATAAATTAATGATTCTGGTTTAGTTTGTTTTTCTTTTACTGGTAATTTATTTTTAACTTTATTCTTATTAATCTTTTGAAAATATTTTTTAACTTTATTAATCGTCTCTTTTTCATCAATATTACCGGCCACAGCAATAACAGTATTTTTAGCAGAATAATGATTTTTTAGGTAATTTATAAAATCATTTCTTTTTACCCCTTTAATTATCTTTTCAGTCCCAATAATATGCCAACCAGCAGGCTGATCTCCATAAAGCAAATTAGTCCAAAGATCAGACACGTAACGCATAGGTGCATCTAAATACATATTTAATTCCTGAAGAATAGTACCTCTTTCTCTATCAATCTCTTTTTGTTCAAAAAGTGAATTTATATAAATATCAGAAACCCAATCAAGAGCTAGATCTAAGTGGCTAGCATCAACTTTAGCCCAATAGCCAGTATATTCTTGTGACGTAAAAGCATTATAATGTCCACCTATTTGATCTAATGGCTCAATTATTTTCATTGTACTAAAACGTTTTTTAGTTCCTTTAAAAAACATATGTTCTAAAAAATGAGAAAGACCATTTATGTTTTTAGTTTCATATTTAGAACCAGCCCCAACTAATACTATAACTGCAGCTGTTTTAGTATTTTTAGCTGGCACTGTAATAATCCTTAAGCCATTTTTAAGAGTTGTTTTTTTATAATTATTCATAATTTATCTTTTAAATAATCCTTTAATTCTTTTATTTTTATTCTTTCCTGCTTCATTGTATCTCTGTCACGTACTGTCACATCTTCCTTATCTAAACTGTCAAAATCAACCGTAAGGCAGTATGGGGTTCCAATTTCGTCTTGGCGGCGATAACGCTTACCAATGTTTCCATTATCATCAAACTCGCAAACAAAATCTTCTTTAAGATCATTAAAAATTTCTTTTGCTTTTTTAACTAATTTCGGCTTATTCCTTAATAAAGGGAATATTGCCACTTTAACCGGCGCTAATTTTTTTGGAAATTTCATAACTATCCTAACACCATCTTTTGTTTTCTCTTCATGATAAGCTGATAATAAGGCAACTAGCAATGCACGATCAACTCCAAAAGTTGGCTCTAATACATGAGGAATAAATCTTTCATTTGTTTCAGCATCAAGATAATCTAATTTTGTATTTGAAAATTTAGAATGTTGTGATAAGTCAAAATCTCCTCTATGAGCTAATCCAAATAATTCACTAAATCCAAAAGGGAACTTATATTCAATATCAACTGTTTTTTTCGAATAATGAGAAAGCTTTTCTTGAGGATGTTCGTAATAACGCAAATCTTTTTTATTTGCCCCTAAAGCAATAGTAAATTCTTCTTGTAATTTAAGCCACTTTTTAAATAATGGTTCCCATTTTACTTTGGGGTTAATAAAGTATTCTATTTCCATCTGCTCAAATTCTCTAGTTCTAAAAATAAAGTTACCAGCTACTATTTCATTGCGAAAGGCTTTACCGATTTGAGCAATGCCAAAAGGTAATTTAATTCTCATAGAATCTATTATATTTTTAAATTCGACAAAAATTGCTCCAGCTGTTTCTGGTCTTAAATAAATATCACCATCTACTCCATTCATCTTTGTTTTAAACATCATGTTGAAATTTCTAACTTCAGTCCAATCAGAAGTTCCACATTCAGGGCATTTAACTTCTTGTTCTTTTAATACTTTTGTCATTACTTCTAACTCTCCTTCCATATCTTTGCCAGTAGCTTCTTGAACTAAATGATCAGCACGAAATCTTTTTTTACATTTTTTACAATCAACCATGGCATCATTAAAACCAGTGGTATGTCCCGATGCTTCCCATAATTTAGGATTAAGCATAATCGGCCCATCAATACCAACAATATCTTCTCTTTGATGCACAAACATTTCCCACCACAATTTTTTAATATTATTTTTCAATTCAACTCCATAAGGTCCGTAAGAATAAGCGTTTGCCAATCCACCGTAAATATCACATGCTGGGAAGATAAACCCTCTTCGTTTAGATAAAGATACAATTTTTTCCATAGTAATCATATAAATTTTATTTATTCAATAACTACTCCTTTGCTTCTATTAATAGTTAAATCGTCAGGCAAATCAGTATCAATTGGTTTGTCAGTGTTACTTATCTCTAAACCAGTAAAATCATCGTAACCTGAAACTTTTGATTGACCGATTAATTCTAATAAATGGCCGATATTAGCTAATCCGGGAGTTATTGATACCTGAAAAATAGCTTCTTTAACTGGCAAAAGAATCCCTGTCGCAGAAGGTAAATTACCAATATCCCAAACAAGTTGACCTGTATTAAAATTATATTTTAAATCAGAACTAGTAGGCTTAAAGTTGCTCATCCATTTGACATGAGGGGGTAAAAATACCTCGACATTAACATCGCTTAAATCATTACTTGAGTTAATCAGCCTTAACTTAATTGTATAAGTAGTAGTTTGTCCAACTTTTGGCGGAATCGGTCCACTATTCGTGATAGAATCATCGTTATAATACGCTTGAGCTTGAATGGTTAATTGACTCTTTACTCTAACAGATAGCTTATTTTGTCCGGCGATATCAATATCTTTTAAAGATAATGGCGCTTGCAGAGAATCAGCTCTAACCGTATTAATTACTTCAAAATTTTTATCATTATAATTGTTTATAGGGAGTGGCTTTTTGACTTCAATAGAAAAATTAATTTTTCCTTCTTGACCTGGGCTCAAAAATTCCAATTCAGGCAAATTACTTGCTTTCCAAGTAATAGTTTGTGAGCTTCCGTCAAAAGAACCATCCTTTAGATCTAAAGTAGCATAATCTAAAGCGTTTCCTTCTAATTTTGAAGTTATGACAACGCTTCTGATACCTACCTCTGTAGTATTTTTATAATCTATTTGATATTTCAATTTTTCTCCTGAGTTAGCAATATAACTAGATGAATCATTAACTGTTTGAATCACTAATAATGGAGATGATGAAATTTTTAAAGCGCTTATTGATTCAGAATATAAAGTGAATTGATTATCATCTAAAATTCCTGCTTGAGCTTGAAATGGTTTACTATCGCCTTCTGACCCGCTAATATCTCCATTTATAAAGATCTCTATTTCTTCTCCAGCATCTATTCTGCCGACAGACCAAACATTATCTCCTTCTAATGATTGAGGCTCAGATGATTTAAAATTAAATCCGGAAGGATAATCAACTTTTATTTGAAGATTATCAAACGAAACATCTGATTGATTTATAAATTTCAAAGAGAATTCAAATGATTGCCCGTTAACTAATTCTTTGGGCATATCAAAATTAAGAATTAGAGGAACTGAAATTATTTCGCTTGAAAACTCTGATAAACTACTGAAAATGGAAGTAATATCGCCTGGCTCATAACTTAATTCAGCTGAAACTTTTTTTATGTCATTTTTTAATCCTATAATTCTAACAGGAAATTCCACTTGATTTTCTTGCCCTGCCTCTAGATCAGCTAAATTCAAAGATTCAATCAAATCACTGCTACCTGAATGAATTGATCCTTTAGGATAACGAAAAATTAATCTAACATTCTTTAAAGAAAGTTTTGTATTGTTTTTGTATTTAACCCTATAAACAACCTTTTCTCCGCTGATAATTCTTTCTGGACCACTTATTTCTAATTTAACATTATCTATATCAAAAGAAGTTAATCCTCGCCAAAACATAAATCCAGCCGTTACTAAAAAAATAAAAATCAATGAAATTGCACTGATCAATAAATATTTTTTCTGTTTTTGAGAAAACGAAAATGAAAATTTATTTTTTTTGAGACCACTTAATTCTTCTGAAGATTTTTTTTCTCTTTCTTTTTCAGCTTGAAAAAGCTCCGGGACCTTTAGTCTTTCTTCAAAATCAGATTCTGGTTTATAAAGTTTCTTTTTTAAATCTTTTAATTCCATTGATATTATATTAACAAATCAAACTCTTTTTGTAAAAAATGTTTTGAATTTATTTTTTCATTTAAAATAGATTGGATAAAATCAAGATTATTATCTTGTTCATCCCCGTATCCAAGAAATTCTAATAACTTATTTTCAAAATTATTAACAATAATTTTAATATTGCTATTCTGCTGATTAATTTCTTGAAAAGAACGTAAAATAAGTTTCCAAACTTGACTATCTTTTTCTGGCTCAGGAATTAATTTATCAATTAATTCAGATAAATAAAAAGAAGCGAATAGAGAAGATAAATTACTATGAAGATAGGGGAAGCTTTTTATCGTTTCAGCGCCAGTAATAATGTCGAATCCTCTGCCTGGAGCAACCATTAAACAACTATTCAAAAAAAGTTCTAAATGACCTTTAAGCTTTGCTTGATTCTTACGAACAGATTTGCCTTTAAGCAAGATTTTACCAAATTCTTCAGTATAAACAGTTATTAATTGGTCAAATTCTCCTAAACTTGATTTTTTAATAATAATCCCTTTAGTTTTATATAACATTATTTATTAATTCCAAGCCAAATTTTTTTATTATCTAAATTAATTTGTTTTTCAATTAAATATTTTTGCTTTATTTTGGGCTTAAGTTCAAGTTTTCTAGCGCTTATATCCTCTTTAATCTCTTTGCTTTGCTTTTTTATAATTCCCTCCAAATCAGAATTAACTGAATAATATAAATTAATTAATTGGCCCGGCTTCAAATCTGCATCTTTACGCATACCTTGAATAAGACGAATCAAGTCTCTTAATAATCCCTCTTGTTTCAACTCTTCAGTAATTTTAATATCTAATTTAATATTCTTCCCAAAAACAACTTCTTTGACATTAATTTCATTTTTTATTAATTCAGCTAATTCTTTATTAGAAGCTATTTGCTTATTATTTATTGTTAATTTATTTAATGGTTGTCTTACTTTAATACCAGCTTTTGCTCTTTGCGCTAAAACATCAGTAGCTATTTGTCTAACTTGTTTCATCTGATCTTCTAATTTACTATCAATTAAATTCTTATCTGGTTTTGGATAATCACAAAAATGAACTGATTGAGGATCTTTACTGCTTTTAAGATTCTGATAAATTTCTTCTGTGATAAAAGGAACAAAAGGGGCAGCTAATTTAGCTAAATTCAATAATGTCCAAAATAGGGTCTGACTAGCTTCTTCTTTATCTCTTTTATTTTTAGCTTTCTGTAATCTAGCTCTAGAACGACGAATATACCAATTAGAAAGCTGATCAACAAAATCATCAATTAATCGAGCTGCCGCAACAACATCATACTTATCTAAATTATTAATTACTTGCTCATTAAGAGAATTGAAACAAGATGTAATCCATTTATCTAAAATATTATTTGATTTAATTGATTTTGCTTTAAAATCTTTTCCCTTATAAGTATTAAAAAATATATATGAATTAAGCAAAGTGCCAAAAAAACGTCTATTTTTATCAACCACATCTTTAGTATCAAATCTTTTAGGTTCGCCTGCTTGATTGACGGTATATAAATACCAACGCAATGTATCTGCACCATACTCATCACACATTTTCCAAGGATCAACAGCATTCCCCCATGATTTAGACATTTTTCTACCTTTAGCATCTAAAACATGCCCAAGACAGATACAATTTTTAAAAGGAGGTCCTCCTTTTATCTCTCCAACATACTCCATTAAAGTAGCGACGGACAATAAGGAATTGAACCAACCTCTAGTTTGATCTATTGCTTCTGAAATAAAATCGGCTGGATAATGTTCTTTGAATTTTTTCTTACTATCAACTCCAAAAGGATAATGCCATTGAGAAAAAGGCATCGCTCCTGAATCAAACCAACAATCAATTACGCTTTTATCTCGAATCATTTGACCGCCACATTTACATTTTAATTTAATTTTATCAATAAAAGGACGGTGTAAATCTTTTATATTCGTGTTTAATTCTTTAACACTGCCAATGCATTTTCTTTCACCGCATTTTTGACATTCCCAAATTGGCAAAGGAGTTCCCCAATATCTTTCTCTAGACAAAGCCCAATCACAAGCTTGTTTAATAAATACGCCAAAACGTCCTTTTTTAATATGATTTGGTTCCCAATAAATTTTGTTGTTGTTCGCTACTAATTCCTTTCGAAGTTTAGACATCCCAATAAACCAAGATTCTTTGGCGTAATATAAAAGAGGTGTATCACAACGCCAACAAAAAGGATAATCATGTTCATATTCTTCTTCTTTAAAGAGCATTTCATTCTTTTTTAAATGATCTAAAATTTTATCTTCTATTTCTTTAGTTTTGACAAATTTATCTAACAAGCCATATTTAGTTAAATCTTTTGTAAAATATCCTTTTTCAGTAACTGTATGAATTTCAGGTAAACCAATTTTTTTGCCCAATTCATAATCTTCTTCTCCGTACATTACTGCTGTATGAACAACTCCAGTTCCATCTTCTGTACTAACAAAATCTGCTGGAACAACATAATATGCTTTTTGCTTACTTTTTTTAACTGATTCTATTTCAAATAAAGGCTGGTATTCTACATTGATTAAATCACTACCTGAAAATTCATCAATAATCTTATAATCACCATCAATAATTCCTAATCGATTTTTAGCTAAGATATATTTCTTGCCTTGATAAGCTATTTTAACGTAATTAATTTTCTCTCCTACAGCTAAAGCTACATTGCCCGGCAAAGTCCATGGCGTAGTTGTCCAGGCCAATATATTATCGCCTTTTTTAACCTTATTATTCCCCTTAGTAACTTTAAAATTTAAATAAACAGAATTTTCTTTAACTTTCTTATATCCCTGAGACACTTCATGACTAGAAAGAACTGTCTCGCATCTAGGACATTGGGGAACAATTTTAAATCCTTTAAATAATAATCCTTTATCCCAAACTTTTTTCAAAATATACCAAATACTTTCAATGTATTCGTTTTCGTAGGTAATGTATGGATCTTTCATGTTTATCCAAAAACCAATTCTTTTAGTTAATTTTTCCCATTCATCTTTGTATTTCCAAACATTTTTCTTACATCTCTGATTAAATTTAGCGATACCATATTTTTCAATATCATCTTTATTTTTAAAGCCAAGTTCTTTTTCTACTTCTAATTCTACTGGCAAACCATGAGTATCCCAACCTGCTTTTCTATCAACAAAAAATCCCTGCATCGTTTTATAACGCGGGATAATATCTTTAAAAGCCCTGGCTTCAACATGATGTATACCTGGACGACCATTAGCTGTAGGCGGACCTTCAAAAAAAACAAATTTCTTTTTGTCTTTGTTTTTCTTTAAGCCTTTTTCAATGATTTTGTTCTTTTCCCAGAACTTTAATATTTTCTTTTCTATTTCAGGTATTTGATTCATATATGATTTACATTTTTTCTGGCGCGCTAATACCCATGAGCTCTAGAGTATTTTTAAGAACTATTTTTGTCGCCTTTATTAAATTAATTCTTGCCTGTGCTATTTCTTTATTCTCATCTAAAACTTTACAATTTTCATAAAATCTATGAAAAGAATTAGCTAATTCTAAGGCATAATATGGTAATCGTTGAATTTGATAATCTTTGGCTGCATCTTCAATTATTTCTGGAAATTTAATTAATTCTTTTATTAAATCTAATTCTGGCTTTGTCATTCTGAGGCCAAAAGCCGAAGAATCTAGATCCTTCGCTTCGCTCAAGATGACATCTTTCGCTTTCTTTAAAATACTACAAATTCTAGCATGCGCGTATTGGACATAATAAACCGGATTTTTGCTTGATTGCTCTTTAGCTAATTTAAGATCAAAATTTAAATGCGTATCAGATGATTTTTGTAAAAAGAAAAATCTGACTGCGTCTTTCCCAACCTTATCTAATAATTCATCCATAAGAACATAAAGACCAGCCCTTTTAGACATTTTCTTTTTTTCACCTTTATCTAGAATAGTAACAAATTGTAAAAGAATAATTTCTAATTTATCTTTATAACCCAAAGCTTCAACCCCAGCCATCAATCCAGGAACATCTCCGTGATGATCCGCTCCCCAAATATTAATCACTTTATCGAATTTCTTATCCTTAAATTTATAGTCATGCAAAGCAATGTCACCTGCTAAATATGTCTTATTTCCATCCTTTTTAATAACAACCCTATCTCTTTCATCCCCAAATTTCTTTGACTTAAACCACTGCGCATCTTCTTGTTTATAAATTAAACCTTTTTCATCTAAAAAACTCAAGACTTTATCAACTCCGCCTGATTTATGTAATTCTGATTCAAAAATCCATTCATCATATTTAACACCTAATTTATTAGTTGTTTCTTGAATTAAATCTTTAAAAATATTTTTGGCAGCCCATTGACCTGCTTTAAAAGGATCCGAGCTATCAGCGAGTCCGCCTTTGGCGGATAATTTCTTAGCTAATTTATCAATGTATTCACCTTTATACTTAGCTTCACCATCCTTTAAAATAGAATGGCCCAAGGAAACAATCTGTTGACCAAAATCATTAACATAATACGCTTTTTCTGCTTTAAATCCAGCTTTATTCAAAATATTTGCTAAAACATCACCAAAAGGTCCACCTCTGGCATTACCAACCGTTAAGGGTCCAGTAGGATTCGCAGAAATAAATTCTACTTGAATTTTTTTATTTTCACCAATATTTGATTTTCCATAATCATCTTTTTTTTCTAAAATTTCATTTAATTCTTGCTGAAGAGCTTTTTTGGATAAATAGAAATTAATAAAACCTGGACCTGCTTTTTTAATTTTTTCAAATAAAATATTATCTTTTAATTTTGAAATAATTTTATTAGGATCAATTTTTGCCTTTAGAGCAATATTAGTAGAAAAATCGCCATGTTCAACCATAGCTGGATGTTCTAATTCAACTTCCTGCTTAACAATATTATTAAGCAATTTTTCTATTTCTCTTCTTAACATTCTGTTTCTTTTCTTAACATGATATTATAATAGCTTAAAATGCTTATTTACTCAAGATATGTTTTAATGATAGAGTAATGATATATGTCTACTCTTGCAACTAATCCACGAGCTAAATTTGATTATCATATCCTGGAAAAATTTGAAGCAGGTATTGTTTTATTTGGCCACGAAGCTAAAGCAATTAAAAACAATAGAATGAGTTTAAAGGGTTCTTATGTTACAATAAATAACGAAGAAGCTTGGCTAATTAATACTCAAATATCACCATATCAACCGAAAAATACACCTAAAGAATACGATCCAACTCGTTCAAGAAAATTACTTTTACATAAAAAGGAAATTAACAGTTTAATTGGCAAAACAAAGCAAAAAGGCTTGACTTTGATGCCTCTGCGGGTTTACACTAAACGAAACAGAATAAAGTTAGAATTTGCATTAGCTAAAGGAAAAAGAAAAATAGATAAACGCGAAAAGATAAAAAAGAGAGAAACGGACAGAAAAATAGATAGAGCCTTACGAGATAAAGGATAGTATTGTCCGCCTTCGCACTATGTGCTTCGGCGAGATAAAAGGGGATGACAGGTATCGATAAAAGCATAGTTTTTTAATAAGCAAGTCGAGCTCAAAATCTCGCTAAACTTTTGAAAAAAATCTAAGTGCAAACTTGATTTCCAAAGCCAAAAGCGCAGTAGCTTCGCTATCTGTTGCTCCGGCTTTTGCTACTGTCTAAAATCAGTAGCCATTCAGACTTTCAACTCCTGATAGAAAGCTCTGGGTGTCATTTTTTCAGGATAGATAATTAAAACTGCCTTGGCTTAATTATTGAAAATTTAGAGGCAATAACTAGAAATTTTTTGCTTGGTTTTGAGTTTTTGGTTATTATATTAAATCAAGCTAAACTTGTAGAATTATTAAAGAATATCTTTTAGACGGGGGTTCGATCCCCCCTTCTCCACCATCGCCTCGCCGAAATTCGCTTTAAGCGAATGAAGGCGGGATGTAAAATTAAGAATAAAACTATTTATAAGAAAAGATACAACAAAAAAAAGTGGGAACCACGAACCAGAATTAACTATTGGATCAAGATAAGCCCGATTCGACTAATCGATGAAAATAACAAAAATGTCGGTATTGTTGAAACGCCAAAAGCGCTTAAAATGGCCCAGGAAAAGGGCCTTGATTTAATTGAAATATCACCTAATGCCAAACCGCCAGTTTGTCGAATAATGGACAATGGTAAATATAAATATGAAAAATCTAGAAAAGAAAAAGATCAAAAAACAAAACAGAAAAAAACTGAAATAAAAGGGATTAGAATAAGCCCAAGAATAGGACAACATGATTTAGAATTTAAAGTAAAACAAGCAGAAAAATTTTTAGAAAAAGGACATAAAGTTAAAATTGAAATGATTTTAAAGGGCAGAGAAAAATGGCTACCAGCAGCTGCTGAAGAAAAAATAAATAAATTCATTGAATTAATATCTATTGAAATAATTTTTGAACAAGGAATAAAAAGACAACCAAGAGGATTAATCGCAATTATTACTAAAGGACAAAAAAATGAGAAAACTTAAATCAAATAAAGCCTTATTGAAAAGAATTAAAGTAACTGGAAGAAAAAAAATATTAAAAAGGGCTCTCCATCAGAGCCATTTTAATGCTAAGGAATCAGGAAATAAAACGAGACAAAAAAGAAAAACTAGCGAATTATCTTCTGCTGATATGAAAAAAATAAAACAAATATTACCGAATATTTAAATTTATGACTAGAGTTAAAAGGGGCGTAATGGCTCACAAACGCCGAAAAAAAATAATAAAACAAGCTAAAGGATTTAAATGGGGAAGAAAATCAAAGTATAAATTAGCTAAAGATGCGTTAAAACACGCCTGGACTTATGCTTATCGAGACAGGAAAAGAAAAAAGCGCGATTTTAGACGTTTGTGGAATATAAAGATTAACGCAGCTACAAGAGAAAAAGGAATAACCTATAGCCAGTTCATTAATAAATTAAAAAAAGGCGGGATTGAACTTGATCGTAAAATCCTAGCCCATTTAGCAGAAAAAAAACCGGAAGTTTTTGAAAAGATTATCGAAAAAATAAAATAAATCAAATCTCTGCCACTAAAAGATCTAAGGCCGCTGAACCATCCAAGCGGCCTTTTTTTAATCCCAATTCAATTTTTAATAAATATTTATATATCCCCTTTAATTGTTCGAATCCAAAATTCTTTAATTGCTCCGAACTTTTTTTAACCACAAAAGGATGAAGCCCGCTTAATTTAGGCAAATTATAAAAAGGAGTTCCTTTTTCAATTAAATCTTTCAATTTAAGTAAAACGCGAATTTGATAAACAAACATGGAGAATAAATAAATTTCATTTTCTCCTTGCTCTAAATGTTCGTGAAGCAAACGAAAAGCTGTTTTTTTATCTCTTTTAGCTAAAGCATCTAATGTTTTAAAAATATCAGTATCTATTTTTGACTTAACTAATAAATCAATGTCATCTTCATTAATTGACTGCCCCACCTTATAACTCATTAGTTTATTAAGCTCATTATTCAATTGCCACAAATCACTGCCAATATAAGTAACTAACTTCTTTAAAGCTTCCTGACTGATATTTGCTTTATTTTCACTCGCTTGTTTTTTTAACCAATTAATTAAATCATTGTCCGATAAAAGTTTGAATTCTTCAAACATGCTTACCTGACGCGTTAAAGAAGGACGAGTTAATTTTCCTTCTTGATAAATAACAACTATAATGTTTTGATCGTCTTTAATTTTATTTTTCTTAATATATTTTAAAAACTCTTCTGAAAAAATTTTATTCTTCAAAGCGTTTTCCAAGATAATCAGCTTTTTTTCATCAAACATAGAAACTGACTCAATTTTTTCTTTAATCTTGTCAAAATCTAAATTATTCTCTTCAAAACGCGCCAAATTAAGTCCAGTTTTATGCTTAGCTTTATATTCCTCAATAACTTCTATTAATTTTTGTCTTAAGCGAAATGTATCTTCGCCATAAAGTAAAATAATCATAATGTTTTTATTTTACCACTTCAAACTTTTCAGAGCAAAGAATAAACACATGCCTTCTAATAAATCCAAAAAGATGGAGCAGGCACGGCCTTACAGAGCTACATCCTTGCAAAGCAAGGTTGTGCGAATAAGGCCGTGCCTTTTCAGATTTTTAGGATTTCTAGGCATGGCTTTTTATATACTATAAATCAAAATGCTTTTTTAGATATATTTTAATTTTGCTTAAAACACTATTATTAACTTCGCCTATTTTTTTAATAAATCTTTTTTCGTCAAAAGAGCTTATATGACAAACATTAATTGTTGAATCTACAATTAATTTATTAAGATTATTTTTCGCTATTCCAATGTTATTTGCAAAACTACTACTAAAACCACCCGCAATAGCCATTACGGTAATTAAATTTGAATATTTTAGTGATAGATTTGAAGATATAATAACCGCTGGTCTTGTTTTTTGGAATTCGTGACCAATGCTTGGATCATATTTCACTAACCAAATTTCGCCTTGTTTCATAGATTCATATAATAATCATATTCTTTTTTAGAAAGTGGCTTTAATTGTTTGTGAACATCATCTGCTCCAGCTTGCATAAAATCTGCCAATTCATCAGGCTTTTTTAAAACATCCACTACTAAACCACTAATAAGATTATCTATATTATAATCATTTTCATGAATATAAATTGGCGGATAATCGTGACTCGACTCTGATAATAAAACAACTCGCTTGTTTTGCTTATCAATAAATAATTTTTTAATATTAGCGCAATCATCAATAATTGAAACCACATAATCGCCATCACCTGTATTCTTATAACTTTTATCTACCAAAACAAGATCGCCGTTTTCTATACTTTTTCTATTTGCAGATACTTCAGCTCTGTTCATAGAATCCCCTACTGCTCGTAGAACAAAAATATCTTTAATTCTTTTTATTAGAGAATGCCCAATAATACCAGCTGAAACTTTAACAAATTCGCTAACAGGAGCATCGTCAGCAAAAGAAAGTGCTTGTCCGCAATTAGCATCTCCTAAAATAGGCAATGAAATTAATCCATTTTTTTTATTAATTCCAGCTTTGGTTTTTACTATTTTATTTCCATCTACACTCACTAAAAGTAAACCTGTTTTAATTAATTTATTAAGATGATGCTTAATTTTTTGAGGACTTCCTTTTTCACTAATCGATTCGCCAATTTGACGCAAAGTTAAACCAGCTAAATTTTTATTTTCAGCTAAGCCTAAAATTTTCTGTTGAATTTTATGCATAATTTTTAATTATTAATTGCTTATAATCTAATTATATTCCTATTTTTATCCATTGTCAATAGGAATCTTAACAATCAGTAATCTTTAACATCAGGTAACTATTGACGGAGAAAGACGCTTAGGATAGACTACATACAAACCCAGAAATAAAACAGGGTCAACATAAAAGTCGAGCCCTGTTTGAAAATGTGTTAAGTCGATATCCTAACACATTAACCCTATATTTATAGGATAACATATTTTCAGTTTTTGGGAAATAAAAACTAATCTTATAAAAAATAATGTACAAAAAAGAACGATGGTCAAAAGAAACAATTTTAGCCATTTGGGAAAAAGGAAAAATTGTTGGCAATAATGACCCAGATATCTATAGGAAAGATGCATGTGGCACATGGATGCAATTTAGTAAGCATGGCGATAGAGACGCAAAATATGGTTGGGAAATAGATCACATCATACCAGAAGCACTGAATGGTAGCGATATTCTTTCTAACTTACAGCCATTACATTGGAAGAACAACATTGAAAAAGGAGATTCCTCGCAATTAAAATGTGCAGTGAGAGATTAACTGATTACAAAACACACGAAATAAAACCGTCGAAGATTTTAATCAACGACGGTTTTTATTTTCAAAATCCTCTTCAAATCTTTTATTTATTCTATCCTAAAATTAACGTAATTGAACATTGCCATCTGAAAATACTACAAATATATGTTGCCATAAACCACCTATTTTTTGTTCTGATTTTTTGAAATATTCTCTACAAAGAACTCTCCTTTCAAATAACAAGCCATACGATGTATAAGCACAATAAATAAGTAATGTCATCTTATTATCAGATTTATTCTTTTTGCTTTCTAATGCTGTTTCTAGAATTTCTTTTATATAATTTGTCTTTGAAATATGATGCATTCTAAAATACATTTTACTAACATTTAAATCTTTCCTTGGGATAGATGTTGTTTTTCTTAAATCTGCAAGTATTTTTCGATTTCCATATGTAATTTGATACTTAATTTTATTATAAGAGATATCACAAGGTTCTTTTATTATTAACTTATCTTGAATTGCTAATTGTGGATAAAAAAATTACCTTGATTTTCAATAAATCTTTGTAGAGTCTGAAGTTCTTCTTGCTGTCTTGTGAATTTTAATTTAGCTTCTTTTTTATCTTGCATAATTTTGTATATTAATCTTCATATTGATCCTTAAGTTTTGCAGATAATCTTAAAATTGTTTCTTTAATATCTTGTATATCATTAAGTTCTCCACCAACCTCATTAATCATTATCTCGGAAATAGCTTCTGCTATATGAATAACAGCATAAAAAACAGGATCTTTTGTAGCCATATATGCTGGAAAATCAGTATTTGTATAAATGGTCAATTTTCTTATTTTTTTATCAAATTCATATGATTTCCAAGCAGAATCACAACCTAAAGAGTAAAATAAATGTTCAAACTCAAAAGTTTTGCCTTTCACTTTTATAGTATTTTTTTTATTTTCATTTCTTTTTTTAGGAATCCTTTTTTGATCTGTATTTTTTGCTTTAATACTTTCTTTATTACTTTCGCCCGATTCTCTTTTCTCTGCTAATAAATCTTCTTCTTTTCCATCGTCATTTCTAACCATACCTGTTTTAGGATCTATTTGTGCAGTATAACATTTTAGATCAGGTGAGTTATTAATCACATGACTAATTTTATCTTTCCAAATATCTAATTCGTTTTCTATTTTCTTCGTTATTTTATCTTGTCCTGATTTCTTTCTTGCTTCTTTTAAAAGTTCTTTAAATTCTTTCTTTAAATATTTTTCTGCGATGCTGTATTCTTCACTCTCTTTAATAAATTCTTTTTTGTTGTGAGTGACCGGTATAAAATCTAAATTAATTTCTCCTATAATTCTTGAAATAGTTGGATGTTCGCCAATAGCAATTTTATCATACGTTGTAATCATTCTTCCTCTTCTATATGTATGAAAACCATATAACCCTTTTTGAGATCCTTCTTTTAGTAATCCATACCAACCATATATTTTCTTATTTTCTATTTTTCCTTCTTTTATTTCTATCTCAAATTCTTTTTTTGAATTGTCAATTAGCTCATATTCTTTTGGTTTACAATTTTTACCATTTACCTTAATTCTTATTTCATTTTTTTTTATAAAAGGAGCAAATCTTCTTTCAAGATCCTTTTTTAATTGTTCTGCTAATTGTGCCCAATATCTTGCTAAATTTTCGATCTTAACAATAGTAAAATGATCTTTATTTGAAGCTTTAATTGATTCTATATTAATAGTCCATTCTTTCTTTCCTTTTTTTAACCATTCATCTTGATCAAAAACAATTTTATATTGTTTATTATCGTTCTTGGGACTCGTAATAATTTCGAAACGTGATCCTAAACTATTACATGCTGTTTTTAATCCCAATCCAAATTCACCAAGCATATTTTTTTTCTTTGAATGAGCAAGAGTTAAGGCTTCTACTAATTCTTTTTGATTCATACCGGTGCCATTATCAGCTATACTTATAACATTTCTATCGATCTTAATATTTAAATCTAACACTAATCCATCTATTCTTGCATCTATAGAGTTATCTACTAATTCAGCAACCGCTTGAGGCGACGTATAACCTGATCTACCTAATTTAGGCATTAATGTAATATCAGGAGTGATATCAAATATTTTTTTAGACATATTTTTTATTTAAGTTAATTATTTATTATTTATTGAAAAAATATTTTATATTCGTTAGGAATTCCACTTATTTTCTTATCTTTTTTTGTTGATCTCAAATCATATTTCCTAACCCTTTCTTCTTTAAACACCACGATTTCACTCTCGAATAAATAATTATCATAACAAGATCTTAAAAAAAATTCATTTAATA
>Ga0207996_1001165_pt1 | contig 19332 bp, 16 predicted proteins | sample AntAceMetag02UKG_FD_184773 | JGI IMG/M metagenome (GOLD analysis project Ga0207996, IMG submission 184773) | Saline lake microbial communities from Ace Lake, Antarctica - Antarctic Ace Lake Metagenome 02UKG (SPAdes) (version 2) | ecosystem: Environmental > Aquatic > Non-marine Saline and... | reverse complement strand
CTATTTCTTCACTTTCCAGATAGAATAGATTGAAAGCAGTACAATAAGGTGCAGGATTGTGGTTTGCCCCCAGAACAGCCAGTCAAATCTGTTGGCACCAAAGTTCGGTGCTAAAATATCCAGAAGAACAATGAGAAGAATCCATAATATCATCGAGATCAACTGCGCCAGGTTTACCAGCTTCTTATCAACCTTTGCAAATACGGTAGCAATGAGAACTATTCCACAGGCAAGTTCAACAATCGCAATAAAGATATCAAGAAATTCAGAATCTCCACCAAAAGCCTGTGATACCGATCTGCCAAGTTCTGTAAACCCTGAATTATAATCTGTTATCCCTGCAATACCCATAAGCAGGAAAAGTACCCCAACTGCAATCTGAAGAATAAAACCTGTCTGTAAACTCAATTTTGCTGTTGCTTTTTTTGCTGCCATAAAAACTCCTTACTCTCTAAAAATATAATGTATCTAAAAAACTGCTTTCACAATTTTCGCAATATTATCTGCACGCCCAAGTGTATAGTAGTGTACCCCTGGAACTCCATAAGCAATAAGTTCTTTCGATTGCTGAATTGCAAACTCTACACCCACTTCTCTCACCTCTGCATTCGTTTTACAATCAGCTACTGCGGCATAAAGCTCTTGAGGTAAATCGATACTAAAAGTCTGAGGAATCATATTGATATCTGTTAACGATGATAAAGGTTTAATCCCCGGAATAATCGGGATAGTAATTCCTTCAGCTCTGCATCTCTCCACAAAATCAAAAAATTTTGCGTTCATAAAAAACATCTGAGTTACAATGTAATCAGCACCGGCCGCTACCTTTTGTTTCAGCATTGCAATGTCATGATCCATGTTCGGAGCCTCAGCATGCTTCTCCGGGTACCCGGCAACACCCACGCAAAAGTTTGTCTTCTTTTGGTTTTTTAGTCCCGAATCAAGATATTCTCCATTATTCATGGTTAATATTTGCTGTACAAGCTCATTTGTGTACTTGTGCCCGTATCGTGTGGGAACAAATCTCCGCTCTCCTCTGGGGGGATCTCCACGTAAAGCAAACACATTATCTATATCCAGAAAATTCAATTCAATAAGTTCATTCTCAATCTCTTCAGCCGTCAAGCCTCCGCAAAGAAGATGGGGAACAACTTCAATATTGTATTTGTATTTCACTGCAGCAGAGAGCGCAACAGTTCCCGGTCTCTTCTGGAGAACCCTTCTTTCTGCCAACCCATCAGCCCGCTCTATATAGACAACTTCCTGCTGGTGTGAGGTGAAATTTATATAAGCCGGTTCATACTCTTTCAGCAGCTCTATTGCACTGGATATTTTATCCATCTGGTGGCCTTTTAAAGGCGGAAGCATTTCAAAAGTAAAGAGTGGCTTTTTCGCAGATGCTAATATTTCTGTAACTTTCATAGGTATCCTTTTCAGATTTTTATATTGCCTTTTTTCAAGTTCACTAAAGGAGCGGGGCAAGCCAGTGCCGAGCTTCATCCTCAGTCCATCCCTTTCTTTCAGCATAATCTTTCAGCTGATCCTGATCAACTTTTCCAACAGAAAAATATGCTGCATTTGCATCATTAAACAGATAACCGCAAACAGACGCAGCTGGATTCATTGCGAAAGTCTCTGTCAGGGAAATCCCGGTTTTTTCTGTTCCGCCTAACAGCTTTAAAATCAAATCCTTTTCCGTATGATCCGGAGCTGAAGGATAACCTACAGCCGGACGAATCCCGTGATATTGTTCTTTTGACAGAGTATCGATATCAACCTGGTTCTCCTGTGCTGCTTTTTGTTCATAACCCCAAATATCTTTACGAATCTTCAAATGAACCATTTCGGCAAGTGCTTCAGCCAATCTGTCGGCAAGCACCTTCAGCAGCAATGCACGATACATATCTCCTTCCACATGGTACGTATCGGTTCTATTTTTTATAGCTGTTCCGGCCGTTGCTGTAAAAACACCCATAAAATCCTGTGGGTTCTCATTAGCGTCTTTGGGCAGTATATAATCGGAAAGCGACCGGGACAGGGCTGTGCCGGTACTCTTCTGCTGCCTGAGAAAATGAAGTGTCGTAAGCTGTTTTCCACTTTCTTCTGCACTAAAAACAGCAACATCATCTCCAACTGCTGCTGCCGGATAAATTCCCACAGCTGCACGCGGAGCAAAATCTCCCTGTTTTTTACAGAGAGCAAGTAATTCCAATGCATCACGCTTCAACTCCTCTGCCTCTTTTGATATATAAGGAACTTTCCAGGCGTGATACAACATTTTCCAGTTAATAAAGGGTAAAAGCTCTTCCAGGGAAACCTCATAAAACACGGTAAGACCATTGACCTTAGGAACAAATACTGATTTCAAATCCTTTTTATACCGTAAACTCCTCGCTTTTTGCAATGGATTCAGAACAACAGCATCTTTTTTCTGTTCTCTTAGGCGAATTTCTTCGTACTCTTTCTGTGTTTCACTGATCAAAGCCTCCCGCTGCTCTCCTCTCTTCATTAATAAAGAGGCAACTTTTACACTGGTTGAAGCATCTTTGACATACAACACCGGATTTCTGCTTTCAGGTGCAAGATTCAGGGCTGTATGCTCGAGTGATGTAGTTGCTCCGCCGACAAGAACAGGTATATAGAGTTTTCTTCTATTCAATTCAACAACAGTATGCCGCATTTCATGAAGAGAGGGCGTGATCAATCCGCTTAACCCGATAATATCAACTTTTTCTCTTTCCGCGGCATCAGCAATAACTTCAGGCTCAACCATCACCCCAAGATCTACAATTTCAAAGTTATTGCAGGATAAAATTACCGAAACAATATTTTTTCCAATATCATGAACATCCCCACGCACCGTTGCAAGAAGAATTTTTCCGGTAAATGAATTTTCACCACCCTGCTCCTTCTCTATGAAAGGCCGGAGATAGTCCACACACTGTTTCATTACCCGGGCACTTTTCACCACCTGAGGTAAAAACATCTTCCCTTCGGAAAAAAGCCTACCGACAAAGTTCATCCCGGTCATTAAGGATCCTTCAATAAGGGAGAGAGCAGGCAGACCATTTGCGAAAGCCTCCACTCTTGCCTCTTCAACATCCTTTACAAGATAATCTGTTATTCCCCGGCTTAGAGAATAGGTCAACCGCTCGCCGGCTGTCCGTTTTCTCCACTCGCCGGCTGCAGATTGTTTCTCAGATTTATCAGCAGGGTTTGCCCGGAGATTCTCAGCAATAGTAATGAGCTTTTCTGCTGATTCAGGCCTGCGGGCCAATACAACATCTTCAATCAATTCCAGTAAATCTTTAGGAATGTCATCGTACAGCATAAGCATTCCCGGATTTACAATACCCATATCCATTCCGGCATGAATAGCATGAAAAAGAAAAACTGCGTGCATCGCCTCCCTAATGGGGTTACACCCACGAAAAGAGAACGACAAATTGCTAACGCCCCCGCTAATCCGGACTTCGGGAAGATTTTTCTTAATCCAACTGACCGCTTTAATAAAATCAGCAGCATAGTAATCATGCTCTGACATTCCCGTTGCTATTGCAAGAATATTGGGGTCGAATATTATATCCTGCGGAGGGAATTTTGCCGTTTCCACCAAGAGAGTATATGACCGCTCTGCAATATCAATTTTACGCTGATACGTATCGGCCTGACCTTTCTCATCAAAAAGCATTACGACAACTGCCGCTCCAAACTCACGAATTTTCCGGACTTTTTTAAGAAACTGATCCTCGCCCTCTTTCAGGCTGATAGAATTTACCACACCTTTTCCCTGAAGACATTTAAGGCCTCTCTCTACCACCTGCCACTCTGATGAATCTATCATAACCGGAACGCGGCTAATATCAGGTTCCGAGGCAGCATAATTAAGAAACGTCTCCATCGCTTCGCCAGCATCTATCATCGCATCATCCATGCAGACATCGATGATCTGTGCTCCTTGAACAACCTGGTTTCTTGCAATTGCAACTGCCTGATCGAATTTTTTTTCTCTAATAAGCCGGGCAAATTTTCTGGATCCAGCAACGTTGGTACGTTCCCCAATATTGATAAAATTCATACCTTTTGTAACGGTAAGTTCTTCCAAACCGCTTAACCGTAAAGCTGGTGGCAGGGTGGGGACAACTCTGGGCACAGCACCTTTCACTGTTTCAACAATCTTGCGGACATGTTCCGGAGTAGTACCGCAGCAACCTCCAACAATATTTACCAGACCCTCTTCGATAAACTCCTTTAGAATAGCGGCCATTACTTCCGCACTTTGGGTGTATTCACCATTTCTGTCCGGTAATCCTGCATTTGGATGCACGCTGATCAAAGTCCCTGCTACAGGAGAAAGCTTTTCAATATGAACTTTGAGTTCCGCCGCTCCAAGAGAGCAGTTAAATCCGATTGAAATAGGTTCTGCATGTTCCAGTGATACGGCAAAGGCTTCCGGCGTTTGTCCCGTAAGCAGTCTTCCGCTCGAATCACTGATTGTACCGGAAATCATTATCGGCAATACTACATTTTTTTCCTTAAACACTTCCTGGGCTGCATTCAATACGGCTTTGGCATTCAGTGTATCAAAGACCGTCTCTATCAGGAGTAGGTCCACCCCTCCATCAACAAGTCCTTCAATCTGCAGTTTATATCCCCGGGACAACTCATCAAAAGTAATGTCACGATATTCCGGACTCTCCACCCGGGGAGAAATAGAGAGCGTTTTATTTGTTGGTCCAATTGATCCTGCGACAAACCTTGGGCGGCTGTCCCGCATCTCAAATTCAACAGCAGCATCTCTTGCCAATTCTGCTGAAGCTGCATTTATATCGTAGGTTAATTCTTCTACCTGGTAATCACTTAGAGAGATAGGATTAGCAGTAAACGTATTCGTGGTAATGATATCAGCTCCGGCTTCAAGAAACCGATAGTGGATATCATATATAAGTTCCGGTTTTGTTAATGAGAGTAAATCATTACATCCTTTCAACGAGCCGTTTACGGAACCAAGCACATCTTTAAGGGATTCATCATGAAAATCCCCTTCTACAAGCCCTTCCTTCTGAATTAATGTTCCTATTGCACCATCAAGAACAAGAATTCTTTTCCCTGCTTCCCTTCTGAATTGATCAGCTTTTTTCATGTATTACATTTACCTCACACTTTCCGCAAACCGCTGCTCTATCTTTATATATAAGAAGAGCGGAGATAATATTCACACACTCCTTAAGTTCCTCAATAACTGTATCTATATCCTCACATTGTTGAATGCGATTCCCATATGCAGTAGCTAACGCATCTGCCTCAGCGGCATTTTTGCAGGCAATCGTAACTGCATCTGCTTTCCCCAGACTGATAGAGTGTCCTACTGTTCCCGAAGATGTACAGACTCCCAGCGGCATATCTTCGGGCTGGATAATAATTCCAATCTTCCCTGATAAGGGCGAATCACCGGCAAAAATTGAAAATCGTACCTGTCTGCGTGCTGAAACCCAAATATCCCCGCCGTTTTCCACAATTATTTCCTGAACAGGAAACATTTCCAGAATTCTCTTACCTATAGATTCGGAAAAGGCACCTGCCACTGCTGCCATAGGCCCGGTTCCCGCCAGATTGGCGGCTTTAATCATTTCCTGCACTATTTTTACGGCTCCCGGATCATTCTCAATGGGAACCATGTTGGTTTGGAATACGCTTTTTTTAGCTATATATCCGGTCAGCTCGCCCCTAAGGGTTTTAATGTAGGATTCTGTTGCTTCTTTCAGTTCGGATATGTTTAGTTTGCTGAAAGATTCAGTATCAATACCGACCCATATATCAGTCTCTTCAACACAGACAGTAAATGAACCAAAGCCTTTGCCGACCATACGATCCCTATAGGTTCTCGGTTCATACATATGAAAGAGGACCTACTCTTCTTCCCTCGAAATACTGAACAATTGCAGAGGGCATGCTTTAATACACAACCCGCAGACAACACACTGTTCCGGATCATATTCCAGTTCCCAACTCTCCTGATTTATTTGAAGTGCCCCGTAGAAACATACAGAGGTACAACTTCCGCAGTTAATACACCTCTCCTGATTGAACTGGAGCTCTTTTATTAACGGTGAACAGTTTACCCCAATTGAACGGGCATACGCTAATCCATCCTCAATTGCTTTCTCTTCGGCTTCAAGTTCAACAACCAGTTTACCTTCTCTTCCGTAAGAAATATCAGCATTCCAGATATTTACATCAATATTAAATTCCCGCACAAGATATGACATTAATGGTTTTTTCACTGTGTTCGGTGAGAATCTGAATACAAATCGTTTTTTCATTGTTTTCCCCGTTTTCCTATGAACGCTGCTCCAGCCCTTTTACGCTGGAGTTTTTCGGCATCATCTCAACTGGATGAGAGAGAAGAAATTCTCCGTTTTTGATCCATGTTTTCAACTCTTCGGCTATTTTTCTTGCTTTCTCAAGACTCGACATGGCTCCTGTCTTAATCTCTTTTCCCTGAACCTTGATAGTTCCCGATCTTAGGTCCTCGTAATTGACCATACCAAGAACCGGTTTATCTTCAAGTCCATAATCTACAACCGATGTCTCAATTTGGCAGTTCCTGATAGAGACTGCTCTGGCAATATCTTCATCTAAAACCGGAATAGGGATACCTATCCCGATAAAAATTGATACCCCGTATTTTTCGAAATATGCAGCCCTTATGTATTCCGTAGACATTTCTTTTGCATTTCCAATAACTGCAAGGGTTGCCGCATTGCTGGTGGGTATACCTTGTTCGTTCTTTGGTTTTTGCGTATTAAATTGAGTCCCGTACCAGGAAACAAACCCCTGGGTTCCTCCAAGAAATATTCTGGTTCCTATACCGATTGTCCGGAGCTCTGGATCATTAAGCAGCGGGCTCAATTCACCCGAAGTAGAATAGGTGGCATTCTCCATGTGGGGCATCAGACTTCCCATATAGGTATAGATAGAATGCTTCTGAGAATTTACTGCTACCGAATAGTTTTGATAGGCATTTCGCGGGTTAAAAAGATAGAATTCGTTTACCGTATCTTTGTTTATTACCGTCTGCACTTCCTTGGTAGGATAGCAGTCAGTACCTTTTGCCCTGGCCTTCAGCTTAACATCTTTACCGGCAATCAGATCCTCAATAATATGAGCCCCGCCATAGGTTTCATCAAAAGTCGATTCAGAAGATGCCCCAATGTAAGAATCAACTGCAGCCAGCCCGGCAAAAATCGGTACATCATTAAGGGAGACCTCCTCCATTCGAATTGGTGGATTGTAGTGTCCAAAATTAATAAATGCTCCGGATGAACACATCGGTCCAAACGTACCGGTAGTAACAACATCAACCTCTTCAGCTATCTCTGCCGAGGTCATTGTCTCGGCCATTCGGGAGACCTCTTCTGCCGTAAAGACAACGGCATTGCCGTTTCTGATTTTTTCGTTAATCTGATCAATTGTCTTCATTATTACCACCTGATAAATTCAAGAATAAAGAAGTATACTCACTTTTTAAGAAAACTTTAAACGATAATACACCATTTTCCTGTTTTTTTGCAACAAACAAGACGGGAATTGGTAATTTGCATGGCTCTCAAGTATAATCTCTTGATTTTATGGGATTCTTCATAAATGATACATACTATATGGCAATACTAATAGTGTTCCTCGGAAACCCCGGCATTAAATATAAAAAAACGCGTCACAATTATGGAAAAATGGTATGCAGCGGCCTTGAGAAAAGATTTCCTGTAATATCATGGAGAAAAAAATTTCATTCAGAGTTCTCAGAAATACCCGCGGATTTCGCGACGATACCCGTAGAAGGGCAATCCAAAACTCTTCTTCTCTGCCCGGGACAGTATATGAACAACAGCGGAACAGGTGTAGCTGCTTGCGCAAAATTCTTCTCCATCCCTACGGAAAAAATTATTATTGTACATGATGATCTTGAGACACCGTTTGGTTCATACGTATTCCAAAGAGGCGGTGGGCTTGCCGGACATAACGGTCTTCGATCAATTTCAGGAGCACTTGGATCAAATGATTTTTACCGATTAAAAATGGGAATTGGCCGACCTGATCGGGGGAGTGTTTCTTCCTATGTCCTTGGTCGTTTCTCCCCGCTGGAAGAGTCACAGCTGTCTGACTGTATAGAATCAGCCGTTGATTTACTGTATCAGGTTTTTTCATCTGACAACCTAAAAAACCAGCCTGCAGGACGGCATACAGTATTCACATCCTGACAGATAGTAGAATTATATGGTATATTAAATCACGTAGGGCTCTTTCAACATGAGAATAAGTAAGTAGAGGTATACCCCCATCCTCCAGGAGCATGCAATGGACAAAAAGGAATTTCCCGTATCTAAAGAGACTCGAAATAAGTTCAATCTGTCTGGGTCGTTGTTTCACTCCTCTGATATTACACAATTGTACCAACAGGCACAGCATCTCTCCTATAAAATAAACTTGCATATTGACAACCCAAAATCCCGCATCTCTCCGGGAAAGCTGCTCTCTTTGTATGTACTTAGATTGGTGAAACTGGATATTCTTGATTATTTCACAGAAGCAGCCGGAAAAAGCTTAACCAAATTACACAGCGAAACATCAGATCAAACAGCTGAATTTAGAAAAAATATGGTTACATCTTATACCGAACTCTATCAAGAGGAATCTGCTGATCGGGAACTCGTTTCTGAAGAAGATGTATTTAGTGAGATTATCCTTCTTTTAGCTGACAATCGGAATCCTGCAATTTCCAGAGGAAGCCTTCAGAATCTCAATCCCTTTAATCACATAGAGGATGATGGTGTCCTGGAACCTTTTGCAAAAAGTATTTCAAACACTCTTTCCAAAATTCCACTACCCTGGGATGCTGAACAGAATTTGGGCTCTTTTCTCGATACTCCTGTAAAACATTCATCTAAAAACATATCCGGACAGCTAAAATATATATTGGATACGTGGCAGCCATATATTTCATACAGTAAAAGATTCCTGTTTCGATCCCTTGATTTTCTGAAAGAAGAGGAACGTCCCGTATTTCCCCCGGGACCAGGTCCATCTTTTGTTACTGAATATCACTCCGATCAGCATGAATATGAAGCTTTCAGCATAGATTCAGATTGGATGCCGAATGTGGTAATGCTGGCAAAAAGCACCCTCGTCTGGCTTCATCAACTCTCCCTTACATACGGCTATGAAATTGATCGGCTGGATCAAATACCCGATCGGGAACTTGATATCATTGCAGAACGTGGTTTTACCGCTCTTTGGCTAATAGGACTATGGGAGCGAAGTTCTGCCTCAAAAAAAATTAAGCAGTCAACAGGAAACCCGGAAGCCGAGGCCTCGGCATACTCTCTAAATAGTTATGAAATTGCATCCATGCTGGGAGGAGAATCTTCTCTGAATAATCTTAGAGAACGCTGTGAATATCGGGGAATTCGTTTAGCAAGTGATATGGTTCCAAATCACACAGGAATTGATTCTGATTGGGTACTATCCAGACCGGATCTTTTCCTTCAGACTGATACTCCCCCATTCCCTGCTTATACATACAACAGTCAAGATCTGTCCAGATCTCAGGATGTTGGAATCTATCTTGAAGATCACTATTATGACCAAACAGATGCTGCCGTATCATTCAAACGAACAGATAACCGAACAGGCAATTCCGTCTATATATATCATGGCAATGACGGAACATCCATGCCGTGGAACGATACCGCTCAATTGAACTACCTGAACCCGGAAACCCGCGAAATAGTTATCCAGACCATAATCAAAGTAGCAAAGAATTTTCCTATTATCAGGTTTGATGCAGCAATGACTCTGGCAAAAAAACATATACAAAGATTGTGGTACCCAAAACCCGGAACTGGCGGGGATATTCCCGGAAGGGCAGTATTTGGCAGAGAACAATCTGATTTTGATCAGGCCATCCCGGTAGAGTTCTGGAGAGAAGTTGTTGACCGAATTGCTGCAGAGGTTCCCAACACACTCCTTCTCGCTGAAGCTTTTTGGATGATGGAAGGTTATTTTGTACGTACTCTGGGTATGCACAGAGTATATAACAGTGCTTTTATGAATATGCTAAAAATGGAAGAAAACCGCAAATACCGTGATACCATTAAAAACACCATAGCCTTCGATCCGGAAGTATTGAAACGTTTTGTAAACTTCATGAACAATCCTGATGAGGATACTGCAATTGAGCAATTTGGGGATGGTGATAAATATTTCGGAATCTGTACACTTCTTGTAACTATGCCGGGGTTACCGATGATTGGACACGGGCAGGTAGAAGGGTACAGGGAAAAATATGGAATGGAGTTTAGCCGGTCTTACTGGGATGAAATCCCAAATCAGTCGTTACTGGAATCGCACTATAAACGGATTTTTCCATTAATGAAAAAGCGTTATCTTTTTTCCGGTTCCGATAATTTTGCCCTTTACGATGTTCAAGATAAACAGGGTGTTAATGAAAGCATCTTTGCCTATACCAACAGCTCACAGGAAGAACGGGCACTGGTTCTCTACAACAACTCCTATCAATCTGCAGGAGGGCGAATTCTTGAATCTGCCCCATTCCTGAAACGTTATCCCGGAGATGAACGCCGAATTATAACAACTACCCTTGCCGAATCACTCCTTTTAACAAATGATTCTGATTATTATTGCATCCTCAAAGGATTTCATGATGGACTCTCTTATATTAGATCAGCAGCAGAAATTCACGAACAAGGATTACAATTGATTCTTGGAGGTTATGAGACACAGATATTTATCGATATATATGAATTACATGATACAGATGGAATATATTGTCGTCTTTGTGAACACCTTGACGGCAGGGGGGTTCAGGATATTGAGCTTGAAGCTAAACGTATTCGACTTCACGCCATCCATACTGCAGCCGAGCCTCTTTTATCAGAGTATACCATTTCTCTTATAACATCAGTTTTAGCATGCTCAAAAGATGCTGCGAAATTGTTAAAGAGTATCCTGTTACAAACAACTCAACAGGTAAGTAAAGCCTGGATTGATACTCACTTTCCTGAGAATTCATCTCTCTATAACAGCGTATATAAGCCAGACCCGGAATTTGCTGAAAAAACAGTTTCCCGGCTTCTTTCTCTTGCTGAATCAATTAGCCATCTTGATTCCTCTACGGGTAGATATATCAGCAACTCGTTATCACTTATGCCTGAAATCTCTACGGTACTTGCCGGATGGCTCCTCTGCCTCCCCCTTCAGATCAGAGATATTTCTCATGAAAATCGGAGTTTTTCTTCAGAACTCCTACTACACGAGCTGCTGCATGATCGTTTGTATGAATGCGGAATTACATCCCGAGAAATTCCAAGAGTTTCTTCCGCAGTAGATCTGCTTATTGAAAACAGTGGCTGGTTTGAGAAGATGGCTGCAGCCGGACGTAACAAACGGGATCAGCTTGCCTGGTTTCTGACAATTCACCCCTATCGATCTTTTATTAAAGCAAACTGGCATGAAGGTGTTGAATGGTATCATAAAGAATCTTTTCAGGAATCGTTATTCTGGCTTCTGTTTAGTGAGGTGCTGATGCAGCCAAATCATATATTCGACAGAGATCAGAAACTGTATTCTACGATAATTGACTGGCTCAAAAAAGAATCCGGTGCAGCGTATCGTGTTTCAGGGCTGATACTAGAGTAACCCACTGATAATATCCTGTTCAGCTACGAGCTTGCGTAATAGGTTGGAGAGTGAATGTACATTGCTAGCGTCCTGACCGTTCAATCTCTTTATAAAAATTCTCATGTACACCTAAAGCTACTAATATTCTAGTTTTAGAATCCCATTGATAAGCTAATAAATTCTCTTGTTTTACCATTTTAAACTTATATACCCAGACATCTGAAAGATTACCTTTTTTTTGGGTGCCAATTTCCGGATTTTTAATTATTTCTTTGATAGCTTTATCCAAGTCTTTTATTTGGTCTTTATATAATTTTTTCTTTCTTTTTACAAACATAGGAGTTTGTAAAACTTCGATTTCTTTCTTAACTGAACTCATAAGGTGTCAATTCCCCATTCCGAGCCTCTTCACGACCAATTAAGATTTCCTGGAGAACACTAAAGGATAAATCTGGATTATCTTCTAATATCCCCCCCATCTCAGCCCAATATTCAATTTGCCTGGCAACTGAACGGTGCATTGCACGAGAACGACTTTTCGCTTTATTTGCTAAAGGTGTGGAAATTCTTACAGCTATTGACATTTTAAACTCCTCAACTATTAGTAACAATATACATCAAAGTGTGGCTATATGCAACAATACTTCTAACGTTCCTGAGACTCATATCTACCATGATCAAGCTCTTGTGTCGATTACGAGTAACAGAGGGAAAAAGGTTATACTGATAAAAGTAGAAAAAAAATCTTCAATGGTCTTTACATCCCCAGTTTTCTGAATTCATTTGGAGTTGTTCCTACCATAGATTTAAAAGTTCTTGTAAAGCTTGCCGTATTTTGATAGCCGATTTTTTTTGCGATATCCGCACATGTAAGATTTTTCTCTCTCAAGAGATGTCGTGCAGCAGCAATCCTTTTTTCACGTATAAATGCAGATAGTGACATTTGCTCATTTTTATTAAAAATCCTGGATAGATGTTCCCTTGAAATTCCTAGATCATCTGCAATATCAGCGGTCCCGAAATCAAATTCAATATTTTCCATCACGTATTGTCTTGCACGACAGATAAGTTGATTTTGAGAATCGTTTTTTGACTCATCTACTTTGCTTTGACCGAGCAAAGCAAGAATTTCCATAATCAGACCTCCCCCTGCACTCATGCTCATGGTCTGGACGGTATTACGAAAAGGCTTGAATTGATAAAGTCTTTCAATTATTCGAGAATCCTCGGAAATATCATAAATATGCCCAAAAGTATTTAGCAGATCATTCAGCATCGTCTGAACCCCGTTAATTTCAAAACTAATTCATAGAAATATCCACGGGTCAGCACTGTCTTCCGGATAATAATAGCTCACATTAGGAGTACCAGTCTCAGCAAGAAATGCCTTTCCAGGTACCAAATCCCACGTTCTCCCATCCTTTTCAAAAACACCCCGCCCTTTTTGCGTAATAAGTAATTGGGCATTATTTTTCCGCGATCTGAAGTTTTCATTTATCCGGTAATTTGGATTATCCTGTATCTCCTTAACAATTTCTTTCAGGACAGGGAAATTAGGTAAATATTGATATATCTGAAAATGTACCTCCCATAATCGCATAACTCACTCCGTTTTTTGAACCACTAATCACAAATAGGCTGCAACACATCACAAAATGCATATTAATCAGTATTGTAATTCATTTTAACCTGATTTATAGTAAATGGCATCAAGAAGGAATGATCACAATTTGTATGAAATTAATATGGATACTGTTTTTTGTCAATAGCGAGTAATTGAAAATAAATAAAGAGGTAAACCACGAATTTAATAAATTCCCATACTATTTAATTATAAATACAAAGCTGTAAACACAAAAATATAAGGAGCACTTCATTATGTCTACGCGACAAATATTAAAAGTTGGAGTAATTGGTCTGGGGATGGGATCAGGTCATGTCCGTAATTTTCAATCACATCCAAATGCCGAAGTCGTGGCCATCGCAGATGTTGATAAAGACAAACTGGAATCAAAAGGAATAGAACCGGGAATTGGAAAACGTTATACTGATCCTTTAAAAATGATCAAAGAAGAAAAACTGGACATTGTCACAGTTGCCGTACCAAATAAATTCCACAAAACCTTGACCATCGCGGCACTGGAAGCAGGCTCTCACGTTCTCTGTGAAAAACCCATGGCGATGAATACCAAAGAAGCTGAAGAGATGCTGGCTGTAGCAAAAAAATTCAGAAAACACCTGATGATCAACTTCAGCTCCCGTTTTTCTCCACAGTCTTTTGCGCTAAAAAAAGAAGTTGAATCTGGAATTCTCGGTAAGATCTATTATGCCCGGACAGTCTGGATGCGTCGCCGCGGCATACCGGGATTCGATCTGGGAGTACATCGTCTTGACCTTGCTCACTGGTTGATGGACTACCCTAAACCTGTATGGGTTTTGGCCAACACCTTTAATCATATCACCGCCCCCAAAGCAAACGCCTCTGGAAAAATATTTGACGTTGAAGATATGGGCGTTGCATCAATTAGATTTGATAATGGCGCAATGCTTACTCTTGAAGCATCCTGGGCCGGCAACACCAAAAAGAACGAGGAAATAGAAACACGCCTCTTTGGTTCTGAAGGTGGAATGCGCCAGTTTAACGTTTGTGAGGGTGGTAAGTTTGAGGCTGAACTCTACATTGAAAAAAATGGTAGTCAATATGATATGATACTCCATGCACCATCTAGTAGACTGCATCCTCGAGAAGAAACCCAACATTGCGACTGCGGAAGAGGGTGTTGCCGTAATGAAAATTCTTGATGCTATCTATAAAAGTGCGGAAACCGGAGAGCCGGTGAAGCTCTAACCCAACTTTCCACCTATTAAATAGGGGAAATAATCAGCCTGAAAAACAAAAAAATGTAATTTAAAAAATTATCTTAAGGAAAAATATTATGAGCAAGATGACATCTCGAGAACGATTTACGCGCATGTTTGAGCATCGCGAGGCAGACCGCATTCCAATAATTGACTCCGCGTGGACAGCCACCATCGAACGATGGCATAGGGAAGGCATGCCAGAGGGCATGAACTTTGTCGAGTATTTCGGTTTGGATGGCGTGGCCGGAATCAGTGCGGATAATTCACCACGATATGAGGCAAAGACCATCGAAGAGACTGATGAATACCGGATCTATACCACGGGCTGGGGTGCCACTATCAAGGATTGGAAACATGCGGCTTCGGCCCCTCAGTTCCTCGATTTTACAATCGTGGATCGTGAGAGCTGGGAGAAGGCAAAGGGGCGAATGACCCCAACAAGAGACAGGATCAACTGGAAGCATCTAGAGGAAAACTATGCGAAGTGGCGAACCGATGGATACTGGATCCGGGCGGGGCTGTGGTTTGGTTTCGATGTAACTCATTCTTGGATCGTCGGTACGGAACGTTTGTTGTACGCCCTTGTCGAGGACCCCGACTGGTGCCGGGACATGTTTTCCCATGAACTTGAAACTCATTTGTCACTACTGGACATGATTTGGGATGCAGGATACGAATTCGACTCTATCCAATGGCCCGACGATATGGGATACAAGGGGACGCAGTTCTTTTCTCTTGAGATGTATCGTGACTTGGTGAAGCCGTTTCACAAACGTGCCATAGAATGGGCACATGCCAAGGGGATAAAAGCCCATCTTCACTCATGCGGAAACATCAATCCCTTTGTGCCGGAATTGATAGAAATTGGTCTCGATGGTCTGAATCCGCTCGAGGTTAAGGCGGGTATGGATCCAGTCCACCTAAAGAAGACTTATGGACACGATCTTGTTTTCAAAGGTGGTGTCAGTGCGACGCTATGGGACTGTCCAGAGAAGATTGAGACAGAGATCGAACGTGTGATACCTGTGATGAAAAAAAATGGCGGTTACATATTTTCTTCGGATCATTCTGTACCTTCGAGTGTGAGCATTGATGACTTCAAGCAGATCATTTCATTGGCGAAGAAATTTGGATCATACTAACATGTAGGCAACGAAATATCTGGAATCCGGTATGGAATCTCTCCTGATAGACTCTTCACTCTGACGTATTCAACATCTTCTCAAGCTTGAATATCACTGGACGGTAGCCATCGGTGCAGCACGTGATAAACACATCCTGACCCCCTCTTGCCATGCCGTATACCAGTTTCTGGATATCTGCCCACGCCCATCCGCAGAACCCCTCCGGTATTTTCCATGGAGCCTTACTTGAGGTGATAAACTCCTGTCCTACCTCGAAGTGTTTACATTCCGTCCAACTTTCCGGAGAAGCAGAATATTTTTCGACAAAATCCTTGTGAAAAAGCTTCTTAAGGACGGTGATTCGTACCCGATATTCCTCTATAGTGAACATAGCACTCATGTCTGCTCCCCCTATTACTTTACTTTTCAATCTCATAAATAGCCCGGGCAATCGGAATACGGCGACCATTTCCGAAAGCTTTTTCTGAAACTTTCAGCACTATGGCAGCCTGCCTTCTTTTGTACTCACACTTCTCTGTCAGCCGGATTATTCTTCGAACGGTAACCTCGTCAAAACCGAGAGCTACAATCTCATCAAACGATTTGCATTTCATAATATGCGCATCCAGAATTCCGTCAAGAACTTCATAAGGAGGAAGGCTGTCCTCATCTTTTTGATCAGGACGAAGCTCGGCAGTTGGCGGTTTTGTAATAATATTCTCCGGAATAAGATCGTATCCAGCTTTTTCATTTATATATCGGCACAAGGCAAATACTTCAGTCTTAAAAAGATCTCCAATTACCGCAAGGCTGCCGCACATATCACCATAAAGCGTACAATATCCCGTAGCCATTTCTGATTTATTCCCGGTTGTAAGAAGAAGTGAACCTTTCTTGTTCGACCATGCCATAAGCAGCAGACCACGTATTCTTGCTTGAAGATTTTCCTCTGTTGTATCAGGTTGAGTGCCGGTCAAACTCCCTTTTAGGGTTTCGAGTGAAGCAGTAAACATCTGTTCAATGGGAAGCACCTCAAAACCAATACCCAGATTCTCTACAAGCTTTTGTGCATCGGAAAGACTATGGTCAGATGAATATCTGCTTGGCATCCCATACGAGTGAACATTTTCCGGCCCCATCGCCTTTGCTGCAATAACTGCGACAAGAGCAGAATCTATACCGCCGGAAAGGCCAAGATTCACTCTTTCAAACCCATTCTTCTGCATATAATCCCGAACTCCAAGTATCAATGCTTTTTCAAGGTTTTCATTCTTATTATTGATCTCAAGAAGATTACTTTCCGGTATTACTTTTACTGCAGCGGTATCAAGAATTTGTAAATCTTCCTCAAAAGAGCTGCAATGCATTATGATTTCTCCTTTCTCCGAAGCAGCAAGGGAATTCCCGTCAAAGATTAAGAGATCATTAGCGCCGACAGCATTTACATAGAGAGTTATACAACCGTACGTTTTGCTTATACTCTCAACGAGTTGTCTTCTGACTGCTGTTTTCCCGCTATAAAAGGGTGATGCCGATGGTGCAATAAGTATATCCGCTCCTGCAGAGCAAAAATCCTTTACCGGGTCTTTATGATATGTCAGTCTCGAATCACCAATATTTTCTGCCCAAATATCTTCACAAATTGCAAAGCCAATCTTTTTACCTTTAAAATTAAAAACCGTTCTCTTTGCAGCCGGCTCAAAATAGCGGTCTTCATCAAATACATCATAGGTTGGAAGTAGGGTTTTATGTTGTGTGTGAAGCATTTCCCCATTATGTATAACAGTAACACTATTGTAGTACGCTTTTCCTATTCCTGAATAATTTCTTTCAACATAACCAACAGCAACAGCAATATTATTCGGCAATTCGTTTTTCAGTTCTGCTACTGTTTTCTGGTTGGCATCTATAAAAGCAGGATAAGTCATTAAATCAAGGGGTGGATATCCACAAATCGCCATTTCAGGGAATACAATAAGATCTGCTCCGGCTTTTTTAGCCTTCTCAGTCTGTTCGATAATCTTGTTTTTATTTCCTGTAAAATCAGCAATTGTGGTATTAATTTGTCCAAATGCAATTTTCATAAGTTCGATCCCCTCTCATCTGTTGAAAGTAGATAGTGTTTGTCTATAACTCGAAAAAAAACAAAGCTAAATTATTTAATTTCTAAAATTGCCTAACTATATCTAACTTTTAATAAAATGTGCAGTCCAGGATCCTTGCTCCTACAGTAAAATTTGATGCACCCGAAAAAATGTTGACTTTGGTATGCTCTTACGATACTCTTTGTGTATGAAAGATTGGTTTAAATATATAGTCGCAACAGTTGCAGGGCTTGCCCTGGTTTTAATTTTTCCGGAATTGGAAATAGCAAAAAGTGTAATAAATACAGGGGCAGCGGTCTTCGAAAATCTCGGCCGCTACATTCTTATTCCTTTTGTATTTATCTCATTTACCTCCGGTATTGCAAATTTACGCAGACAAAAACAGGCCTTTAAAGCGGTAATTTATTCTCTTGGCTGGGGAGTAGTTACTTCTCTTGCCCTGACAGTAACTGCAGGTCTTATAGCCTGGAAAATTTTTCCTGCTGATTTCTCCGGAGTAACCGGCATTGGCGAAATCGGAACGCTGGGGTTAGTTCCTTTTTCTGAATTTATTACCGGTGTTATCAACTCGAATGTGCTTGCTTTGTTTACCGGAGACATGTCCCTCATTCTCCCCGTTGTTATCTTTGCACTACTACTTGGAATCGCTTTAAAACCAGATGAAGATTTCATTAGACCTGCTTTTGCGGTAATGAACTCCTTCTCTGAAGTTTTTTATAAATTAGCCAGAGTTTTAACTGAACTATTAATACTGGGTGTGGTTTTTATTTCTGCAGTCTGGTTTACCGCAACTTTCTCCTCAAATATAATTAGTGATTCTATTAAAATGGTGCTGCTAATCGGAGTAGTAACGCTGCTTGCTGTTTTTCTTATTCTTCCCTTACTGTTACTGGTTTTAGGGAAAACCCGAAAACCCTATTTATGGCTCTTTGCCTTAATCCCTCCTGCTATTCTTGCATGGTTTTCAGGCAGCACCATTACTGCACAGATTCCACTCCTTCTTCACACCAGAAATAATCTTGGCGTTGCAAAGAGGGTTAGTTCCACTTCAATCCCTTTACTGACAATCATGGGACGAAGCGGAAGTGCCATGATCGGTGTAGTAACAGTGTGTTCTCTCTATTCAACCATAAATGGATCATCCATCCCGTTTTTAGGGTTACTTCTGGCTATTGTACTAACTACGCTTTTTTCGCTTATTAGTGTATCTACTCCACCGGGAACTGAAATTCTGTTTATTGTGGCAATGACAGGCATTTTGATGGGTAACGATTTTACATCCACACTACCAATCATATTGCCCATGATGCCATTTTTATTAGGAGCCTCAGCCCTTGTTGATACAATCAGTGCCGGTTTTGGTGCGGGTACGGTAAGCAGGGTGCTTCAGGCACATTCTCCGGTTAAGGCAGGAGATTTCCTGTAAGGCAGGAGATTTCCTGTAAGGCAGGAGATTTCCTGTAAGGCACTTATAATCAGAAGTTTTTGTCGGTTACTTAATTTTCACACTATCAACAAAATATCTAATGTTTGTGGTGTCA
>Ga0207996_1001163_pt1 | contig 19344 bp, 9 predicted proteins | sample AntAceMetag02UKG_FD_184773 | JGI IMG/M metagenome (GOLD analysis project Ga0207996, IMG submission 184773) | Saline lake microbial communities from Ace Lake, Antarctica - Antarctic Ace Lake Metagenome 02UKG (SPAdes) (version 2) | ecosystem: Environmental > Aquatic > Non-marine Saline and Alkaline... | reverse complement strand
CAACTGCAATGGATTTATTCACTGATGAGGTTACATATCGAACCGGTCTGGCAATTCGTCCGGTTTTCTTTAATAACAGGTTTGGAGATAGAATCACATTAACAGCAGATTTTCTTTATGATGATGAGCAAATTGATAGTGGTTCTGAATTTAAATGGCAAAAACCGATTCTCGGTGTGCAAACTGAGATTTTTGATGGTGTTCGTTTAGGTGGAAATTATGATCTGGAAAGCGAAACTTTTGGTATCAATTTTGGATTAAGTTTGAGCAAATTCGATTTTGGTAGCATTACAGGATTTGATCAAGATAATGAATTTTCCAGCGGACAGCATTACCTTCATATTTCAGAAAACATATTTCGTTCCATCATAACTAAACCATTTGAAAAGAATAAATTCTACAACTTTAAATTATCCGGAAAAATATTGGAGAAAAAAAGAGGTAGCAAGTTCGGTCCATTCACAATTCTGATGACAAAAGATAAAACTTTAAGAGAAGTTATTGATAAGATCGAACACTTGAAAAAGGATGAGAACATCAAAGGAATTGTTTTCAAATCCGGAAATTTCTCAACCAGCTTTGCCAATATTATCGAACTGAAGAATGCTCTTTTAGATTTCAAAAAAACCGGTAAAAAGATAGTTTTCTATTATGAAGAAATAGGAAATATTAATTATGCATTTGCCGCATCAGTTGCAGATGAAATCTATTTGAATCCTGCCGGCTATTTGGATCTGCGAGGTATTGCAGTTAAGGCTCCTTATCTTGGAAGTTTGCTCGATACGCTGGGAATAGAAATCTATAATTTTAGAAGCCATGAATATAAATCTGCTGCTAATATCTTTACCGAATCTGAAATGACTGATGCTGAACGAGAATCTTATGAATATCTTTTGGATGGATTATATGATGAAATGGTGAAAATGATCGCATCTGGAAGAGAAAAAAAGATAAAGGAACCTGTAACCGAACTTATTGATGACGGTCCATATTTCATTGCTCAAGATGCCATGGATGCCGGCTTGATAGATGGTCTCATTTATGAAGATGAATTGGAAGATAAAATCAAAGATTCATATTCCGATGCAAAAATCATCAAGAGATATTGCACTGATAATATTCGTTATGATTGGAGTGATGAGAAAAAAGATAAGGTTGCTTTGATTTATGCGATTGGAAATTTTCATATGGGAAAAGGTAAAATCGGACAATCCATCGGCTCCAAAACAATGGCAGAAAAGATAAAAAAAGCTCGCGAAGATAAATCCATAAAAGGAATTATTATCCGCATTGATAGTGGCGGAGGTTCATCTTTAGCATCAGCCATTATCACCAGAGAAATCAAACTTTGTCTTGAAGGTGAAAATAAAAAACCGGTTGTTGTTTCAATGGGTGGAGTTGCTGCTTCTGCCGGATATGAAATCGCTTGCTTTACGGATAAAATCATTGCACAGCCAACTACGATTACAGGCTCTATTGGAGTTATAGGAATGGCAGCCAATCTGAAAGGTCTTTATGATAAACTTCTGATAAACTGGTCGATTGTGAAGAAAGGGAAACATTCGGATATTGGCACAACTGCCAGACCATTAACTGAAGAAGAGATCAAAAAAATTGAACATGCCATTGAAGATAGCTATCAATCCTTTATCAGCGAAGTTGCTGAAGGTAGAGGAATGGATAAAGAGCAAGTTCATGAAATTGCCAAAGGTAGAGTTTGGACTGGTGAGCAAGCTTTGGAAAGAGGTCTCATCGATGGACTGGGTGGATTGAATAAAGCTATCGAAGAGATGAAGAAAATCGCTGAACTATCAAACGAAATTGAATTGGTTGAAATAGATAGTTACAAAAGTAAATTTACTTTTTCAATGAATATGGGAAGAAAAACAAATCTGCAATTACCGGATGAAATGCAGACTATGATTAATCTTGCAGAAGAATTACAGCAATATGGAGATGAAAAAGTATTAAAATTAATGCACCTCAAACTTGAGATCAAATAATCCTCCTCAAGTAAAAAGACGCAGATGACAATCTTGCCGGAATCATCATCTGCGTCTTCCCCTTTTTTAAAGAAACATAGATTTGGATTGTAATAGACAAATTATTTAAAAAATAGGATAATAAGATGTTCTTCCTCCTAAACTCATCCTGCTGTCCTTCTCTTATTGATGATAATATGAAAGATATTCCAGAGAGAAGGAACATAAGAAAAGCAAGAAGAAATAGAAGAAAAAAATATTTCCTTTTTTTTTCAAAATAAAATCATTACTGATAAAAAGAAGTTTATATTTCAACTTGTCTGATGAATTCAAACTTTCAAAAAGGTAGTTGCTTGATTAAAGTTTTTTTTTAATTGGTGAAAAAAACTTGCCTAATATTAATATAACCTAACCTGATCGATACGAAATAAGTTGTCACCTTTAAGAGTTTTTATAATATTGATTTATGAAAAGAACATTTAAAACCAAAAAGGTGACAAAGAATGAAAAGAAAAATTAGTATAAACAGTCAATCAGAAAAAGTAAAAATAAGCAAAATAGAATCAACGAATGAGAAATTAACGAGTCGCGGAGGATTATTTTTTCTCAACGAATATTTAGAAAATATTGGTATTATTTCACGTTTATCGCATAAGTTCAAATATTTAAAAGATTCAGCTAAAGGTCTTTCAGTCGAAAATTATTTCAAACAATTATTCTCATTCATTTTTGATGGTACAAAACTCAATTTAACCTATTTTGATGAGCTTAAAAAGGACGAAGCTTACAGCGAATTACTCAAGCTAAGTATGGATGAGTTGGCTACTTCTCATCAAATAAAAAGGCTGACAGGTAAGTTTAAGGATGTCTCGAGACATATAGACATTTTCAGGAATCTATTATTAGACATTTTTATCAATAATCTGATTTCAGAACAACCGGAAGTGATTGAAATTGGAATAGATACGATGGTTTTGAACAATGATGATTCTACCCGGAAAGAAGGTTGTTCACCAACTTATAAAGGTGTGAAGGGCTTTCAACCTTTTCAAGTTTATTGGAACGGAATAATTATTGATGCAATCTTCAGGGAAGGTAAATGTCACTCTAATCACGGCAATGATGTCAAAACTACTCTGAAGAAGATCGTAAAAAAGATACGAAAATGTTATAGTAAAAGCGTTCCCATCATAATCAAAATGGATTCAGGATTTATGAGTGATGAAAATTTCACTTATTTTGAAGATGTTTTGAAAGTTCATTTTGTTTGTGTTGGAAAAATGTATGATTCTATCAAAGACTATATCGGTGAATTACCTGTAAACAACCGTGAAACTTATTTTGGAAGACATCAGTGGGAATACATTGAATTCGGCAATAAATTAAAGAGCTGGAGTAAATTTCGACGTGCGGTTTATGTGCAGCAAGTACCAACAACAACAGAACAAATGGTGCTTGATTTTGCTCGTTCAGATCGTATGATCTACACTAACATTGGTGTAAATCCGGAAACAGATTCAGGATTACGAAATCTTAAAAATGAAGAATATTTTTCAGCAGAATATATCATAAAATTGCATCATATCAGGGCAACTGATGAGCTTGTTAATCGAGACCTGAAAGACTTTATGACAAAAGAAAAATTACCTTTTCGAGCATTTTCAAGCAATCAGGTTTTTTACTATTTGATGACCATTGCCTTCTCAGTAATGAGAAATTTCCAAAGAAATATCTCAACGGATATTCTATATTTCAACAGTCAGCCTAACAGCTTTAGACGGCAATTTATTGATATTCCCGGAAAGATTATTTCTCATTCGGGTCAAAAAATATTAAAGATAGCGAAAGCATATTTTGAGAAGCTGAAATTGGAAATGATTTATGAGAAATGTAAGCTCGTATCTCTTTGTATTCCATATTATTGATAATATTTAATTCGAAAAAATAGTGCAATTGAACAAATATGAAATAGGAGAGCTACGTTCAAATTCTGACTTTTCGATGAAAGTTCAATAATTGAATCTATTAAAAATAAAAAAACTGAAAGAATAGAGAAAATATACTACAAAAAGAAGACATTAGTTTATTAGAATCTGTCAATATACATATTTGTGGGAATTGTTGCTTGAAAAGAAAAGCTATCGCTCAGATTAGGTATAAATAAGAAATTTTTAATTAACATTTTTTATCAAACATTTTCCAGTCATTTCTTCAGGTTGCTTTATTTTCATGATTTTAAGAATCGTGGGTGCAATATCAGCCAATTTCCCATTTTTTAATTTTTGTTTTTTATTGGATGTGAGTGATAGAACCAATGGAACAAAATTAGTGCTGTGAGCTGTAAAAGCTTGTCCGGTTTCATCCAACATTTTTTCTGCATTTCCATGATCAGCCGTTAAAATGATATTATAATTATGTTCTTTGGCAGCAGGAATTATTTCGCCAAGACACTTATCAACAGCTTCAACAGCAGCAATTGCAGCTTCAATAATACCGGTGTGTCCTACCATATCGCAATTTGCAAAATTTGTTACAATCAGATCATATTTTTCAGATTTCAAAGCATCAACCAGTTTATCTTTAACAATGTAGGCGCTCATTTCCGGTTGAAGATCATAAGTGGCAACTTTGGGAGATGGCACCAAAATCCTGTCTTCATTGGAAAACGGTTCTTCTTTCCCTCCATTAAAAAAGAAAGTAACATGAGCGTATTTCTCTGTTTCTGCCAAACGCAATTGTTTCAAGCCCTGCTTCGAGATTACTTCTCCTAAAATATTTGTAAGTTTCGGAAGCCTGAAGCAGACTTCAACAAACGGATCGAATTGAATATCATACTCACTGAAAGTAACATATTTCAGGTTATGGAATTCTTTTCTTTGAAATTTGTCAAACTCAGGCTGGATAAAAGCTCTGGTGATTTGGCGTGCTCTATCTGATCTGAAATTGAAGAAAATCACAGCATCATTTTCTTCTACAGATGCAACCGGTTTTCCATTCTCTATAATAACTTTTGGTATGATGAATTCATCTGTAATATGATCATCATAACTTTTTTGGATTGCATCGATCGGATCGGTGAATTCTTCACCCTTGGCAAAAACAATTGCATTATACGCTTTTTCAATGCGTTCCCAGCGGTTATCTCTGTCCATTGCATAATATCGTCCAGAGATTGTGGCAATCTTACCAATACCGATTTCTCTACTTTTTGAAATAAATTCTCTCATGAAATCTATACCGGAATGGGGAAGTGTGTCCCTCCCATCCAAAAAAGCGTGAAGAAAAACCTGCGAAATTCCCCTCTCTTTGAACATCTTGAGCAAAGCCCAGAGATGAGTATTATGACTGTGAACATTTCCATCAGAAAGGAGACCAAATAAATGAAGTTTGCTGCTGTTTTTTTTTATGTGATTTAAAGCTTTCAATAATTCCGGATTGTTAAAGAAGCTCCTATCTTGGATTTCTTTATTGATATAAGTATTTAGCTGATATACAATTCTACCGGCTCCAATATTCAGATGACCAACTTCCGAATTGCCCATAACTCCTTCAGGAAGTCCAACGGAAAATCCAGAACATTTCAGAAAAGTGTGCGGATTAATTGCTTTGAATTTATCGTAATTACAAGTATTTGCCTGTGCAATGGCATTTCCATATTCAGATTTATTAATTCCAAAACCATCCAAAATCAAAAGCAAAACTTTGTTTTTCATTTATTCTCCTGAAAATTGAAAACTCAAAAATCAATTTAAATATTTTCTTGCTTATTCGTGTGTCAAGCAAAGAAAAAGAACACTGTTTTGCTCACGGATTTTCAAGGATATGAACGGATAAAAGATTGAATAATATTAAAGTCTAAAATCAATCTAAAAACAGAATAGATACAAGAAATATGTCAATAATCTTAAATTTAATTTCTTTACTGACAGAAACTATATTTTTTCGAAGACAAGTTTGAAAAAAAACTCTTCTAGCGAAATTAATATCTTTTCTATCCTGAAAGGATTAAATATTAATTACCATAGATGAAATCTATGCAGAAAAGATTTTGGCAACATAACAATCCTGAAAGGATTGAACTTTTCATTACTGTAAGAATATCTATTTTAACTAATCCATTAAATAAACTGTTTGCAAGTATATTCAACTCTTCCAGAGTTGTTGTGTTCATTTTAAGTACTTACCATAAGATTCTCTTATGGTAATTAACATTAAACTCTTTCAGAGTTTCTATTCTTAATTTTTCCTTTGCGTTCTTTGCGTCTTTGCGAGAATCTTTCTTTTCTTGACATTAGATAACTTCTAAGAAATTTAACTTATTTAGAAATATTTGAAAATTTTCAAGGAGCAGAAATGCTGAAGGTTGGAATTATAGGAGTTGGTCAGTTTGGCCAGAATCACGCTCGTATTTTACAACAGAGTGATAAATGCGAATTTGTGGGACTTTATGATAAAGACAAAAAACGTGCGGATGAAGTTGCTCTACGAATCGATGCTAAATCCTTTCCTGATTTTGATTCATTACTTGATGAATGTGATGCTCTTGTGAATGTGGTTACTACTATTTCTCATTATGAACTTTCTAAAAAAGCTCTTGAAAAAGGAATTCACGTTTTCATTGAAAAGCCGATAACTTCCGAACTCTGGCAGGCTGAAGAACTCGTTAAAATTGCTGATGAGCGAAATTTGAAAATTCAGGTTGGTCACATCGAACGCTTCAATCCTATAGTTTTGGAAATGGAAGATAAAATTAAAAAGCCGATTTTTTTAGAATGTCATCGCATTGCTCCTTTCACTCCGCGTGGGAGCGATGTGCCGGTTGTTCTGGAATTGATGATCCACGATATTGATTTGATACTCTCATTTGTGAAAAGTAAAGTTAAGCAGATAAATGCAAGTGGAGCTGGTGTAATGACCAAAAGCATTGATATTGCTAATGCCAGGATAGATTTTGAAGATGGTGCAGTTGCGAATGTAACAGCAAGTAGGATTTCCATGAAACGTTCCCGGAAGTTACGTATCTTCCAGAAAGATGGTTATTTCTCCATGGATTTTCAGGCAAAGAAAGTAACTCATATAAAAAAATCGAAAAATTTATATAAAGTTTTACCCAAGATTATGCTGGGTAAATATGATGGAATAGATACGAAAGATGTTGTAGATGTCGTGGAGGTGGATGCTTCAAATCGCAAAAAAGATGCGCTTACTCATGAGCTGGAATCTTTTATTCGTGCGGTTGAAGCAGACATAAATCCGATTGTTGATGGACTCGCTGGAACGAGAGCGTTGAAAGTTGCTCTGGAAATTGTTAACAAGATAGATAAAAAATAATTCTTACTTTCCGAACTGGAAAGTTCGGAAAGAGGTTTCTATTTCCTAAGCTTCCGCTTGGGAAATTAATTGTTGAGCAAAGTTTCTACTTCGCAATGTCTATGAAGCAGAAGCTTCATAAGTTATTGTTTCCGAACTGGAAAGTTCGGAAATAGAAAATTATCAGGAGAAAAAAGTGAAAACAATAGAAGTTAAAGATATAAAAGATCATCTTAACGACGAAGTTAAATTATGCGGTTGGGTACGTAATTTTCGCAAAGCAAGCAGCAAATTGCGTTTTGTTATTTTCCGTGATGGAAGCGGGGAAATTCAGTGTGTTGCTTTCAAACCGGATGTGGGTGAAGAAATTTTTGAAAAGGTGAAGCAACTCACAATTGAGACCTCATTGGAAATAATCGGAATTCCACGAAAACATCCCAAATTTGATGATAAATTTGAATTCCATCTGAAAGATATCAACATAATCAATTCTGCTATTGATTACCCGATAGGGAAGAAGGAGCATGGTCCGGATTTTCTATTATCCCAACGTCATCTCTGGCTGCGTTCCCGCAAACAGAATGCAATCATGAAAATTCGTCACACAGTATATTTTGCAATTTGTGAATATTTGAATAACAATGGTTTTTACAGGTTTGATTCACCAATTCTCACACCAAATGCAAGTGAAGGAACAACCACTCTTTTTAAAGTTCCATATTTCGATCTGGGCTCGGCATTTCTATCTCAGTCAGGGCAGTTGTATCTGGAAGCAGGCATTATGAGTTTGGGAAAAGTTTACGATTTTGGTCCTGTTTTCAGGGCAGAAAAATCTAAGACACGTAAACATCTTACGGAATTCTGGATGATGGATGCTGAAGCAGCTTTTGTGGAATATGAAGAAAACTTACAGATTCAGGAAGAGCTGATCCGGTTTGTGATTCGCACGGTTATTGAAAAAAATAAACTTGAACTGGAAATACTGGAACGAGATATAGAAAAATTGAAAAAAGCTGATGCACCTTTTATTCGGATGACTCACAAAGCAGTGATTGATTTACTTAAAAGTAAAGGTGTGGATATCGATTATAACGATGATTTCGGAGCACCGGAAGAAGAAAAAATAACTGAGGATTCTGATGTTCCAATTTTTGTGGAAAAATGGCCCAAAGAAATTAAATCATTCTATATGAAACGAGATCCGGAAAATCCTGATTTAGTGCTGGGTGCTGATTTGATTGCACCTGAGGAATTTGGAGAAATTATTGGTGGTTCTCAGCGTGAAGATAATTATGAAATTTTACTAAACCGGATAAAATCCGAAGGTTATGATCTTAAAGATTACCAGTGGTTTCTGGATTTGCGAAAATACGGTTCTGTTCCTCATAGTGGTTTTGGAGTTGGCTTTGAACGTCTTGTTCAATGGATGAGTGGTATTCGTCATATCCGTGAAGTTATACCGTTTCCGAGAATGATAAACAGGATAAATCCATAATTAGCAAAAGACTGTCTCTTGTAAATTTCAACGACTTTGTAAGTTGTTCTAGAGCTTGTGTGAAAATGATTTCTTCACAATTGAACGCGAAACTCCGTTTCATAAAAATAACCAAAACAGAGTTGTAAGAAAAAAGTTTGGGAATGGTATGATCTGAAAATGAGCACAATAAAAGCTTTTTCATCAAATAATGTTTTTGCAAAGTTTGGAAACAATCAACTTGAATATAACGAACTTCTAAAAAGTACTTCAAAAATAAAACAGGATTTTTTTGCTTTCTCAGAACAAGTTCATGGCAATAATGTTATAATTGTTAAACAATCAGATTTTGATTTAAATTCCGGATTCAAGATTTTTAAAAATGTTGATGGTCTTGTTACAAAAGAGAAGAATATTTTTTTGGTAGTCAAAACAGCTGATTGTATTCCCATACTTTTTTTTGAGCCTGGAAATAAAATAATTGGAGTTGCTCATGCAGGCAGAGAAGGAACTCGATTGAATATTGTAAAATCAGTAATTCAGAAAATGGTTGAAACAGGTGCGAAAATTGATTCGATTCTCATTGAGATGGGACCTGCGATTTCACAAAAACATTATGAAGTTACTCAGAAAATATTTCAGCAATTTGTTTTGGAAATTGGTATTCCACAAAAAGAAAGAAAACTCGATTTGAAAAAAGTTATCATTTCTCAATTAATCAAAGAAGGAATTCCGGAAAAAAATATTATTAATCATAAGATTTGTACGTTTGAAGATGAAAATTATTTTTCATATCGACGAGATAAAACTTCGAGACGCCAGATTTCGTTTATCTGTTTGAGCGAATCTTTCCAGATTTGATTCACAGAGACTTGTCCGGGCGTAATAAAATGAAGACTGAAGCGGGAGTGGAGAATTGAAGAAAAAAAAAGGAGCAATCAAAAGATTGCTCCTTTAGTGAAATCAACTTATTTGAGAAGAATCATTTTTTTAGTAACTGAGAAACTTTCTGACTCTAATTTGTATAGATATGTTCCTGTCGCATAAGAAGAAGCATCCCATAAATAATTATATATTCCGGCTTCAAATGAAATACTCTCAAGGTTTTGACCTTTTGCATTAAAAATCGAGAGTTGAGCTGTCTCATTTTCTTTCACGGAAAAATAGATAATAGTACTTGGATTAAAGGGATTCGGATAATTTTCTTTCAGAACAGTAATTTGGGGTAATTCGGGAGTTGTTCCTTCTTCAGGAATAATTAAACTTACCGAACCATAAAGATAAGTTTCCCCGGAATAATCTATACTTTCCAAAATATACCAGTATTCTGTTCCTTGTATAACATCATATTGGTCTTCGAAAGTGTAATTTGTAGGAATAGAAGTTGTCCCAGCTCCTTCAATTAGTTCCGGATTGATTTGGATTGCATCACCATTGATAAAAGCATCTCGATAATCTCCACGATAAACATTCCAGCCTGCATTGCCGGATTCTGATTGAGTTGTCCAACAAAGAATAGGCAAACTACTTATAAACTGAGCGGTGAAAGAGGAAAGTTCAACTGGAAGTGTTGTATCATCACCAGGATATTGCCAATCAAAATAGGGATAGCTGTCATTTCTTCCGTTACCAATATTCCAAATGTTATCAGTTCCATTTGTTGTTTCTCCTTTGAAATCCCAACCAGCATCCAGATAGATATTATCTATAGTGGTTGCATTCTTCATTTCCGCAGTAGTTTTACCTGCAGCTCCGGAGGCAGTAGATTGATTCGATTCTTCTGCATCAAAGAAATTACTAGTATAGGTGTTTGAGCCATCTTCACCACCTATAAATCCTTTGGTTCCATCTGCCCAGGCTACTCCATCAGATTGGAATACACTTCCACTAGAATAGCAATATTCAATTATTGATGAAGAAACATTACCAGTAAAGCCACCAAAAAAAGTATTTGTGCCGGATGAACGAGTTACATCTCCCAGGCTGTAGCAGTTGCTGACTGTAGAAGAAGACATAGTTCCCGCAAAACAGCCGGTGTTTTCCACTCCACTAACATTGCCTGTCGCGTAACTGTTGTTTACTGTTGCAGACTGAATCAATCCAATCAAGCCTCCCGTGTGTATAGGGTGTGGTGTACCCTCACTAATAACATCACCTGTGCTGTAGCTATTACTTACAGTACTTCCACCATAATTCCACCCAACCAATCCACCAGTATTTCCATCTCCACTTACTGTGCATGTGCTGTAGCTGTTTGTCACAGTTGAAGAAGCATAATTTGCTCCTACTAATCCACCGGTATCCCATCCAACTAAATCAGTAACACTGCCTGTGCTATAACAATTATTAACTTCCGAGGAATTATAATTAAATGCTACTAATCCACCCGTATAATTACCTCCGCTATTGATAATATCCACATCGGTCAAACCAAGGTTTTGGATGCTTGATCCGTTTGTATAACCGAACATCCCCTGGTAACCAGCTGTACGGTCGATAAATATTCCATTGATTGTATAATCCTGTCCATCGTATGAACCAGTAAATTTTATTGTTTCATTACCAATCGGAGTCCAACCTGCACCGCTATCCCAGTTAGTTACTGTCGGTATGGCAACAGTAAGATCAATATTTGCAGTTTGAATATAACATTTATCCCATTCATTTGAATTCTGGCTTGTCCAAAGTAGATTTTGCCAGGTGGCTATCTGAAAGGGATTTCCGCTAGTCCCTTCTCCCAAAGGAGCCATTGTAAGACTAGGAAAATCATCCGAATATTGCCAATCATGATATGGATAACCATCATTTCTTCCATTGCCTATATTCCAAACCTCGTCACTACCGTTGGTAGTTTCACCTTTGAAATCCCAGATACCTGCCAGGTAAATATTATTAACATAATTGACATTAAGTGCATCTGTCGTCATTTCCGCAGTAGTTTTTCCGGTACCTCCTCCCGGGCTGTTTGTATGTAAGGAGGTTTCAATATCCCAAAAAGAGTTGGTTACATAAGAAGTGTCCCCAACCCCTATCAGCCCTCCTTGATATTGGGAATTTCCTGCAACTTCTGCAGTAGAATAACAATTTATAATTGTAGCTCCATTTGAGCCTACCAGCCCTCCTGAACCTTCTGCTTCTGAAATAGTACCCCTGGAATAACAATTACTAATAGAGCCAGCAACAGCCAAACCAATTAAACCACCAACATAAGAATTATTTGCAGATATATTTACATCACAATAACAATTGCTGACAATACCTTCAAAAAAACCTGCTAATCCTCCAATAAAAGTTTCTCCCTGAAGGTTGCCGGTAACAAAACAATTTGTTATTGTTCCTCCAAATGCTGTACTTACTAATCCACCACTGTAATAAGGATCTTCGATATTACAGTTTATTATGCCAAGGTTAGAGATTACTGCTCCATTATCCAATAAAGCGAATAAAGGACGAATCATATTTTCAATTGTGTAACCTTGGCCATTATATCTCCCTGTAAATCTTGCCTCCCCATTTCCAATATATCCGCATGCTGTACCAGACGCGTCCATATCAGCCATTTGAGCATAATGATAACTCCAGCGTGATTCATCCGCTGCTATCCAATTGAGATCATTAATACTGCTAACTTGATAGGGATCTCCTAATGTTCCAGAACCAAATAATAAAGTGAAAAATGAAACTTGATCACCATAGAATGTTTCACCATCTGAAACTAAAAATGTTCGAAAATAAAATAAAACTCCTGAATCTAAACCGGAAAGATTATACGAATAGATGGATATTGGATTAACGTTTCCTAATTCAATAACGAAATTTTCTAAGGTTGGGTTTGGTGAAGTGCTCCAGCAAAAACCATGTTGAGAAATAATCGGATTGCCCATAAGCCCATTTAAAGTAGCTGAGGTTGCCGTGATATTTGTGGGTGAAAGAGTAACTGAATTGTATGCCTGGGTAATGGTTTTAGTAGAGAGAAAAGGGTAAGTATCATTACTAACACCATCAATATCCCAATGATCTTCATTGCCAGCATCATCAAAAGGATTATCAACAAAATCCCAAGGAGTATCTAATCCAACTGTAACAAGAGAAGTGAAAGTTGCTACGTTCTGCATTTCCGCAGTAGTTTTACCAGTACCACCTCCATCGCTGTTTGTATGTAAAGAGGTTTCAGTATTCCAAAAGGAGTTAGTTACATCAGAAGTATTCCCGACTCCTATTAATCCTCCTGTAAATTGGGAATTTCCTGCAACTTCTGCAGTAGAATAACAATTTATAATTGTAGCTCCATTTGAGCCTACCAGCCCTCCTGAACCTTCTGCTTCTGAAATAGTACCCCTGGAATAACAATTACTAATAGAGCCAGCAACAGCCAAACCAATTAAACCACCAACATAAGAATTATTTGCAGATATATTTACATCACAATAACAATTGCTGACAATACCTTCAAAAAAACCTGCTAATCCTCCAATAAAAGTTTCTCCCTGAAGGTTGCCGGTAACAAAACAATTTGTTATTGTTCCTCCAAATGCTGTACTTACTAATCCACCACTGTAATAAGGATCTTCGATATTACAGTTTATTATGCCAAGGTTAGAGATTACTGCTCCATTATCCAATAAAGCGAATAAAGGACGAATCATATTTTCAATTGTGTAACCTTGGCCATTATATCTCCCTGTAAATCTTGCCTCCCCATTTCCAATATATCCGCATGCTGTACCAGACGCGTCCATATCAGCCATTTGAGCATAATGATAACTCCAGCGTGATTCTTCTGCTGCTATCCAATTGAGATTCTCAAGACTGACGATTACGTAAGGTAAATCTGCTGATCCATCACCATAAATAGGAGCTACGGCAGTTTGTGCTAATAAACTGTTTATTGAAAGAAGAAATACAAATGTTGTTATTAGTAATACTTTTTTCATTTTGTTCCTCAGTTATATGTCATTTAATAATTCACATATTATCTATTACTTATTTTTTAGATTTTTTTTATAAAGTTATAAATATTCCAAATTCAAAAACAAAAATTAACTTCACAATTTTTATTTCGAAATTAAAAACAATATTATGATTATTCCAATTAAAATCACGTCAAGAACTTTTATCATTTAGTATTTTTTTTAATTCAGTATTAATTCTTTTCTCATAAAGATAGGATTTATTTTTTTTGTTTCAGTACCGCAGGGATTTATTAATTCATAAGCTAGCTCATATTCTATATAATTCAATTTATAATAAGCATAAAATCTCTTTCGAGTAATTTATTAGGATTTGTGAACTAATATGCATATAATTCAAATAATTAACCTCTTGTAATATTTTGAATTTACTTAAACATCATATCACTCAGATTCAATCCGGTAACACCAATCACAATCAATAGAATCGAGATAATCTTTACGACATTTACAGGTTCGTGGAAATAGAAAATTCCAACTATCGCAATTAGTAAAATTCCTAATCCTCCCCAAACAGCCCAGGCGAAATTCAAATCAAAATACTTTAAAGCTAAAATAAAAATCACGTAAGATATCCCTGAGAAAACAAATGCGAGAATAGTGGGAAGAAGATTTGTGAAACTACTTGAAAGCTTCATACATGTAGCAGCACAAACTTGAGTAAGAATTCCAAAAGTTAAAAGTATCCACTGCATAAAATATCCTCCAATTTTTGTTGATAAATAAATTTATTCACTAATTAATTAAGTATGATAGAATAAATAATTCATGAAAATTTTCAATGTCACTCAAATAGAGATCTGGAAACCGTTCCAAAGGTTTACCTTAACAAAATCATTTTTTTTATTTCAGAAAAATCACCAGATTCTAAACGATAGAAATAGATTCCACTTGAAACTGATTTACCTTTATCATCTTTCCCATTCCAGACCACAGAATGCTGACCTCTGATATCTGAAAACTGTTTCACTTTTTGTCCTTTGATATTAAAGATTTCAATTCGTGAATTTTCGTGTAAATTTGTGGTTTCAAAATAAATCATTGTAGTGGGGTTAAAAGGATTAGGATAGTTAGATAATGAAATGGAATTTAGCTCTATTATTTCATTTTCAAAAGAAGTTTCATTACCAAGTTTTGCTACAAAAATATCTTCATATCCACTACCACTAATGGAATAGTAACCAAAGAATGCTGTTCCTTGAAAATATCCTGTCACATAACTGTTTCCAGCATCATCTATCGTGATTCCCTTTCCCGAATCTCCATAATATCCGTCATAAGTTCCACCAGCTCTTGTTGCCCATATCCAGTTTCCTATTGAATCCATCTTTGCTACAATAATATCAGCATATCCATAGCAGGGAAGAGTATAGGAACCAAAGGTTGCTGTATCTTGAATACGTCCTGTTACATAAGTATATCCAGCATCATCTATCGTGATTCCATATCCTCTATCATTAGAAGTTCCACCGGCGTTGGTTGCCCATAACCAGTTTCCATCCGTATCCATCTTTGCTACGAAAATATCCCAAGAACCATTGCTGTAAAGAGAATAGGAACTAAAGGTTGCTGTATAATCAAAAGTTCCTGTCACATAACTGTTTCCAGTATCATCTATCGTGATTCCATTTCCCTCATCATAACCACCACCACCGGATTGGGTTGCCCATAACCAGTTTCCATTTGCATCCATCTTTGCTACAAAAATATCAGCATTACCATTGCTGGTAAGAGAATGGGAACCAAAGGTTGCTGTATCCCGAAAATATCCTGTCACATAGCTGTTCCCCTCATTATCTATTGTGATTCCATGACCAAAACTAGATTCAGTTCCACCAGCTTGTGTTACCCATAACCAGTTTCCATCTTCATCCATCTTTGCTACAAAAATATCAATACTACTGCTTGTAAGATAATAGGAACCAAAGGTTGCTGTACCTTGAAAACCTCCTGTTACATAACTGTTCCCTGCATCATCTATTGTGATCCCATATCCTCTATCATTAGAAGTTCCACCAGCTTGGGTTGCCCATAACCAGTTTCCTGTTGCATTCAACTTTGCGACAAAAATATCCTCATAACCACTGCTGGGAAGAGAATAGAAACCAAAGGTTGCTGTTCCATGAAAACTTCCTATCACATAACTGTTCCCTGCATCATCTACTGTGATTCCAAATCCAAAATCACCAGAAGTTCCACCGCCACCAGCTTGGGTTGCCCATAACCAGTTTCCATTTGCATCCATCTTGGCTACAAAAATATCACCATATCCGCTAAGAGAATAGGAACCAAAGGTTGCTGTTCCATTAAAAAATCCTGTCACATAAGTATTTCCAGCATTATCTACTGTGATTCCAAATCCAAAATCACCAGAATCTCCGCCAGCTTGGGTTGCCCATTGCCATTCTGGTGCTTGTGCACAAACAAATACTGAAATAATCAGTAATACTAACAAACTAAATATTCTTTTTTTCATCTTCCACCTCCTTGGAGTGTCCTGAAAGAATTTTGTTTTACTTCTCTGAAAACTTTTCGGACTGCTAGGAGAGCCGTCCCTACATTAAAATTTATACGCCACGGCGCATAAGTCCGTCACTATTTTATGAGGATCATTTTTCTGGTTTGTGAAAACTCACCTACTTTTAATTTATAGAAATAAATTCCTGATGTAACGGATTTACCTTCTTCATCGGTTCCATCCCATATAATTGAAAATTGAAAAACTTGTCCGGCATTTGACGGATTGAATATTGAATATTGTCTAATTTTCTGACCTTTAATATTATAAATCATTAGCTTTGCGTTCTTTGCGTCCTTTGCGGTGAAATAGATGGTGGTTTCCGGATTGAAAGGATTTGGATAACATCTTAACGAATAATTTTGGCATTCAATTTCCTGTTCAATTCCTGTTGTTCCAGCTATAATTGAAACATTAATATTGGAGTTTGCCGGAATATTCACAGAGACATAACATATATCAAATTCTCCTGAATCATCAACCTGCTCTAAATTCCCATTAGCTACTTCATAATCCGAACAATTCCCGGGCATAATAAATTTAATTTGAGAATTTTCAAAAGATTGATTCTGTTGGTTTTCAATATAAGCAGAAACACTGTCTGCCTGTCCATTGTTGGAAGGTGTGAACGATATTTGCAGCATCTCACCATTCCAACCTGCATACATTGTATTTGTAGGTTCCAGGATTCCATTATTCACGCGTATCAGCCGATAAGCACGATCTTCATCGCAAACATTATCTGTAGCAAGATTATATGGATATACATTGATCTCACCTGAGTTAGAATGAATATGTCCCCAGAGAGCCATATCCACACCAAGATTGGATAGATCGATCTGTTCGGAGAAATCATAATGATAGAATAAAACTCTCGATTCGCTTCCGGAAGAAGCCTGCAAATCATCATCGAGCCACTGCATCTGAAGAGCTGTAAAACTTTCATCACCATAGATGTAATGCATATAACCATCATAATTAAGGTAAGCTTCCATCCCAATAAAATGAACAGGACCATAATCAAAACTATAATTTTGAGTATAATAAGGTTCTGCTGCAGGAGGAGCTATCAGCCATTCCCATCCAAAGAATCTCCACCAGTCATTTCGTGCTGTTCCTTGTGGAGGAGGAGTACTGTCCCATCCACCCAGATCATGATTGCCGGAAGTTAAATACACAGGAACATCAAATTCCGAAAGTAAACTTTGTCCTTTTGTATAAACCCGCCTGTTCTCAAAATCTTCCAGTTCACCCTCATTAACTAAATCTCCGGTTAGCAAAACAAATTCAGGATGAATAAAATTAATATCCTGTATAACCTCACGGAAATCAGTAACTTCTGTTGTATCTGTTATCGATGCAAGATCAGGATAAAAAATACGAGTTGGCAAGTGAGTATCAGTAATATGAATAAAATAATAATCATCCTTTCTTTCGGGAATGAGATGAACTGCATTTTCAGTTGTATCAGCTTCTATTCCGTTTGCATTTACTTTCAGATCATACAACTCAAAAATATCCGGAACCGGAACAGCAGCTTTTAAAAACCAACGCTCCAGATCCGAATTATACAAATTCTCAGTTATGGTTAATGGAAGTACAATATTTTTATGTAATAATTCCACTGTCCAGCCGGTTGTGCCGGCATCTGCCAGGCATTGGATTTTCAAATCTTCTACTGGCACAACGATCTGGGGAATATTGAGAATAGGCTTCTGGATTACTGTGAGAGTATCACCAATGGGAATGCTTTCGATTTGGATGAATACCTGTTCTATCGAAAAATAGTTAATATCAATTCCATCCATTATAAAGGAAGGAAATTGGAAGTCTGCTGTGCCTGAATTTAAACCTGTAAAACATATTTTTATTAAAGGTTGTACTGCTGAAAACGAAAAATCACCATTATATTGAGCGGAAATTATATTATCGAAAGGCTGTTCAACAGAAACTGAGCCGGTCCCGGAAAGAGTACCATTCTGTATAAATCCAACATATTGTAGCACTTCAGAATTATATTCCAGGTCAAATTGAAAGGTTTGAACTTGTTGTGGATCACCTAAAAATGATAAATAAATGGGAATATCAAATTCTCCGGAAGAAAAGATATATTGTTCTGAAATTGAAATAATATAACTTTCAGAAGCAGAATGCAGGTCATCTAGATTTCTCGGATTTAGCTGAAAATTTTCCCATGTATATGATACAATTCCTGTAATACTGGAAAAAGGATATCCCAGGATAAGAGGAAAACCCGAATCTTCCAGGTTGAAAAAACCTATACTGATAAAACAGCTTCCGGTTCCATCACTAACTTTCCATTCGCTCCAATCATCAAACACCTGAGTAACAACGACATCATTAACTTCTACCAGCACACTTTCAAAAGCTTCCTGGCTGGAAACTTCCAATGTAGAAACCGCACATGCAGATGGAAGCGGATTTCCGGAACTTATCAGGTCGAATGATTCCAGCGATGAAATCTCGGTAAAACCCCAATATTCATAGACTTCACCATTTATGATTATGCTGTCTCCCAAAGAAACTGTGTGCTCATTATCATAGATGTAAATGCCATTCCAGGCACCACCTTGTGAGGATGAAATAAAATATCGTCCGTTACTGAAATCCGTTCCTGTTACAATTCCGCCTGTTGAAACGTTTTGACCTTCATAATTGGAAGGATAAGTACCATTTCCCGGGTCCTCAGTGTATTGGATATCATAAATGCTTATACCGGATAAAATCACAGTGAAATAAACGAATAAAATTAAAAAAAATATTTTTTTATTATTCAGGATATTCTCCTTTGCAATATTTTTTTTGGACAGCTTTGAAAGCTATCCCTACTTCATCATTTTCCTCTCCTTCCTAAGCTTCTGCTTGGGAAGGAAACAACTTTCTTGAAGCTTCTGATTCTTCTCGGACAGCTTTGTAAGCTGTCCCTATAATGTTTATTGCCTGCCACGTTAGCAAAGCGTTGTGGAGGTACTTGTTACGGGTTGGATTTTTTTTGCTACAGCAACCATATGCGAGGAAAACTTATTGAGTCTTAAAAATTCCTGCAAACTCATCAGGACACTATTGTCA
>Ga0207996_1001162_pt1 | contig 19347 bp, 13 predicted proteins | sample AntAceMetag02UKG_FD_184773 | JGI IMG/M metagenome (GOLD analysis project Ga0207996, IMG submission 184773) | Saline lake microbial communities from Ace Lake, Antarctica - Antarctic Ace Lake Metagenome 02UKG (SPAdes) (version 2) | ecosystem: Environmental > Aquatic > Non-marine Saline and... | reverse complement strand
TGAGAAACGATGGCAGAAAATAAATGCGGTTAAAAAATTAGCAAAGGTTATTGAAGGAGTGCAGTTTGTGGATGGAGTTGAAAGGATCGCCGCCTAAACCTCTAAACACAACATTTGACAATAACTCTGCGTTAACCATCAATAATACTTCCAGAGTTCTTCTGATAGATGGTAATCCCAGGTCTCCAAAATTACATGAGATGTTCGGTGTCAAGTCATCACCGGGTTTTACTGACTACCTATTTTCAGATATGTCCTCTTCGGAGGTTAATCAAAAGACTGCGTACAACAACCTGAATATTATAACCTTTGGTACAACACCGTCTACCCGATCTAATATTTTTTCCGACAGTGCGCATGTGGATAAATTAAAAGCTATTGCAGAAGAATATGACTATGTGATATTCGACGGCAATTCAATTATGGGGTCTTCCGATTCCTCAATAATGGCGCCATTTTTTGATGGTGTTGTTATTGTGGTTGAGTGTGAAAAGACCCGATATCAAATAGTGCAGCCGGTTATAGAAAAAATACAAAAGGTCGGCGGCAATATTCTGGGGGTGGTCTTAAATAAAAGAAAATATTATATACCCAGGATGCTTCATGGAAAAATTTAAATTAAGATATCTTCTGCGAGCTGTAATTGCTCTTTTATTTCTAATGGCGGGATGTGCTTCCCAGGATAAGGAGTTTACCTTTGCTCGGACCACCTTTTCGTTTGACCATGAGATGCAGCCTTTTGATGTTTTTACTGAATACCGTATATCGCCCGGTGATATCCTCGATGTGCTCTTTCAGATCCAGACATGGGTTGAAAAGAAGAATTTCAAACTGGGGGTTGACCATCTGGTTTCAGTAAGTTTTGTACATAGTCCGGAATTAAATGTGGAGCAGACCGTCCGGCCTGACGGCAAAATAACATTGCCGTATGTTGGAGAGGTCTATGTTGTTGGAAAAACCATTGAAGAAATCACCAGAGATCTTAAAAAAGATTTTAGCACGATATTACAGTCTCCTGATATTTACGTGATGGTGCCGGAATTTAACTCGGCGATCAAAGAACTCAAAAAAGACCTCCATACTGCTCCCAGAGGTTTGAGTAGATTGTCCACGGTCAGACCGGACGGATACGCAACCTTTCCGATGCTTGGCGATGTAAAAGTGGCCGGAAGAACAATTCCCGGAGTCAATGATACTCTTAACTCAAAATATGAAAAGATGATTGAAGGGCTGCATTGCGATCTCTTTCTTGAAAAAAAATCCGGTTCGTCAATATATCTGGTCGGAGAGGTTAAAAGGCCGGGTGGTTACAATATCCATCGACCCACAACAGTTATGGAGGCTCTGGCATTGGCTGGCAGCTATCTTCCCAGCGCCAGGCTGAGTAATATTATTGTTGTAAGGAAATATGAAGGAAAAATGGTCGCGAAATGCATTGACCTGTCGGACAGCTTTGGCCTGAAAAAGAACAGTTCGTTTTTTTACCTGCTTCCCAACGATATTGTGTATGTTCCTAAAGGCCGGATCGCACGGGCTGCAGAGATCGCAAGTTATATCAGCAGTATTGCTTTTTTTAGAGGCTGGGGTGCAAGTGTGGGGCTGAATTACACCTATCAGCTTCACCGCGAGCCGAGCACATATGATTATGAGGATGAGGATTTGGATTAGATATGATGACTTTTACAGAAGATTACAGAAAAGAAGTCGTAACCATATTTTTTGCCCAGAAAGATGTCATTATCTGGACAACGGTCACTCTTTTTCTTCTTTCTATTATGATAGCTTTTGTCTGGCCGAAAACTTTTGCAGCATACGGTACAATACTTTTCAAGGGAAAGAAGGCTGAAAAAAATCCAGTGGCTTTGGAGAACAGCCCGGAAGTACGCTCTTACCCAATTGAAAAAGAGGACATAACCTCGGAAATTGAAATTCTGACGTCACCTGATGTTATCAAAAGAACCATCGAAGCGCTGAGATCCCAAAAATTATATCCATGGCAAAATGAAACCGGTATTTCCACAGGTGATGAAATATACAGAATAAAAAGCAGGATTAAGACTGAAATTGTGCCCGCATCAAATGTAGTCATGGTGTCCTTTCTGCACGATGATCCTGATGAAGCCGTGCATGTTCTTAATATGCTGATGAAAAACTACCTCCTGAAGCGCGCCACGGTTTTTGATCCTTCGAAAGCCATTGTCTTTTTCTCAAATCAGGCAGATAAATTTAAAAGGGATCTTGACAACAAAGACAGGGAACTGATGGAACTTGTTGAAAGCACCCGGATGTCCGATCCGGTAAAAGAGATCGAAAACAATCTTTTGATAAAGAACGATCTGGAACAACAGTTCAATCTGTTGAAAAACAATGAAATCGAAAAGGAATTTGCCATAGAAAATCTAAAGAACGCTCTTGCCAGTGACAGCATGCAGCTTTTTTCTTTTATTGAGAATCTTCCCATTAACAACCTGAGCAGTAAGCTTCAGGACCTTCTTCTGGAGCGGGGAACGGTTTTGCGGACGTATCAGCCTGAAAGTGTAAAAGTAAGGGCCCTGGACAGACAGGTGAATGAGACCTGCGCTCTTTTGAAATCAGAAGTTAATGCCTTCAAAAATAATCAGCTAAAACGACTTCAGATCATCCGCGCACAAATGGAAAATATCGACATTTCTCTGGATACACTCAACAAGAGAAATGTTGAACTACAGCGACAGATTGTCACTTCACAGGGAATCCTTCGAGAAGTTCAGCTTCTTGAATCTTCATATTTAATGTTTGCGAAAAGGAGCGCTGAGGCTGAGATTAACAGTGGCTCGGATGCCACGGACCTCTTCACTTTTGTATGTATTTTAAGCAGCGCGTTTCCTTCAAACGGACCTATCTTTCCAAAAAAGAGAACAGTAATCCCTCTCGGATTGCTGGTGGGCTTTATTACGGGTTGTGCACTGGGTTTCTTAAGAGATTATTTTGATCAGACCTTTAAAAAACCAAGCGATGTTCAAAATATTACCGGGCTACCGATGATCTTTTCCATGCCAAAATGGGAAGAACCAAAAGCATAGAGGTTCTTTGGCCGACTAATTGATTTTTTTTAAGAGGCGCGTGCTAAACATTATGTATGCGCAAAGGGTGAAAGGAGGCTATTCCTAGCTATGGCAAAAGGCATTAAAGATTTTTTTGTGATTCAGGGCAGCTATTTTAAACCTTCACTTTTTTTAAATAGATTTATTAACTCAGCATTCGCATTAATTGTTATTATCTGTACTTCCCCATTTCTTCTGTTAATAAGTCTTGTCCTGAAATTAGTAGATGGTGGGCCTGTTTTTTACCGGGGGGGTCGTCTTGGGATTAACAAAGAAGAATTTATCATGTATAAGTTCCGTACACTGGTTATAGGCGCAGAACAGATGATTGGCGCTGAGCTTCTTTCAACACAGGACAATATGCTGCGGCCTTGTGGAAAATTTCTCAGAGCCACCCGACTGGATGAATTGCCCCAGTGTTTTAATGTCTTAATTAATGACATGAACCTTGTGGGTCCAAGGCCTGTTCGTCCGGCAATTTATGAAAAATTCTGCAAGGATATTCCGCGATATGATGTCCGGTTTTCTGTTAAACCCGGGCTCGTAGGATATTCTCAGCTTTTTACGCCGCACAGCTCTCCAAAAAAAATACGGTCAATGATTGATAATAAGTTTATTACCATGAGGCAGAACCATATCCTGGATATTTCTCTTGTCCTTTTAACCACAATGGTGGTTATTAAAAAAATTATTACTGAATCCTGCTCTCTTGGGAAACAACTGTGCCTGAAAGTTTTTTTCAGGCACCATGAAAAACGGACTTTAAACCGGGTAAGTTTATATGATGCGGTTGTCTATATCGGACAGGGCATTTCTGACACATGTTCGGTTAATTCAAAAACTCTTTTCAGGCAAACTCTGTCTTCCCCGGCAAAGCTTGTTGATATTAATGAGGAAGCGCTATTGCTCCATTCAAAGGAGACGATTCAGGATAAAAAGATTGTCTTTAAAATGGAAAGATCCGTTAAGGGCAGAATAAAGACCCGTCTTAAGTATAAAACTGCGTTGTGTGAAGGTGCTATTTTCTATAAATCTGAAATAGATGATAAACCCTATAAATATTTATATGTCATTAACTATACACCGGTTTCAGAGTTCAATTCATACCGGGTTCACCAGTATTTTTTATCGCAAAGCATGGTCCGCTAAACAGAGGTTGTTTTTGCTCATTTATTCAGAATCCGGGTTTTTGCATATGCAAAACAGTAACAAAGAATGATCATGAATGAATTCTACAAAGCAACAAAGAAAAATACGCTGCAATTTGTTTTTTTCTTTCTGGTAATTATTGTTTCAGCTTTTCTTCTTACAACACCCTACTACATGCTGTCCATGCTTCCAGGACTTGCGCTTATTTTTATGTTTGTTATCATGCGCTTTCCGTACTTTGGGTTTTACGCAATTATATTTTTGATCCCCTTCGGCGCTTATCGCGGGCTCGGCGGTCAGTTTGGCTTTGTCCGCTTACATTGGATTATTGCCGCTTGTCTTATCCTTTTAATCTTTTTCAAACAACTCTTTAAAAAAGGTATTCCCGGTGATGTACGTTCAAACCTCTGGCCCTTACTATGTGTTTTTTTTGTGGTAAATCTCATATCCGCACTTCTTTCTTCCTATATGGAAACATCATTTAAGGATGTTGCTCTGCTTGTTGTTTCATGCTGTTTTATTTCTTTAAACCTCATTTTTATTTCTCAAAACGGTTTTCGTAAAACTTTGCCGAGTGTTCTTATCTGGAGCGTTACTATCGGCTCGTTTCTTGCGGTTATCGGTAATGAATTTGAGTTATCGTTTTTCACCTCGGCTGTGGGGAGCGCGCGCGGTGTAGGGGGCTCAACCGATCCTAACAACATGTCGCTCATGATAATTTTTATTTTGCCGCTGCTGGTGTACCGATTCCTTTATGAGCAGCGGATAAGGTCCCGTGTGCTGGCCGCTGTTCTTATTTTCATTAATCTGTTTGCTCTGGTTATCACTTATTCACGGGGAGGTGCCCTGATTCTTGTTTTAACTGTCTTTTTAATATTTATTGAACATGTCCGGAAAATAAAGCCGAAGCATCTTGGGATTATAATCGCGTTCCTGTCCTTTGTCCTTGTTGTCACACTGCTGGCTGTGCCTGGTGATTACTGGCAGCGTCAGAAAAGTCTCACGGAGTGGCAGGATGCACCGCTTAAAAGACGGACTTCATATCTTTATGCCGGGTTTGACATATTTAAGCGTGACCCTCTTTTAGGCGCGGGACCTGGGGCTTTTCGTTACATTTACGCGCAAACTGACTATGCCAGAAAATTCGAACGGAAAGGCAAACCGCTTTTGCGTTACGCCCATAATACCTATCTTGAGATTCTGGCGGGGACAGGTCTTGTGGGACTTTTTCTTTTTTTGGCTGTTCTATTTGTCGCGTGTAAGAACTTTAACAAAGCAAAAAAGAATTTTTTTAACAGAAACGACCAACAGATGGCAGCGCTTGTGGGAACCTACCGTGTCTCATATCTTTCACTGCTCCTGTATCTCTTTATTTTTAGTGATATTTATCATAAATACCTGCTTCTTTCGCTGCCGCTTTCACAGGTTGCTCTCAACCTTTCATGTTGGGAAGAAAAATGATTCCTTTTTTCAGTTGGATAACGGTTTTCATATTTCTGCTTTCCCTTGCTGGAATATTTTCTGTTTTTGTTTTGTATCCGCTTGCTGTTTGGCTACTATCGATCATCAGGAGAACAAATGAGGTCGATGAAAAGGACTTGAGGCTGTCGGTCAGCATTCTTGTTGTGGTACGAAATGCAGAGGCCTTTATTGAAAGAAAAATAGTAAATACGCTTTCGCTTCATTATCCTGAAGGCCTTCTTGAGGCCCTCTTCTTTTCAGACGCTTCCGAGGATAAAACCGATCAGCTTATTCAGTCGTATACTGGCAAACGGGTTCGCCTGTTTTCTTCAGATGAGCATCAGGGTAAAACCGCTTCAATAAATGAAGCTGCTGCAAACTGTTCAGGAGAAATCATGGTTTTTACCGATGCGGATGCCCTGCTTGAACAGGATGCCATTGAAAAACTTGTTGTTCATTTTAATGACCCAATTGTGGGCGGTGTATGCGGTCAGCGTATTATTTCAAAAGACAGTACTAAGCTTAAAGATGCCCAGTCACGTTATATCCGTTTTGACAGTGCTATTAAAATGTTTGAAAACAAGTCAGGCAGCATTACCTCAAATGACGGTAAACTCTACGCAATACGAAGGTCACTGTTTCAGCCCCTCCCTGAAGCCGTAACGGATGATTTTTATATGTCCATGTGCGTGATCAGTCAGAAATACAGGTTTATATTTGAGCCAAAAGCCAAAGCACTGATTCGCACCCCTTCTCGAACCTCTGGTCATGAAGTCCTGCGACGCAGGCGTATTGTTTCCCGAAGTCTCAGGGGGATCTATTACAAGCGGGAACTCTTAAACCCGGCTGATTATGGATTTTACGCGATCGGACTTTTTATAAATAAAGTTTTAAGAAGGTTATTGCCGTTTTTTTTAGCGCTGCTTTTTTCTAGCAGCCTTCTTTTAGCAAAAACATCTTCCCTGGCGCTGATTCTCTTTATTCTCCAGTTGGTATTTTATCTGCTTGCAGGTTTATTTCCTGTTTTGAATAATTTTATGGGTTGCCCAAAAAAAATCAAAAAACTCTCTTCACTGGCATACTATTTCTGCCTGGGAAATTACGGGACCTTGCGGGGTGTTGTTGATTTTTTTCTTGGAAAAAAAATAATTAAGTGGGAACCGATAAAAATAGATAATTTGCTGAGTAGAAACAGCAGTGCTTCCAAACAGTCTGTCTCATCCATATCCGGACAACTGCCATTAAAGGTTGGGTACATCATGTCACGGTTTCCTAAAATAACAGAGACTTTTATTCTCTATGAAATTATCGAATTGAATAAACTGGGCATCTGTCCGGAAATCTATCCTCTCTTACGAGAGGATGAGACTGTTGTGCACCCGGAGGTAAACTCTGTTCTTCCACAGGTTCATTATTTCCCGCTTTTTTCAGTGGACATTATTCGGGCAAACCTGGAATTTATCCTGAAACAACCGTCTGTTTATTTCAGGATGGTTTATCGGGTGCTTTGCGGGACCTTTGGAAGTCCGAGGTTCTTTATCAGAGCGCTTGCTATTCTACCCAAATCAACCTTTCTCGCACAAGAAATGAAAAAACGCGGCATTACCCATATCCATGCCCATTTTGCTACCCATCCGGCTCTTTCCGCGTTTATCATCAATAATTTAATTGAAATATCTTTTTCTTTTACAGGTCATGGGTCAGATATTCATAAAGACCAGAGGATGCTTGACAGGAAGATCGAGTCCGCTTCCTTTGTGGTCATGATTTCCGAATATAATAAGAAGTTTGTGGCTGAGAGGATTGGGGACCAGGCTTGTGACAAGATGAAGATTCTTCACTGTGGAGTGGATACCGATGGTTTTATTCCCCCTGATAAAAAAGCTTCCAATGATCCCTTTTTCATCCTTTGTGTTGCCTCATTACGTGAAGTAAAAGGTCACCAGTATTTACTTGAAGCGTGCAGATATCTTAAGGACAGGAAGATATCATTTGTCTGTCATCTTGTGGGTGACGGTCCGCTCCGGCATGAAATCAAGAGGTCTGTTGATGATTTAAACCTGACGGATATGATTATTATGCACGGATCTTTACCACGGCCGGAGGTGATAAGATTGATGCAGCAGGCTGATGTGTTGGTGCTTCCCAGTATTCAGACTTCTAAAGGCGTGCGCGAGGGAATCCCTGTTGTGCTCATGGAAGCCATGGCCAGTGAACTTCCGGTAATTGCCAGCCGACTTTCAGGTATTCCTGAACTTATAGAGACCGATAAAACAGGTATTCTGGTTGAACCGGGAGACAGCATGGCCATTGCAGACAGCCTTCAGAAGCTTAAACACGATCCTGAAAATGGATTTCGCATGGGCAGGGAAGGGAGGCTTAAGGTTAAAGCGGAATTTAATATTCACAGAAACACTGAGGAGTTGGCCCGGCTTTTCAGGAACAAACATATTTTGGGTGATATTGCATAGTGAAAAATCTTAACTGCGAGTAATCGAATGACGAATCCGCGATTGACGAACAACGAAGTGAAAACATTCGTAATTCGGAGTTCGATTGCTCAAGACAAGGTGTTGATAGTTGTAATCTGCTGATGGCTACTGACCTTGTGAGTTTGATTTTCGCTCGAATCCGTTCGGCTGAGCTCACGGCCGAAGCCTTGACTCTTGGAATCCTCGGACCCTTTTTTTCTATGCACCATGCTCTACCTGTCTTGTTGTAGCGTAGCGGAAATCCTGATTAACGGGGCCAAAGTTTCAACGAAGGCAGATGCTACTACCTCGGACCCTTATGTTTATGGTTTTGTCTGTAATATCGGCTTCACCGGTTTACCATCCTCCCATGACCCCATATCAAAGCTAAGTGTATTCTGACCGTCAATGGCCGCGTCAAGTGCGGCGTAAAAGTATCTGAAATCAAGAGCATCCTCTTCAATTCCACTACCGTCAGGTTCATAGGGCTGAACTGCGGCTCCATGGTCTGCTATCAGGGGCGGGTAACCGTGTTTATCGGTCTGTGCAGTATATATAACCTTAGATGCTGCATTAATAAGTAAATCATAGGCATCTTCCTGCTGATCATACGGTGCCATGGACCTATCATTATCGCCCCACAAAATAATTACCGGACGGGTTGTTGCCGACGCCTTGCTTGTATAATCAAGAAAGGTGAATTCATACATATCAAGCACAAAAGCCGGTATGCCTGTGGAGGGGTCCAGATTGGCGTTGGCCAGCACCACCCTGGATGCTGCAGGTCCGCCTTCTGCAGACCAGCAAAGCGCAAGCAAACCTCCCAGAGAATGTCCGTATAAAACCATGTTGTTTCTATCTGCATGACCGCCCAGACCTTCAAGAGCCTTTTCAACTGAAGCTATGGCCCGGTCAAGCATCACGGTCTGATCAAGATCATCATATGGATTAGAAGGACCGGAGAACTGGTACTCCGGATAAATCACAATATAACCCTGTCTTACCAGATGCGTAATGTGTCCCATGTAGATATGGTAATCTACAGCCGTATGTCCGTGTAAAAAAATAACAACCGGCCCCTTTGATGAGTCTACCAAAACTCTAGGAAGGAAATACCAGGCACGAGTTCCATCATCTTTGGCACCAACACTATACAACTCATATTCCGTGCTTGAATTTAAATATTTTTCGGAAGAGCCGTATCCGGTCTCAGCTTGTCCGGGAGGCGAGGGTCCATAACCACAAGCTGCGATTAATAAAATCATAAGGGTAACAGTAAAAAAAGAAAAATAAGCGGGATAAGTTTTAACCTTCATTTTAAATCTCCTTACCTGATTAAAAAGTTAAAAATTTTCCTTAACACACTGGAGCTTTGCAGATTTGAGATTGTGCAGAAACCTGCTTTCTGACATATAAACCATAGAAAATCCTCTCTGGCAAGTCAATATTATTAATGATTCATTTTCCTTGACAAGGGCACACTTACGGTCAAGACTTAAACAAAAAAACATGCGTACAAAAGCTTGATTAAACAGTGGCCCACTGTTTAGAACAGGGAGTCACTACGATCAATTTTATTGAAAAGCAGCCAAAAAGGTTTTAATCATGGCCAGGAATACTGATACGGTTTTTTCTAATATTATCCGATATTCGGCCAGTCATTATTACAGGCAATTTCTTGGTATTTTCATTGCCATCATTCGCCCCAAGCTCCTGTCTCCCGAACTTTATGGTTTGTGGAACCTTCTTAGACTGATTCAAAACTACGCGTCCTATACCCACCTTGGCGCACGGACATCAATGCGCTATCGCATTCCCTTTCATGAATCACGGAATGAACATGGACAGATACGGAAAATAATTGGCGCAACCTTCAAAGGGTCTTTGTGGATGGCTATTCTTCTCGCGGCGCTGATCGCGGGTATGTCATTCAAACCCGGACTAAGTCTTGAAGTAAGGACAGGACTGCTCTCATTTTCTATGGTTGTTCTTCTTTTATGGTATTACGAATATGTTATCGCGCTCTTGAAAGCGTATCAAAACTTTAAGCTTATCAGCGCCTCAAACTATATTTATTATACAGCTATATTTATTTGCAGTATGGTCTTTATTTATCTCTGGGGCGTCTATGGCGCTTATCTCAGTGTTATCGTACCGCTCGTTATTGTGATTGTTTATCTGAAATTGAAGTATACACGACCCATAACCGATAGTTTTCAAAAGGGGATTTTATTTGAGTTGATTAAAAAGGGTTTTCCAATTGTGCTTTTTAACGTAACAGCTCTTTTAATCAATACCTGTGACAGGTTTATCATCGCCGGTTTCCTTGGAAATGAACAGCTGGGATATTATGGCATCGCAGTCATGTGTATGGGAGTTATGATGAATATGCCTGGGGCTTCACGGGAAGTTGTTGAACCAAAGATGATGCAAAGCTTTGGCAGGGATTCCACTGAAGATGGCATCAGCCAGTACTTTCTCAAACCCCTCGTTAATTCATCATATCTTATGCCCCTTTTAATCGGTGCGGCCTTCTTTCTGCTTCCGCTTGTTGTTCCAATCATACTCCCAAAATATGTCGCAGGAGTTGTTCCCTCCCAGGTCCTTATTATCGGTTCGTACGCACTTGCCTTATCCTATACTGTGCGCGGCATTATCATCGCGAAGGACTGGCAAATCCAGGCATCAGGAGTGATGATTGTTGCTCTCGCCACCAATATTTTACTGAATATCGTTTTCATAAAAGCTGGTTTTGGCATTATCGGAGTTGCCGTCGCAAGCTCAATCTCATTTTTTATTCTTTTAATTTTGTTACTTATATTTATCTCGATAAAAGATAAATTTATTTTAGAGAAACTAAAATCGAACGCCCTATGCTTGTGTTATCCCCTTATAGTGATGTTATTTTCTATTTTTCTGCTTGAATACTGTGGTAAATATATCGATGTTCATATCGTCATTGCTACCCTGGTAAAACTGTTGCTCTTCTTTCTCATCTGTTTTATACTCATTATTGTCACCCGTAAGAAACACACCTTAAACGGACTGTTTATTAAAAAAAACAATGACAAAACATCAAGACAAACAGCTTCTTAGTATTAATATGCATTCCATTATAAGGATATTAGCGCCCCGCATACCTGAAGATGTTGGCAAATATATTAAAAGTCAGCTCAACTGCTCCTTACATCAATCAGAAACAAAAACAGAAGAGGCAGATATTCTAATGAATGAGATTCAATGTCCTTTGGATCTTTCCGTAAAAGATAAGCACATGAGGGCACTTTTTGGTTTCTGGATTACCGAGTACAAGGGAGAAATATCTGTTGCCTTAGATTACCATGGCACTCCTGACATTATCATTCAATTTTCAAAACCACTTAAAATATATTATCAATGCAGGCTAAATCTCAAAAGAAGACTTTACGGCATACTTCTTTTTTGTATCCGGCATGTGCTGGCGATGAAGAACTGCCTCTTATCTCATGGAGCTGTAATAAAAAATGAAGGCAGCTCTTTTCTTATTGCAGGACACAGGGGAACAGGGAAGACCCTGCTTTTCTTAACTCTTCTGAGACAGGGATTTGATTGTCTAAGTGACGATAAGTTTATTCTTCAAAACGGAGATGCATATTCTGTGCAGAATTTTGTGAATTTTAAGGACTTCCATATAAATGCTCTTTCATCAGTTAGCGCTCCTTTTCCAAAACAGCTAAAAAGAAAGATGTTTTCTTCTATGCGTGACAAAGCCAGATCAATAATTACAAACCATGTGCCAAGAACATTTATCACTTCGGCAAACAAATTATTTAACCCCACATACACGCTCCCATATAATGCATTTTCACCGGAAACAAAACTTATTAATTCTACACGACTAACAAAAGCCATATTTTTAGTTAATGGCGCAGGCTTTAGAATAGATAAAATTACAAAGGCTGATTTTATAAAAAAATGGGGCCTGAATTATATAATGATGAACAATGACATCACCAGTCTTAAAGAAATGATTGCTCTTTATTTACCCGAGACTGATTATGACCCATTTAAAATAATGGGCCATAATCTTAATGCAAAACTTTTTTTAAAAGTAACCCTTCCCAACGATTGTAAACCTGAAAAAATATGCGAGGAAATTCTAAATTGCCTGGATCAAGCATAATTCTGCCAACCTATAACCGGCCTCAGGAAATCAACGACTGCATTGATTCTCTGCTGAAACAAACTGTTAAACCGGATGAAATAATTGTTATAGACGATGGAAACTTGCCGGAACCACCACTGCAAAACGAATGTAAGGCTGCGGGCATTGTTTATCGTTACCACCAAAAGGACACACCGGGTTTAACTGCATCGAGAAATGCCGGGATTCGCATGGCATCTAATGACATTATTATGTTTTTTGATGATGACGTTGTCCTGGACAGCCGATACATCGAAGAAATACTTAAGATTTATGAAAACGACCCACAGCAGGAAATTGGAGGGGTTGGCGGACAGGTCATGAACTGGAAATCATTCTCCTTTTTTCATAAAATCCGTCATTGGTTTGATATAATGATTTTAAATTCCGGAATCCGGGAAGGAAAGGTGCTAACGTCCGGTTTCTGTGTAAATTTTGGTGAAACAGGCAAACCTCTTAAAGAAAACAGAGAAGTTGATTTTCTTGCGGGTTGCGCATTCTCTTTCAGGAAACAGGTTTTTAAAGAGTTTTCTTTTTCTGAAAAATACAGGGGCTACGGTCTGGGAGAAGATAAGGATTTTTCATACCGGATTTCTAAAAAACATAAACTTGTTATTGCGCCTGCAGCACAACTAAATCATTATGAAGCGTCGCAGATGCGCTATGACAAAAACAAAATGGGGCATGAATATATTATTAGCAGACATGTGTTTTTTATGGATCACAAAAACAATGGCTGGACAAGCCGCTTACTATTTTCCTATGCGATTGCCGGATATATTATGGTCAGGGCCGGTATTATGCTTTTCTCATTCAAAAAACAAGAGTTCGGACGCATGTCCGGCATCCTGAGCGCTGTCAAAGATATTATAACCGGCTCTGCTCCCCACTAGCTCCAAACCAAGCAAGGGAAAAAGCTTAATTGCGAGTAATCGAATGACGAGCAACGAAGTAAAAACATTCGTAATTCAGCGTTCGATTGTTCGTCATTCGATTATTTGCAGTTTTGCTATTCATTACTCGTTACTTACTACTTTAAGTATTTTAAGTGCTTTCACCTTTTCAATGGAGTAACATTGTTTTCTAAAGTTATCCATCCCCATCCGGCATTTTTACCATGTTTGTATAATCGTGATGAGCAAGGGTCGTATTTACTGCTCCAGTCAGTACCGTATACCTTATCTATGAAAGGCAGTAACCACTGGTCATCATCTTCTGCACTCCATCCGCCGTATCTATTTTCAAGACTGACCTGAAGGGCGTAAGCCGCACGCAAAAGAGCTTTGTCACCTGTTTTCCATATAGGCAGGTGCATCCGTTCAAGAATGATGGCCGCGACAATTACCCCTTGAAGATATTCCCAGGAATAGTCTGTGTGCTTGGGATATTCCCTAAATGAACTTCCGCGCCGCATATCATCCGGAATAATCCCATCGATATTAATACTGTTTCTAACCGAATTTTTCGGGTTGATTGCTCTCAGGTTATTTTTGTCTACATGCCAGGAAAGGTCTTTGCCGTATTTTGTCTCACCGGGTTTGGGTCCGATGATTGTTTGCGTCCATAAATCTTTAATCTCCTTAAGACGGGTGTGATCCTGGAGATAGGCATAAATTGCTGACAGAGACCCAAAAGCATGTGCGCCCCAGTTATTTGGTCTCTTCTTAAAAGTCTGCATCAAAGTTCGTTTGTCCTCAGCAATCCAGACTTCAGCCACATTTCGGCACCATGCCTCAAAAGCAGAAGTCCTGTATTCAACAAGGTCCGCTGCTATTACATAGGCCGCTGTTTCACGCCCCCACGCAAGGGTCCTGCCGGAAGGCTTTCCCTTTGATACAAGTCCTTCTATCGCGGCAACTACCTTGTCCTTATAGATCTTTTCTCCAGATCTTGCATATACAATGGCCGCTGCAAGAATTTGAACATTATTATTACTGTCCTGGTCCGATACAGTTGCTAAAAATGGATCTGCCTGTTTTGCCGCCTTTTTCATCCGCTCCCACGCGCACCCTTCCATTGGAATCGTGGAAATCTCTTTTGAGCTTGTCCAGATACCGAGCTGTTTGGCAAATGCGGTTGAAAGGGAAGAGAAAGCCAGTAGTATCCCTATAATAAAAACAGGTGTTTTTATGAAAATTATTCTTCTTTTTTGAACACACATCATTATCCTTTCAAAAAAGGGTTCAAGGATTCCAGGAGTCAAGGCTTCGGCCGTGAGCTCAGCCGAACGGATTCGAGTGAAAGTCAAATTCATAAGGTCAAGTGGTTATCAGCATATTATAACTATCCAGACCTTCTCTTGAACAATCGAACTCCAAATTACGAATGTTTTTGGCCTTTCCGCCTTGCCATCAAAATGTTCGCTCAATCTCGCGACGAAGCCATTCTCGGACAGTCTCCTAGTCATTCGCAGATTCGTCCTTCGATTACTCGCAGTTAAGTTCTCTTCTTTGTCACTTGTTACTTCCCGTTTGACTCATCCATGGTCTGCTGGACCTGGTGCATAAATGCCTCGATGCGCGTTTGTGAACTGGACTGTTTGGTGCCGTCATAGATCATTTTTAGAATAGGGGTCTGGGGATAGTCTTTCGAAAAGCGCGAGAATAACGTGTTGACAATAGTTCCCGGCATGCAGTTAAACGGGGCCAGATTTGCAATGCCGTGAAAGCCGTGGAGGGCGTATTCCACAGCGCGTCCCATGCTCAGGTTGGCTTCGCCGCGGATGTCCTCAGTGCAGTAAGAAGAGCACAGGTCCATAATGTGTGCGGTGGGCGCCTCTTTAAAGAAATGATTGATACTATTTTTAAAAGGACGGCTGATCTTGCTGACATAATGTTCCTGGATCCGGTTTTTGAGCACTTCTGATAAATATGCGCGGTAATTACCTCCCCGGCGAAAATCTTTGCGACGTTCCCAGTCTGTGTAGCTTACCCATTCCTGCAGGGTCGGCATCACCAGCTCACCGCCCAGTTCCTCAATTCTGCGGATAAAGAAATCATTACTGAACTGGTTGGACCGAACAAAGATCTCGCCCACAATACCGATCAGGGGCTTGCTGCCGGGATTATTCAGGGCAATGGAGGAGAAGTGCTCTGCGATAAATTCGGTGCAGCCGTTAAGCGCACCTTTCTTCTCGACAGAACAAACGATCTCATCGAGGCATTTTTGGTATACGGCATTGCTTTCGCCTTTTTGGGCCTCGTAAGGGCGGGTCTGAAGCAGCAGTTTTTTTAAGTAGTCAACCAGGATTATTGACTGCCAGCCGATCAGCCTAAAACCGTTACCCAAGCGGTTCAGGTCATTACTGTAGTTTTCTGTCTGATCAAGCAGGATCATGGGGACGTTTTTAAAACCCAGGTCGTCCAGAACCAGGCGGTGGAAACGGTTATACTGGCCGAAGCGGCAGGGGCCCATGGCCGAAGGCATAAAAAAGCTTGAGCCATCAGGGTCAAAATCGTTGTCCTGTGTTTTTTTGACGATATCTCCGGTGGTGATGATGCAGGGGTAGCACTCCTTGCCGGTTGTGTAACGGCGTCCGATCTCTATGGTTTTCTCATCGGCCATGGGAAGTGCCTCTGCATCAATTCCGCTGCAGCGCATGGCTGCGGCCAGGGCTACGCCATGGTCGTCCATGTGGGGGAGGTATACTTTCATGGGGGTATTGATGCTGCGTCTCTGTTTTGTTTTTTTTAATGCAGTCGTATCCGGTATATGCGGCCTGGCGGTTTCAAGACTGTCAAGAAAAGCTTCAAGGCGGGTGATGACGCCGGCATCGGCGCTGTGCTCATCCAGCTCAATGGTCAGGAAAGGTTTGTTTTTCATGCCGCGGTTAAAATATTTTGTGATGAAGGAGTCCGGTCCGCAGGAGAAGTTAGTAACATATACCGCGTTCAGTTTGGGGTTTTCGGCAATGGTGTGTGAGGCGGATATGATGCGTTGGCCGTAGCGCCAGTACATATTTTTCAGATCAGGGCCGAAGTCTTTTTGAATCGGTAAAAAATCAAGTGGTATGGCCAGCGCATTCAGATCCCGCAGTTTTTCAGGGATCCCGAAGTTCAGCCCCGGGTCGCAACCGTTATAGGGACGACTCACGATGACCAGTGACTGTCTGTCTCGGGGGAGATTGTTCAGTATTTCCTGTCCGCGCTGCTGCAGCCGGTCCTGGAAGGTTTGAAGGGCGATGTAGGCTGAATTAATGGCCCGGTTGACTTTGGCACCCCGGCAGCCCAGCATATGAGCCAGCTTTTTAAGCTGGGGTTTAACACTTTTTATACCGCGTTCAAAATGCAGCACGGGTTTTAGAACTTTAGTTGAGTAAGAATTAAAGTCGATTGCCGAACTGACCAGGTAAGGAAAGCTTTGTACAAAAGGGCAGTTGTAGGAAACGACAGAATCTTCGCTCAGGTGCTCCATGTTGACCACGCAGGGCAGCAGCAGGTAATCCACTTTGCGTTTCAACAGTTCCTGTACATGGCCGTGAGCGACCTTGATCGGAAAACAGATCTCCTCGACAACTGCTTCGCATCCGGTGTTGATGATGCTGCGGTTGGTGGGTGAAGAGGTGACTGTCTTTAAACCCAACTCTGTGAAAAAGGCATTCCAGAAGGGGAACATTTCAAAAAAAAGTGTTGCGCGCGGTATGCCCACCGTTGGTGCATTGTCGGGCAGCGGGCGGTCTGGCTGATAGGTGTCCATTAAAAATGTTTCACGCTCAGCAAAAAGCCGGGGCAGGTCCCTGCCGAGAGACGTGCGTTTTTCCTCGTCAAATTTTCCGCAGCGGCTGCCGTAATGAAGCGGGCGTTCACCCTCTATTGAGACCTTTCGAACCTCACAGTTGTTGGGGCAGTCCGTGCACTCAAATGATTTAACCGTGTAGCATCTTTTGCCCAGATCAAAGCCCCTAAAGTGAGAGGGACCGTCCGGCATATTTTCTCTGGCGATGAGAGCCGAGCCAAGTGCACCCAGCACGTCGTGGTGTTCCGGCACAATTATTTTTTTGCCGCAGATCTTTTCAAAAGCCGCCTTAACCCCGCGGTTATATGCCGTACCGCCCTGGAAAAGGATTACCTTCCCGATCTTTCGGTCCTCCACTACGCGGTTTAGATAATTAAGCACGATCGAATAGCTCAGACCGGCGACCAGGTCATCCTTCTGTACACCGCGCTGCTGCTGGTGGTTTAGACTCGACTCCATGAAGACGGTACAGCGTTCACCAAGACATGCCGGCGCTTTTGCTGAAAGGGCAAGATCACCGAACTGATGTTTGATATGAATGCCCAGTTTTTCGGCTTGTTCTTCCAGAAAAGACCCGGTGCCGGCAGCACAGACTTTGTTCATGGTGAAATCTGTTACAGCGCCGTTTTCCAGACGGATGTACTTGGAATCCTGGCCTCCGATCTCAAAAATCGTATCAACATCGGGATGGACGTTTACCGCACCGCGGGCATGGGCGGTGATCTCGTTTTTAACAAAATCAGCGCCGATAAAATCGGCAATCAGGTATCGGCCAGAACCGGTTGTGGTAACACCTTTGATCGTCACGCGGTCACCGAGTTCGCTGCCAAGCTTCAGAAGGCCTGTTCGTACGGCTTCGATTGGTTTTCCGGCGGTCATGAGGTATTGCCTGGAGATGACCCGCCGGTTTTGGTCGATGACGACCAGGTTGGTGCTGATGGACCCAATGTCTATTCCCAGGTATGCGTCAACCGGAAGATCACCTTCTATCGGAAGAGATTCAACTTTAATTTTATAATTGTCATTTTTTAGCGGGCTGTGGCGCTGTGATACAATGTCTCGTTTGTTCAGGTAGGCTTTAAGGGATGCGGTTCCGGTCAGCGGGGTTGAGGCCTTCTTTTCCAGCATGGAAAGTACAGCTCCGATGGCTCCCGTGGAAAAAAAATGTTCAGGAATTACCAGCTCGCCCGGTTCCATTTGCAGAACGGTTTCAAATGCGCGGATCATGCCGGGGTTGGCTGCAACGCCGCCCTGGAAAGCAATGGGTCTTTCAAGGTTAATCCCTTTTGCTTCGTTGCTTTTAAAATTTCGGGCCATGGCCATGCACAGGCCCATGATGATATCGTGGTTCGGTGTTGCGATCTGCTGCAGGTGGATCATGTCGGATTTTGCAAAAACGCTGCATCTTCCGGCGATGCGGGGCGGGTGGTTTGATTTAAGTGCCAGTTCTCCGAACTCATTTTCAATATTCACATTGAGACGGGCCGCCTGCTGGTCCAGAAATGACCCGGTGCCGGCAGCACAAACCGTGTTCATGGCAAAGTCCCTGATTTTTGTTTTTCCTGTTTTTTTGTCCAGTTCGAGATGGATCAGCTTGGCATCTTCTCCGCCGATCTCAATGATGGTACGGACCTCCGGGTTAAGAAATGCCGTGGCTGTGCTCTGGGCGATGATCTCGTTTACAAAAAAACACTTCAGTATCTCAGCCGCAAGGGTACCGCCGGTGCCGGTTACCGCAATTCCGGAAATGTTTTCGGGCTGTGTTGTGGAGAGAATCTCATCAAGGATTTTCAGAAGGGTTTCTATGGGCTGGCCGTGTGTGCGCTTATAAATTTCACACTCGATTATTTTGTCTGATGTTATCAGAACGGCATTTATGCTGATGGAGCCTATATCCAGACCAATGTAGACCATATTTCCCCTGGGAAGTTATTTGTTATTAAAAGATGGTTATTTAATTTAATCTCCGTTTGATTTTTTGGACAGAGAAGCTAGAATATAAAGCAGAGCTTAATTTTACAATCTTTTTTTTAGCCGGGTCAAGTGTAAGATCTTTTATTCTGGTTTCGATTTAGTCACAACTTGTGGATAAATGCCAGTTTTGTGCATATCTGCATAGAGATGTGAGCTTTTATATACCATAGAATAGCGTTTTATCAATAATTGCGCCTTACCAGACGCACAAAAAAGAATAAATCAAATTCTTTCGTCAGGTTTACGGAAAGAAATTACCTTATGCAATGATTGATAAAATGATGAACTGAAT
>Ga0207996_1001158_pt1 | contig 19378 bp, 15 predicted proteins | sample AntAceMetag02UKG_FD_184773 | JGI IMG/M metagenome (GOLD analysis project Ga0207996, IMG submission 184773) | Saline lake microbial communities from Ace Lake, Antarctica - Antarctic Ace Lake Metagenome 02UKG (SPAdes) (version 2) | ecosystem: Environmental > Aquatic > Non-marine Saline and... | reverse complement strand
GTCTGAATTGTTTATTTACCCCATGTGTAACAACATATATTCTCTCTGGGGCTACACCAACATGGCGGATAAGTTCTTTTTTAGTGGTTTCAGAAACGGCAACTAGATAATCGGCATGATTTAAGATATACGAAAGCCCCTCATCAAGGGACTGAACAACATGCGGCAAAATCTTTTCAGGTATCATCTTGTATGCCAAGCCGTGAACTGTTGCCAGCACTGAGGCACTTTTTGCGGGCGGGAAATAAAACTCATTAACATATAAAACGTCACATTCAGATGTAATCGTTTCGAGATAAGGCCAAGAAAACCTTTCCCAAACCGGTATCAATAGCTTATATGGAACGGGGATCACTTTTTCCCTGCATTGATTACCAATTGGTCTCAGATACTTTTCGGTTTGGAATTTATAATCGAAATAAAGAAGATTGAACTTAATATCCTTATATTTGATCAGCTCTCTGGCCATGCAACTGGTACAACTACTGACAGCTCGCGATCCGTGTATAGTAGAACTCATGTCAATGGTAATCTCGTCCATTTACCCTCAGCGGTCTATTTGAAAGGTTTGCTGACAGATGCTACCAACCTAACCTGAAAGCTACCCGGATGTTTTTCCCCGGGTGATTCAATTGTGTAAATTAATTTTAAGGTAGCATACCACAAAAGCCGTGCCAATCTGTATGCCAAATGCCGGAGAGTCCACTTGAAAGGCCATTTCTGCCGTATGAATCTAATATTTGAGAACCCTGCCAAAGACGTGACCTGTTTTAGGGACATCTCAGTAAATAAAGTTTGGTGGGTAAAATCATTATATCTACAAAAAAGAGAAGTAAATCCTGATACTTGCGGAACATTTATCACTACATTACCCCCAGGCTGAAGTGCTTCAAATACGGCACGTAAAAAGCTAACTGTTTCCTCTTTAGGAACATGCTCCAAAATATCATTCATGGTAATCATTTTATAGGTGGCAGGGTGTTTATTAAGAAAGCCAGACGTATCATTAACCGCATGAATAATGCATTTTACATGCTTTCGAGCTTCTCCTGCCTGCTGGGATGAAAGTTCTACCCCCTCAATGCTCTGATATCCATGCTGCTGTAGAAAAAAAAGGAATTTGCCGTCGCCACAACCAATATCCAGAATTCGTGCTTGTTTATCTTCTGGAAGACAGTCGTGATACCATTCCCCATATCCGGCACTGGTCAGATCATAATCCCGCCATTCATGAAGGTCTTTATAAAATGTTTCGTGGTATTTTTCGAATATTTCTTTATTCATTGCCCAAAGCTATCCTATCTGTTCATTTTTTTATCATGATAAATTATATCCAATATCTTTCTTGTAACAGAATCCCATGTCAATTTCTTGATTACAAAATCATGAAGAATCTTAGCTTTTTCTTTTCTTTCCTCCGGATTATGATACAGCCATAATATCATATCCGCTAGTGACTGAGGATCTTCGGGCAGAACTAACGACAAACCATTCCTGAGTTCCTGTGGGTAATCCTCAATATAAACATCATTAGCAATAACCGGCATTTCGAAAGCAGCGTAAGTTGCAAAACGGGTGGCAATTGGACCTCCATCCTGAATGCCTTTTTTAGTCAAAACCATCAAGCCAACATCAATAGCCCCCATAACTTCAAAGAGTGATTCCGGCTGAACATAACCAATAAAAATTAACCTTGAGGTTAAATGCATTTCTTGTGACATACTTCTTAAATTGTCTGTTTCAGGACCACTGCCAATCATTATCATATATAGGTTTGGCATCTCTTCTTGGCAGAGTTTCATAGCCTTCAAAATACTGTTTAAATCATAATACTCCCATATATTTCCAAGAAAGCCCAGGTAGAAACCATCTTCAGGCAGATTCAAGTTCTTTAAGGCTTTTGAACGTTCAATTTTTTTATCCGAAGTTACATCTGCCCCATTCAGTATCATGTGAACTTTATCTGGTTTTAAACAGTAATGATCAATTATCCAACAGCATCGAGGAAAAGAAGGAACTATTAAGCCAGCGGCCTGATGAAAGTCAGCAGCTTGATGCCTTTCTGCTTTCAATATGCGCGTCTTATCTATACCTGAAATCCGCATATTTTGAAGTAAAATGCTGTTTATTTCTATGTACAAAGGAATCTGAAAGATTATAGAACACCATCGAGGAAAAGGATTCACTTCCAACTCTCGAACATAAATCGCGTCATATTTCTTCAACAAAGAGAGCATAAAAAAGAATGCTCCGCCCAATATCTTTATCCATAGCCTCCCTAAAACCGAAAATCTCCATGGCCATAAGTAATAAAAACTAACACCAGAAATCTTAGGACGGACATTTTTCGGACGCGGAACTATTGCATCTACTTTACATGAATTATTGCTGAAACCAGTTAAAACCCCCAAAGTATGCGTCTGGCAAGCATTAGGAATATCCAGCTCAACAAAAGAAAAATATAGAATTTTCATAGCGCTAATTTATTGTGCCACGTTTACAAGTTAATAATAAATTCTCAAGGCTTCCCATGTAATGGCCCTGCTTTGCTGAAAGAGATGGTCTAATCGGTTTTTGTACTTTTCAAAAATTGCAATCAATCTCCTTTCCATCATTTCCCAGCTATATTTCTTCTTACATTTTTCGCGTGCTTTTTGCCCTTTTCTTTCGTTTCAGCAAGATGATCAAAAACATATTGAATTGTTTCCGCAAGTTGTTTCGGGTTTTCAGGTTCTACAATCCAGTCACAACCCGGTAGAATCCATGGTTTTCTGTTGATATTCCTTATTTTAAAAATCAATGAGTTCCTTTTCTACTTCGGGATAAATCTCATCTATCTTTTTTTGAATCTCTATGGTTTTACTCAAGGCGGTAACGATGCGGCAATAGTGTGGCGCATCGTCCATATTTCTGCCTTTTCGATCTTTCAGATATTTGTTTAAAACCTGGTATCCGCCAATGTGATAGTTCCAGACTTTCGGTGCAATGCCTTCAAAATATTTATCTTCGTTGATGTAAATGCGCTGCTCATCTTCTTTGTAGGCAATCTTTTCAACCCGGTCGTTATCGCTGCTGCCTTGGTATTTGGCTACTGGCGGATTGAGCGCCGGACTTTTGAGCAGGTGCAGGTCGGCCAGTTCTTTGCCAAGTTCACCCATTTTTTTGAACAGGTCATAATCGGCGGTAAAAGGCACGCGCGGAAAATCAATCTTTAAAAACTCGGCGTAGGTTTCGCGATATATGTTGCTGTAAAATACACCGTAGATGTAATAGAGGATATCTTCCGGTGTAGGTTTCTTCCCATAGTGGAATGATAATTTGTCAAACAGTGCTGGCGGAATATTTGGCTCTTTTTCGGCTTGATGCTGGTTGAAAAGATCTTTTTTGTTTTTATCTGGAAATATATATAAAGGATAGGTGTAAGTTCTTTCTTTTGTTTTATTAGAAATTAAGGAATCATCAACCAAGTTTTCAGAAACCAACGCATGAATCCATGTCGTGGATGAAATTTGTCTGCATGTTAATAAGCCAATATTTTCTTCCAGCATGTGGCGCATGACTTCAGGCCTTCCCCAATCAACCATTTTATCAGTATAATAAATTGTTCTCATATCAAAGGGGCGATAGAGAATCTTTTGATAATATGAATTCCAATCGGTATCGTCCGATAATTTCTTTCTGGCTGCTGATATTTTCCAGCCCCTGGTATCCTTAAGATTATATGTTTGTTTAATTATTTCATCCGGCAAAGAGAGATTTCTAAATTGAAGTATCCTGTTTTTGATTTCATTTTTTTTAAAGCCAATGACAAATTTATCTCGTGCTGTAACAATGCCGGTTACGTTTATCGGGAAAACTTCGTTAATCTTTTTCCACTTTAAATATTGCTGAATATGTGAAGTATTTCTGGGAATGAAGAAATGCCAGGGTGAAGCAGGCTTAATTTCATTATAATTTTTTTCATTAAACTCGTTGCTATTCAGCCATTCGTATTTTTCTTCTCGTAATCCGTATTTGTCCAGATGAAATACTTTCGGCTTTTTGGCTTCTTTATTTCTTACAAACAGAGCAATGGCCACGCCCTGGCGAATGTCAAACACATTTTCATCCTTTGAACCGTCAGGACATTTTTCTTTTTTCAGGCTGTTGCCGTGAAGATCGAGGACATAAATCTCGTCAAAGGTTTTCATCAGGCTCTGGCGCATGCCTCGAAAAGTGGGATTATCCAGATAACCGTGATTGGTAATCATGCCCACAATGCCGTAACCGGATGTTTGGATTTTCCATTGGGCAAAGCGCAGGAATTTCACATAATCATCCTGCAACCATAGTTTTTTCTCACCAAGTGGTTGCCCATCTACTTTGTAGTAACTTTGGGTGCCGTCAATATCTTCTTTGAGTAAGCGTTCTGTCCATTTATTGATGTTTGCAGAAATGCCGCTGTAAGGCGGATTGCCGAGAACCACCAGCACCGGCTGTTCTTTTTTTACTTTTCCCGCAAGATGACTTTCTTCGCTTAATGAACTCAACCCAGGAATGGTAATCTGTTTAATTTCTTCCATTTCCAGCGTATTGGTCAGGTAAAGTTTAAAGCGTTCGTCATCCGCCATCTTGTAACCGAGCTCATCAAGAATAAAGCCCATCTTTAAATGCCCAATGGCATAAGGCGCCATCATAAGTTCAAAGGCGTAAAAGTCGGCAAGAATATGTTTTTTGATCCAGCGGTGCAGGCCGCCTTCGCCGTATTTTTCTTTAAATTCATCGGCTGCGAGGCGAATGGCTTCAGCAGGAAAGGTCAGGGTGCCGCCTGCCGGATCGAGCAGTTTTACATCTTCGCTGGCAAGACCATCCGCCAGACCAAAATGAGTTTTTAAGATGGCGTGAATGGAACGGACGATATAACCGACCCCAGCTTCCGGCGTATAATAAACGCCGCGCCGTTCACGAATTTTAGGATCGTAGGTTGTTAGAAAAGTCTCATAAAAATGAATGATGGGGTCTCTGCCTTTTCCTGTTCGGTGATATTCATGCAGTATTTTATTGACGTCGGTGACGTGTAATATTTCAGCAATATCTTCCACAATAATTTGTAGTGACCTGGGCGGTTCTTCCAGAGATATAAAACGGAATACATCGCGCAGGATGCCGATAGTATGCGGGATATAATCAAAGGCCAATCTGCGATTAAATTCGTCCTGACCTGCCGGGACCCTGGTTCTGGCGGCAAACAATCCATAGGTAATGGTTTGAGCGTAAAGATCGGCGAATTGTTTTTCGGTCAGGGTTCCGATGAGATATTTTTTAAAGGCTTCATAAAAACCGATGATCTGTTTATGGCCCCCGTCTGCATGCGGCCCGTCCGCACTGGCAGACATTTCCACGGAAATGACTTCATCCCGCAAAAAGCGGGTGCGTTTGGCCAGTTCAACAGCCAGGGAACGCGCCGTTTGAACTCTCGGCAGAGAGAAAGAAAAGAACCGATCGAGCAGTTCTTTGAATTTATCGATGTTTTCTAATGGTGGTGTCGTTTGCAGTTTTCTGGCAATGAAGGGACGCCCTATCATTACCTGCCCGATACGCTGACCATCCCTGTAAAGCCGAAATTCGTAGAAGTTAGTCAGGATAACATTGGGAAAGGTAGAACAATAGCGTTTTAATTGTTCAGTACCTTCGATGTAATCAAGATTTGTAATGGAAGGGGTTTTGGCTTCGATGTACCCGGTGATATGGTTCTTGCCGTCCCATATACGAAAGTCGGGATTCCCGGCTTCGGTCTTTTTGGGAAGAATGGTCACATCGATATTTTTTATCTTTTGAATTTGAGCATACTGCTTAATTAAATCGTCGAGATGCTTGTAATAACTCTCTTCCCGTGCATCGCCACGGCGGGTAGTATCAGTGAGCTTTTTCAAATATTGTTCTAATAATTTTTTCACTGATTACATTCCTTCACGTCCGTTTGTCTTGCATTTGCTTCAATAGGATGTTCATAAACATATCTAATTATTTTTGCAAGTTGTTATGGATTTTCAGGCTCTACAATCCAACCGCAACCTATTACAATTTGTTACTATTCAGGTAGCTCATAGAATAGGTGTGCCCTCTTTTTAAGGAGCTCTATTCTCACAGCAGGACTATCATATACCTGGGGCATATGTCATGCTCCCCTAAACTTGATGGTTTCCTGAAAAATCTCGAAATCGTCATGCCGGGCTTGATCCGGCATCCAGAACGCATTGAATTTACTGGATTCCGGCTTTCGCAGGAATGACGGAAAACGGTTTTTTTAGACTTTTTACGAATTCATCAAACTTGTCACTCCAAATATTTTTAATATTCACCCATTCGTGGCTAACTACTGTTTCAGGATTATCACATACCTGGATGTCACTCCAAGTATTCTTTTTTTCTGCATTGCGGAAACGACTACCGCGCTGAAGCGTTGCGCGGACATGGGGGCCTGGATGATGTGGGTGTGCTGCCAGCCGGTTTTGTTTAGAATCCGGAGGTAGTCATCTATCAGGATCGATCCTTTGCCGGATTCTTCTGCCGCTGGTTTGTTCTGAAAATCACGCCAGTCCGCATTGATGAAGGCAAGTCTTGTCGTCTTTTTTGCATTTTGTTTCAGGAGAGCGAAAAAGGCCTCAAGAAATTCAAGATATTCTTTCTTTGGCAGTCCGGATATGCTGTTTTCTGCATAGTCGGCGGCCTTTTTGTCAAAGTATGGCGGATCGAAGATGATGATGTCTGGCTTTTCTTTTGAGCTTACAGGCCAGGCTAACGGGTTAGCTGTTGAGTAAATCCATGTATGGGGTTCGATTTCGGGACGTGCCTCCGGCCGATCTGCCATATCAAATGTCCAGCATCTGCGATTTAAGGCAAGGCAGGTGTCGGCAGTCACGCCTCCGCCGGCCATGGGATCGAGAATCAGGTCGTTCTGTTTTGAGAAATAAAAGAGGATATGGGCGATCAATTGCGCGGGGATGCGCCCGGGCCAGTCATCACCAAATCTTTTATCACAATCGTTCCATTCCCACTGGTCCCATGTCCTCAGCCCCCAGCCAAGTCCCTTGAATCGTTCAAGATCTTCCTTGCCTTTTAGGGCTAATGACCAGACCATCGGTTCTGTCCAAGTGTGTTTTTCGGCTACCTGGGGGACGGTGAAGCCTTTCGACAGGTCGCTATTTGTCGAATTTGCCAATACCGGCATTTTCGACAAATGGTGATGGAGCGATGTCCGAATCATGCCCAATCTTTTTGCAATCCTGTCCTGGGGTATGCCGAGGCGGTTCATGCAAAATATCTTTATGTCAAGTCCCATCTGGGTTACTGCTCGAAGATCGGCTATGTAGGAGTCCACTGTTTGCCTTGAACGGCCGATGGCCTTTCCGATATCCGCGGATGTCAGGGACTGGTTCTTATTGTATGCGCGTCTTGCTGTATCCCTTGCCTCGTCTTCTGTCAACTGTCTCGGGCCGATGGCTTTTCTCGCGGCATAGAGCAGCGGGTCTGTCCCGTCCAGGTTCTTTATGACTGCTTCGGCTTCTGTTACTCCGGTTGACTTGTAGGCGCTCCATCTGTGTGCGCCATCAAGCAAGCGGTATTTACCGGGCTTGTCAGGAGCGGGCTCTACCTCGATAGGGTCAAACTTAAAGCCGTCCCTGATATTTTCGGCGAATATGCCGACACGCCGGGGATCGATCCCTTTTCTCGGATAGATGTCTTCATCGAGGATGATTGAAGCGATAGGGATTGTGGTTGTTTGTTGAGTCATATTTTTTTTTGCCGCAGATCTACGCAGATTACCGCAGATCTTTTTATGAGGGCATCACCTTTGTTCTTTCTTACATTTTGCGCGCGCTTTTTCGCCCTTTTCTCTATCTTCAACAGGATGTTCATAAACATATTGAATTGTTTTTGCAAGCTATCTCGGATCTTCTGTCTCGACGATCCAACCGCAATCATTTAAGATTTCAGGGATATTGGATACATTTGTGGCTATTATCGGTTTTGCCATAGCCCTAACATCAAAGATTTCGCATCAAGCATTGTTGTTATAATTGTTTTACCACGAAGATCACGAAGGCCACGAAGGAATCCAAATAAAAAACAATAACTTCGTGGTGAATAAACACTTGCCGACTGAGAATCAACCTGAAATTAGCCGCCCGGACTTATTGAGAAGATACGTATTTTCTTTATTTCAAAAATATCCATAACTTTTATTCTCCCAATATAGCCTTCATGGTCCTGATAAAGCCGAGGTCTCTATTGGTAATCTTCAGGGCAAAGACCCATATTCTACCCCGGACAACTTTTTTTGAAAGAGGTCCAGGTGGAGAAGTACCTTACCGCGGAAATTTATACAAATCATCATGATCAAGAATGCGCAACAGGAAAACAGTGGTGGACCAATCAGGATTCCCATCAGTTAGGAATTCTCCCGGCTCAAAGGATATCCTGTACTTACGGTCAACCCGAACGCACCAGGCAGAAGGGTCGTTTACAATTCTTTCCAGATGTAGACCAGGATGAAAGGGATTTGTTTTAAGATGATTTAAGGCCTTTGCTATTTTCTTGCGCAGAGTCTTATCTGAGCGAAAGTTTTCAATATCTTTAAGAAACTTTTTGCTGAATATCAGTTCCGGCATCTTTAATATCCTGTACAAACCATTCAGGGGGAGTGTCTTTCCCGCTTTGACGGGCTTCTTTGAGTTTGTTTAGACCTTTCTCATTCAAGCGAATAACAGGGTATATACACACAGGCTGAAGTCGAATGGCGCTGCCTTCTTCCACCACCAACTCAAGATAAGACCCCTTTACCAGCCCAAGTTCTTTCCGAAGAGCAGCCGGCAGATTGATGCTTCCTCGTTTGTCTATGGCAATCAGCATAATACCTCCTTTTGCGTTTGGAAAAAGAGATAGCAATAAATTAAAAATTAAGCAAGAGTTTTGTGACAAAATGTCAATATGTCAAATAGGCACTTTTCGCTGCAAAGTTTTCCGGCCATTTAATTCGAATTCCGGTAAAGGGTAACGGCTATTATAGCGCGTAGACTACAGCCTGTCCACCTGATCGGTTTTCCTTCATAAGTGCAACATTGTGATATTGAAGGAAAACTAACGGATTGTCAAGAAATTGCCTTAGATATACAATAAGTCTGATCAATTTTTTGCAACTTCTCTTACGTAAGAGGTCTGTTTTATGGTTTAATCGGTTTTGTACTTTTCGAAAATTGCAACCAATCTCCTCTCCATCATTTCCCAGTTATATTCTCTTTTACATTTTTCGCGAGCTTTTTTGCCCTTTTCTTTTGCTTCAACAGGATGATCAAAAACATATTGGATTGTTTTTGCAAGCTGTCTCGGGTTTTCAGGTTCTACTAATCCAGCCGCAACCATCCAAGATTTCAGGAATGTCAGATACTTTTGTAGATATTATCGGTTTTTCCATTACCCTAACATCAAAGATTTTTGCAGGTACTCAACCATATGGAGCAGGCCTTTAGCACAAAGTTGTATAAAGACCTTCTAAAGATATCACTTCTTTCCCTACATCATGATATTTCTCAACATGTTCTCGTCCTTTCTTGCCCATTTGGGACCAAGCTTCTGAATTGTCAAATAGCTGATAAATATTATGAGCGAGGCTATTTACATCTCGTTCAGGCGACAAAAGAGCGCTTTCATTTGGGCACGTAATATATGGTATATCAGCGTGAGTTGTAGAGATAACCGGAACACCACAGGCCTGTGCCTCTAAAATAATAGTGGGAGCGCCTCCTTCGCTATCTCCATTTCTTGCGGTCACGCTTGGTTGAATCAAAATATCACATGTCTGGAGTTCTTCTATCACTCTTTTGTGTGGCTGCACTCCAAGCCAAACGATTTCCTTTGTAAAACCAAGATTACCAGCCAGTGAACGAAGGCTTTGTTCTAATTTGCCACCACCAATTATCCTGAACTGAAAAGAATAGTCCTTTCTAATTTTGGCTAATGCCTGCAGAGCATATTCAAGGCCTTTTTTTTCTACAAATCGTCCAACGAATAAAAAATGCACCGGGCGTTTTGCATCCCATGAGCGCTCTCGAAAAGAATATCGTTCTAAGTCAATGGCAATCCTTTGAATAGATATCTTTTCCTCAGGGCAACCTAAAGAAATCAACTTTTCCTGCATACAGGGACCTTCGACAAGAAACTGCTTACCTTTCTTGAATAACTCGACATAGGCTTCTCGGTGTTGATTAATGATATCTTTAACTGACAGGTCATACCCATAAAAATTAGTGATAAGCGGAATGTTCAGGGATAAAGAAACAGGCAAATAGCTGCATCCGACGGGACCGAAATGAGCATGAATCACCCGAACGCCTTCCCTGCGCATTATTCTCTCCACATAACCAAATGGCCGTTTTAAAATGCGCCGATACCAGTTATCAATAAACCATGGGATTGACACCCTCGGACCATAGCTGAGTTTAATATGACCATTTGAAAGCGGAAATTGGTCAAGATTTTGTGCGGACTCTGCGATAACTACTGGATAGATATGTTCGAACTTATGTAAATATTGCCAGATAAACGTTTCAGATTGAGCTAAATAAGAGTGCATTACATGAGCTACTTTTAACATATTGAATTCTTTCTGGGGAAATGGGTTTGCCATTGTTCCAAAAACAATTCTTTTGCCTCAACATAGGATTTAAGCTTAAAAAAATGGATGAGTACAATATATATTATTATTCCAAAAGAAACCTGAACTACCAAGTTAGCCCAGTGAGGCCAGGCTGAAGGCAAAATCACCCCTAATAGATATACTCCACCCGCCATCAAAACTGCACAGCCAAAGACCCCGGACACGCTATGAACGACATCTCTGAAGGTCATGTTTATCAGTTTCCCAGGGATAGCAAAACCATGATATGTAAGAATAATCTCACCTATTGTATAACATACTGCAACGGATAAGACGCTCCCAATAATAATGCCAATAATAATGCTTATTATTAATAAGCTACCTGATGCAATCCCCCATAGAAATTGCCAGTCGGTTCGGCCTTGAGAATTGTAAATCCATCCTACAGTTGTTCCAATGGATTGCAACATACCTAACAGACAAAAGACTTTAAGAATCGGAATTAAATTCACCCATTTCTGGCCAAACAACACTAACACAAAAGAATCAGCCACTATTAGCAGGCCCATCATCATTGGAAATGTAATAAGAGCGATAATGCTGATTGAGCTCAAATAGAGATGTTTGACACGTAGCTTATCATCCTGAATTTTTGATAACGCTGGAAACATTACCTGCCCCACAGCAGAAGAGACCTGCCTAAGGGGCATCAACATTATGCTATAAGCCTTTGTGTAAATACCCAATCCTGATGAGCCGATAACTTTTCCTATCAGTAAATCGTCGACGTTTCTGACCCAGTAATTAAATACATCAAACCCAAGAAGGTTGCCGCTGAAACCTAAAAGTTCTTTAGCAGCGTTTTTATTAAACCGAAGGGAGGGTCTCCAATCACTTAGAACCCACAAGAGAATGGCTCCAATAATCGCTGAAACAATCGCCTGCCATACTAAAGTCCATACTCCAAAGCCGAGGAAAGCCAATATAATTGCGAGAATTCCGGCAATAGACATCGTCAATGTCTCGATGATCGCCAGCACGCGAAAATTCATGGAACGTATTAAAATTATTTTCTGAACAATACTGAAAGAACCAATAAAGAAAGCTGCCGATAAAACCATCGTAAGTAATTTTAATCTCGGTTCGTTATAAAATGTTGTAATAACAGGCGCAATCGCCAACATGATACCTGTTAAAATTAAACCGGTTGCGATATTCAGCCAGAATATGGATGATAAGTGACGTTCCTCAATTTCTTTTCTTTGTATAAGAGCTGCCCCAAACCCCAGATCGCCGAATAGTCCGGCAAATCCGGTAAACACAATAATCATTCCAATTAAACCAAAGTCTTCAGGTGTAAGCAACCGGATAAGAATAACGGAAATGACAAACTGCAATATTTGTTTCGCAATATTTGCTCCCGCATTCCATTCAAGACCTGTTAGAGTTTGTTGCTTGAGAGACATTAAATCAATTTCTTTAGCTTTCTGAACTGGTATGTTTATGGCTGACCTTCTCGAAGAATCCCCAATCTCGTGAGGAGTAATGAAGCCCAGTATATTGCTGTGTTCTTACGCCTCTATTCATAATTTAAACTTTTCTTCCCGCCATTATTGAAATACGCTCTCCGAAGTCAAAATAGTCATGGAGATGCACCAATGAAATAAATGGAAACATTTCCTTATACTCGCCAAATTGTCTAAATCTCCAATGCTTAGCGTCTTTTTTCTCGGATGTATTTTCTATTAAAAACAGCAAGCCATCACTTTTTAGTACCCGTCTAATTTCATCAATGGTCATTTTCAATGCTGTTTTCTCTATGCACCCCAGAACTAAGCAGATCCAAACAATATCTATAGAATCGGCTTCAAGTGGAATAGCGGTCTCTGACATAAGCCTATATTCAACATCTTGATTCCTTGGTGCCAAATCAAGTAAATGTTTTATGGGATCAACACCTATTGCTTTACCTTTAATCAGGGAGGCGAGATCAACAGTAAATCTCCCTGGACCACAACCAAAATCAAGTATTGCCTTTTCATTGCCTATCAACTGCTTTTTCAGAAAGGGGAGCATTCTATCCTTTTGCGCTTTTGTTACAGAATCAAATTCATCTGCAGAGTGTCGTATATCCAGTACTGATTTCTTGCCATACTGTCTCGCTCTTTTTTCCCAATATACAACACGAGAAAATTTTTTATTATCTCCAAAGGTAAGACTGACGAACTTCTTTAGGATGTTCTTTATGTAATATCCAGGCATTGGGTCTTCTACCATTTAACTTAAAAACTGCACAAATTTGTAACCAGTTGACATTTTTAGACACACTTCAAGTCTGTTACATTCGGGCATACCCTGAGACTTGAAGGAACCAATTGAGTCAAATAGATCCTCAAAAGTTGCATTAATCCAAGCAACGCGCAAGTGCGGCAGACGATTAAAGCCGTCTTTACACCAGCACATTCCAACACACTTGAATATTGAATCAAGGACATTAAAAAAAGCCTTCCTCACAGGCACTCCATGCTGTCCAAGTCTCGCTGGGAAGCCTCGGAGCGGTCTGTTTTGTGCTCGGAGCGATCTCTCTGGGCATCTTGCAGTTAATAGCGATTAAATACACCAATTCTATTTGGTGTTACTTTGACGCGTTTTTGCGAACAACGTTTTCGAGAGCTTCCTTACGAGAGAGCGGTCAAACACGTGATCCGCTGCCTGATCGTCTAATCCCGCCAACTCACGGGACTGGAATGTCAGAAATAGTAGAAGCGCCGCAAGTTCGCCGACTTCATCGAAAAGCACTTCGATCCGGAAGCACCATGGTTCAGTGCACCCAGATAGGCGGTAAACAAACTCGGCAAGCCCAAGCGTAAAAACACATGCTATGGAAGCAATGAGAAACAGAATGTTCTTACGCTGCACGGCACGCAAATAAGGTCCTGCAACCAGAACGACGAGGATAATTGTCAAGGATATACTAAACAGTGGCCCGATCATTTTTACTGTGGAACTATCCATCGAGTGGTTATTACTAAACTCATACACCATCACCCTCTCAAGAAATTCGTGAATGCCGATAAATTCATCGACTGACAGCAGAAGGAGGCCGGCTGCCATTATCGCTGTTGTAAGTGCTACCCGCCGTTTCGTTGACCAACGGGCGCGCGATAGCATATAAGCGGAGAGCGAATTGAGCAGCAACAGCATAGAGGAGAACCATGTAGCAAAATTTCCTTCCAAATTTAGATCAATCTGCCTGATAACATATCGCAAAGGACTCTTAATTGATTTCAGTTCACTTGCGAAAGGGATAAGCAGAGCATTTGCCAAAAACAAAAATACTATCACTCCCAGCAAAATCAACAGCAGATTACGATCGATGGCTACCCGGTAATAGCTTGAACTTTGCATCAAAATAGTTCTCCATTTAAAAAATAAGCTGTTGCAGGTAATTTATGTCTCTCACCAGTCAGCTAAACAGGGCCTTCTGAAAAGCTTGAATCACATCGTCAACATCCTCATCCGTCAGCTTTGCCGAAAGTGGCAAAGATATAGTTCTATCTGATATAAATTTGGCATTGGGAAAGTCGTCCGGTTTAAAACCGTATGTTTTTCTATAATAGTCATGCAAATGAAGAGAGATAAAATGAATCCCTGTCCCAATATTTAGTTCATGTAGTTCCTGCTGAACAGCATCTCTGGTTTTCTTAATCTTGTCTATATCGATCAATAAGGTATAAAGATGTCTTGCATGAACTGTATCCTCTTCAGGTTCCGCTGGACAAAATACCGGTAGATTTGAAAATGCTGAGTTGTATTTTTCCCAAATTTCTTTTCTTCTTTTCAGATACTTATCAATTCTTTTCATCTGGTGTATCCCCAGAGATGCCTGGATATCCATCATGTTATACTTAAACCCGGGAAAGAGAACTTGATAGTGGATAAATCCCTCATCTGAATATCGTTTCCATGCATCCTTGCTTAACCCATGCAATCCATACATCTTAATCTTATCTGCCCAGACTTCCTTGTTTGTTGTAACCATACCCCCTTCACCGGTAACGATGTTTTTGGTAACATAGAAGCTGAAACAGGACATATCCCCTATGTTTCCAATCTTTTCCCCCTTATACCAGCCTTCTATGCAATGGGCTGCGTCCTCAATAACGATGAGATCATGTTGCCGGGCGATATCCATGATTGCATCCATATTACAGGGCCTTCCCGCAAAATGAACCGGGATAATAGCTCGGGTTCGCGGTGTTATCGCCTCTTCTATTTTTTCTGGGTCGATATTCATGGTTTCTTTTTCAACATCTACAAAAACAGGGGTTGCGCCGGTATGAATAATCGCATTTGAAGTAGACGCAAAAGTCAACGGCGTTGTTATTACCTCATCACCAGACCTGATTCCTGTTACAATCATCGATAGATGGAGCCCGGCTGTACATGAATTTAGCGCTATCGCAAATTTTGCGCCTGTATATTGTTTAAAAATATCTTCGAATTTAGCAACTTTCGGCCCTGTCCCCAACCAGCCTGATCTAAGGGTATCAACAACCTCTTGAATTTCCGGTTCTTCAATCAGCGGACTGCCAAAAATCAAGTATTTTTTCCTCTTTTTAAACATACTTGCCTCCCACGGCTAATCACGTTTACAGAACCAGATACTCTTCAAGCAGTTCCTGTTCCGACACACCACCCGAATACATCACAGCTTCAGGCCGGCTTTGGCCGATTAATAACATCATTGATCAATAACTTGTGTATCAATATATTCCTTCATCTGATGTTCATCAGCAACAGATATCTGTTTTGATCTTTCTCCATCCCAGCTTAATCGATAACCGGAAGCATCTTTTATTATTCGGCCAATGCCTTTATCTACTACTTTGCCCTTCAGACCCGTTATCGTTCCTTGGTAAATACCCACAACCCCGGCTCCACCTCCTACCTTTTTGGCTACATAAATCTTATCATTAGTTCTTGCTACAAATCCACCAGTAGTCTTTCTTATCGCAAACTTTTTCCTAATACCTTGAGTTTTCTTTTCAACAACAACTTCCTGTCCTAAAAAAAACTTTGCGCCAAGTTTTACCTTTTCAACCATTCCTAAATTGCCAACAAGCTGAGCTGTTTCATTCCAGTCTACGGAAGAACGTTTATCAGCAGTCCCATCAGTACCATCAGCAGTCACATCAGCAGTCTCATCCATAAAATATCCTGGGGTAGTGGCAAATTCAACTATGCTGTAAAAGGCTATCGTAAGCAACAGGGCGACTGAAACACCTATAGCCAATCGAATTAGACCTAATCTCTTAAATGACTGAAGGTCCCTTTTAATATCTCTGTATGTCCATCTAATCTTATGTAATATGTTCATTGTTATAACCTTTTAATAGTGAACCTGAATAATAACTACTCAGGTAAATAGACTGAAGTCGGAGGTCAGAAACTCTCTTCCACCTTCAGTCTTCAGCCTTCAGTCTATTCGCTATATGCCCTGGAGGGAGATTGGCGTCCGGTTCATGTTCCGGTTCTGCTTCCAGGGAAGGAATCATGACCACCATGGCAAGCACGAACCAGAATGGTTCCATTATTCGTACAATAATAAACGTATTCGCTCCAATTGCATGGACCAACAGCCCCGCAAAACCGGCCATAAAGCCCATGCAAAGCCCCCTATGGAAAGGCTTCTGAGTTTCTTTGAATATGTGGTATGCCCGGAAAAATATCCTGTATAATAAGAAAAAAAAAGCAAACAATCCGATAAGTCCTGTATCAATAAGTACCTTGAAATACTGGGCGTCCAGAAACCTGTACCCGGTTACCCCGAACCCTAAAAAAGGGTGTTTGATAAAATCCCTGGAAACTACTGCCCAGCTCATCAATCGGTCAGAGGTTGAGGTATCTACCTGCACACCTGATATATTCAGACCTCGATCTTTCCCTTTGGTATAAGTATAAGCAACTCTTTCCTTCACTGCTTCAGGAGCAATAAAGGGAAGTAGAATGAATGCAAGGACAAGCGCTGTTAACACCATTTTCCTCTTTTTGGACAACCATACAAATGTTAGCACTGCAGGAATCAAAGAAAGATATGAACTCCTGGACAGGGTAAAAAGCAAACATATAACAAATATGGATATCATAATTCCATATATCAACTGTGCTCTGAATGAAATAGTGGTTAATAACAGCCCTATGGTGATAGAGATCATAAAAACGAGATAGCCGCCGAAGGTATTCGGCTCCCCGATTTCTCCCTCAAAAGGGGCTGAAATTCTGCCTCCTTCCGGGGTTTGGGCAAGTCCAATGACCGAAACAATAACACAGACAATCAGCATAGCCCACATAAAATTTTGCATCTGCCTTTCAGTCTTAATATGATTTATCACTACAAAATAAACAAAGATATATTCAAAATACTTGAGGACAAAGAAAAAACCTGTCATCAAATCGACCTTTATAAATAGATATCCAAACAGGGTAGAAAAAAGGCATACGAGAAGATAAAAAGCGATTGGTGCGTTAAGAGGGGTCTTTAAGAAGATGCCCAATTCCTTTTTGATTGCCATTTTTGCAAGCCAGGAAAAACCCATAATAAGCAGCAGAAAATCATCAATTCTCAGTGTCACGCCACGGTCAAGCGAATCTCCTTCAGTGGCTCCGACAATAAATTCCGGGCTGAGCAACATGGCAAAAATAAGGAGATATAATGCGATTTCCGTATTGATCAGACAAACCGCCAAAAAAATAATGCCGCCTGCTACTGCCAGTGTCTGGGTGATTGAGTATTCCTGGAGCAAAAAGGCAAAGGCAATGGCAGCGCTCAACATGATTAATAAAGAGAAGATGGGTTGAAGGCTGGTTTGCCCTTTTTCTTTTGTTCTTATATCCACATCACTTCCTGGTGATGAGTGATATAAGTTTTTTAATGCCGCCGTTAGCCGGCTTATTTTTTTTTTCTTTTCCATAAGAATAGTAAGATTTATAGTGCTTATAATCCTGAAAGTCAGGGCTCACTTCTGCTTTCATATCATTTAAAACTACTCCTATCAAGTTAGATTTGGTCTGTGATAATTGAAGCACAGACCTTTTGAGCAATGCCTTGGATACACTGCCTATACGATAAACAAGCAAAGTTGCATCCACAATTGACCCCAACATGACAGGGTCGTTTGTGGAAAGTATAGGCGGTGTGTCAATAATAACAAAATCATACTCCTTTTTTAAATCATTTATAAGATTCATCAGCGCCTTTGACTCAATCAGATCTGACGGATTTGTAGGAATGTTGCCACACGTCATAATATGGAGGTTATCAAGACCAGGCGTGGCCATCACATCGTCCATACCCATCTCTCCCATTATAAGATCGGTGATAGTCCTTATCACGTCCTGCGGGGAATAAGTTCCAAGGAGGACATCAACAAGTCCGGGCTTTTTTTCCATACCGAATGCCCTGTATAATGTCGGTTTTCTCAAATCGCACCCCACAAGCAGTGTTTTCATCTCCAACTGGGCCATGGTGATAGCAAGATTACAGGCAATTGATGTCTTCCCTTCCCCGGGAGAAGAGGCCGTAACAATCAAGGTTTTTATCTTTTTTTCCAGGTTGTGAAAACAAATATTGGACCTGAGCCCCCGAAAATTTTCCGCTACCATTGATTGCGGATCAAAATGAGCTATCAGTTGTATCTTTTCTTTAAATAGCGAGGCTTGACTCTTTTGGCCTTGCTGAGCCTTTTTAATCGCTTTGGCGCCCAAATGAGGAATGATCCCCACAACAGGAACGCCGACCTCCTTCTCCACCTCTGAAATGGCCCCCAGAGAAGTATCAAAGGTCTCTACCATAAAAGCAATTACCATACCAAGAATCAAACCTATGACTGCACCCGCAGTTCCTTTAGCTGCTGTTTTCGGAGGGTTAATGGGATAGATAGGTAGACGCGCTGGTTTAACAATGGTAACTTCGTCAGGTTTTTCGGACCGTGTGATTAATGCCTCCTGATTTTTTTTCTCCAGAAGGACGACCATGTCGTTATATGAAGTAACCTTTCTTTTCATACGGTCATACTCGAGCTTTTTTGCCATTAACAAATCAGTTTTTACCTCAACCCCGGCTAACGATTTCTCCAGCTCTATTTTCTTGTTATCTATATCCTTGTTCTGCAACTGGAGCAATATTTTCATCATCCGGGCAGTTTCGATAATATTTCGCTTTATTGCAACAACCTGAGGGTGTTTGTTGGTATAATCTTTCAGCAAAGAATCTACATTAAGCAAAAGCGCCATCAGAGAATCGTTGGCAGCTTTATATTGTTCACTGGCATAGGTTGAATAAAAGTTATTGCCGGAATCCACCGGATTTTTCACAAATCGATCCAGTTTCAGGAGCAAACTATTAATCTCAGATTGTGTCGTGTTCAGCTTTTGCAATTCATTCTTTATCTGCTGGATCCGCACTATAAGATTCTCACTTTGTAGATCAATAGAGACCAGTTGGTGTTTTTGTGTAAACTTGGTGAATTCCTCTTCCGACTCTTTGAGTTCCAGTCGCACCTTTTTCAGTTGTGCGGCAATGTATTTTATCGCTTCTACTGTTCGTGAGGTCTGCTTCTGAACATGCACCTCTTTATAGGCTAATGCTATTGTATTGGCTAGCTGTTGGGAGAAAGCAGGAACACTATCAGTCGCATTTATCTTTATTATATTGGTAAAAGGTTCTGCTAAAATATCAAT
>Ga0207996_1001154_pt1 | contig 19420 bp, 9 predicted proteins | sample AntAceMetag02UKG_FD_184773 | JGI IMG/M metagenome (GOLD analysis project Ga0207996, IMG submission 184773) | Saline lake microbial communities from Ace Lake, Antarctica - Antarctic Ace Lake Metagenome 02UKG (SPAdes) (version 2) | ecosystem: Environmental > Aquatic > Non-marine Saline and Alkaline... | reverse complement strand
AAACGAAATGGAAAACAGGCGTAAAGGCAGTCGGAGATGCTCGTAGTAGTGATGATCGGTGAGACAACATAACTCATCAGGAGCGAAGGGGCATTACTTCAAAGAAATTTATAAGACAAGGGAGAATGTTGTGATTGATGTAAATCTAACAAACAAACCGAAATCAGCCATGACGGCTGAAGAAAGAGTTCGCTCTTTTCAACGTAAGCTATACTCCAAAGCCAAACAGGAGCCGGAGTTTCGATTCTATGTATTGTATGACAAACTTAGTATTCCTTACTTTTTAAAGGAAGCGTGGAAACGTGTAAAAGCAAATAAAGGTGCAGCCGGATACGACAAAGTAACCTTCTCTGATATAGTGAAATACGGAGTCGAACAATATCTTACTGAAATAGCAGAAGAACTCAAATCTGAAACCTACAAAGCTCAACCTATTTTGCGAGTTTACATCCCTAAATCAAATGGAAAATTGCGACCATTAGGTATCCCAACAATCAAAGACAGGATAGTGCAAATGTGCTGCAAACTGGTAATTGAGCCGATATTCGAAGCCGATTTTGAGGACTGCTCATTTGGATTTCGTCCTAAACGCTCAGCCCAGGGTGCAATTCAGGCTATCAGGTCTAATTTGAAAGCTGGAAAAAGTGAAGTTTATGACGCTGATCTATCAGGGTTCTTTGATAATATCCCCCATGACAAATTGATGTTTCTGGTGGAACAGAGAATTACTGACAGACGCATTCTAAAGCTGATACGACAATGGTTAAAAGCTCCATATTTTGAAGATAACAAGCTTCATAAGAACAAAAAGGGAACTCCGCAAGGCGGGATAATTTCTCCACTACTGGCTAATATCTACCTCAATTTGGTTGATAAAGCTGTAACGAGAAAGGATGGTCACTTCTACAAATGTGGGGTTCGCATAATCAGGTATGCAGATGATTTCATTCTGATGGCAAACAAGATACCAGGGCACTGTCTCGAATATTTGAATAGTATGCTGGAAAGAATGGAACTAACTGTAAACCAGGATAAAACAAAGCTTGTCAGGGCAACACAAGAGCCTTTTGGATTTCTGGGTTTCACGTTTAGATATGACCGTGATTTGCATGGCGGAAAGCACAAATATCTTAATATTTGTCCCAGCAAAAAGAGTGAAATAAATTTGAGAAACAAAATAAAAGAACATCTGCGATACAACGGTCACAAAAATCCTAAAGAGTTATCCAAGGGCTTAAACCCAATCATACGAGGATGGATCAATTACTTTTCAATACGAGGAGTAAGCTATCCAAACAAGTCGAAACGAAATATAAGATATTACCTTATGCAAAAGCTAAACAGGTTTTATCGCAGAAAGAGTCAGCGAAAATGTAAGCTTTCTCGCCAGAATGCTTATGAGAAGTTAGTCAAATATTATGGACTATATGACCTCTCAAGCAGGTTCGGCTGATGAAACTGTGAATGCTTGGAAAGAACTTTGTCGGAAAGCCGTGTGCGGGAAAACCGCATGCACGGTTTGACGAGGGGGACAGGTGGATAGAATACTAGAAGCCTGTCTCTACTCTACTGTTCTATTTTTTTTACGCTTCTGCTTGACAGATGTAAAGGGGAACAGAAGATTTATTAAAGTATATTAATTCAGATTGAGGAGTTCAGATGTTTAGATTGCTGATCACGATTATTTTGGTGCTGGGGACGATGTTTCCTTTGCTGGGACAGATAGATTTGAGCTGGAATAAACCTGCTGTCCAGAATAAACTGGAATTTTCCTGGCTGCAGGATACTGATGAAATCATCCCTTTATCAATCCATCCCTCTTCTCCAAAATATGACCTGGCAATTAATGGCTGGCATAAATTTGTCAGTAGTCTGGGAAGATATATTTCCATTAAAGATGATAAAGGCAGCTTTTTTATCTATCATCCGGGAAAAGGGAGTAATTCTTATCTGCAGGTCAAACTACGTGCCGGGGTGGATTACTCAGTGATCAGCGACAGTAGTTATTCATTTTCTCATTATGGCTGGGATATGCAGGGCAGGATAGGCAAAAGATTGTATTTTTATTCACAATTCTGGACAGGACATTTCAGTGAACAATCAGTTCTTGTCCGTGATAATTCTCCTTTGATCGATAGCTGGGTCAAGTATCAGGACGATATGATGTATCTTGATAATATCAGAGGTAAACTGCTATATAGTGGCAAATATCTGGATGCTGCTCTGGGAAGGGGCAAATATGAGATTGGCAGTAATATTGCCGGAAGTATCATTCTGGATGATTCCTGCAACGACTATGGCTATTTTAATTTTGATCTTAAGCTGGGTGACTTCAGGTTTTCGGTGCTTAATGCCAGTCTCACGGCAGATTCCAGCAGTGTGAATGATAGCGAATATTATGAAGATTACCAGTATAATGAAGATAAATATCTTACTATCCATAAACTTGACTGGAAGCCATCAGACAAACTGCACTTATTTATGGGAGAAGAGGTTATTTATGGCTCTCATAGCGTAGAAGCCAGTTATCTGCTGCCATTTAATTTTATCCGGGCAGCAGAGCATAATCTGGGAGATCATGATAATGTGATGATCTTTGCAGGCTGGGAATGGATGTGTCATCAGAATTTCCTCACTTATGGCAATCTGGTGCTGGATGAATTAAGAAAATCAGAGATAGCGGGTGACTGGTGGGGCAATAAATATGCAGTTCAGGTTGGAGACAGCTTTAATCTGGGAGCTCATCGGCTTACTTTGGAATTTACTGCTGTCCGTCCCTGGCTTTATACACATAAATCTATCTTTACGCGCTATTCGCATGATAAAAAGGGACTGGGATTCCCTGAAGGAAGCAATCTTATGCAAATTGCCACAGCACTTGATCTGCAAATCAGCAGTCGGCTTAAACTTAATAGCATAGCAGCTTTTATTCGTCAGGGAGAAAGGGGTAACAACTGGTCACTTAATTATCAGGATGAGATCACAGATATTGATAATGAGGAGACTAAGTGGTTTGAAGGCAATCCGCAAAACAGGTATAAACTGCAGGGTGTGATCACCTGGCAACCGCTTGCCCATCACTGGCTGAAACTGGGTGTGGATGCTGAATTGAAAAATGATGATAACTCCACGGAACTTTATTTTTCCTGGCTGACCAGATATTGATAGATGGTCATATTCGGTATAATTTTCATCATCATCATTTTTACATGTACTTACCTGCTTTATAAACCTCAGAAAAGTAATTCCAATTTAAGAACCTTTTCTATCCTGATTGCCTGCCGGAATGAAGAAAATAATATCCCAGAGCTTATAGAAAGTCTCTGCAAGATCAATTATCCAACCGATTTGTGGCAGGTAATAATCGTGGATGATGCTTCTGAGGATAATACCTGGCAGCTTTTGCGGGATCATACTGCAGGACTTAGAAATTTTCAGGTCTATCATCTGGTAGAGAAATCTGTCGAATATAAAGGGAAAAAAGCTGCTTTGAAGCTCGCAGCAGAAAATGCAGATTTTGATTACCTAGTTTTTACTGATGCTGATTGTATTGTACATCCTGAGATTTTAAGGTCATATTCAGAACTGCTTACAAATAATACTGACGCTGCTATTGGCTGGTATCTCACCAAAGGAGCATCTCCCCTGCAAAGAATAATTGATGTATCATCAGGATTAACTTTTGCCCTTACAACCAGAATGGGAATACCCTTTTCTGCCTCAGGCATGAACTGGGTAGTCCGCAAGAAAGCTTTTATTGATGTAGGTGGTTATGAAAAGATCAGAAATGAGCTTGCCGGAGATGATAAATTACTACTGCTGCAGGTGAAAGCTTTAGGAAATGAAATTACTTTTAATCACAGATACCCAGTGGAAACTAAACTTCCCCAGGGCAGTGATTCACAGAGACTGATGCGTAAATATGGTAAACTGGCAAGCTCTCCTATAAATATTAAATTGATCATGCTGATCCTGAGCGCTTTTTACATATACCTGCCATTACATATATTAATTCGAGGATATGAAATGGGCTTGATATATCTGACTGGATTGTTTTTGCTATGGATGATTGTTTTGCTTCGTTTTAGATTGAAGTTCAAATTTTCTGATCCATTATTTTTATTATTAATACCTTATGTACTATTTTATTATGTACTGAAAGGCAGCTTTGGCAATTGGGAATGGAAAGGGCAAAAACGAAATATCAGTTGATTTTATTTCAGCTCTTAATTTATTATTTTTTCAATAACTGTTTAACCAGGTGATTTGCATGGTGAATGGAATTCATTTTTTTATCTTTACAACTTGCTGGCAAATTTCTTAACTGACGCCTGTTAGAAGAATGCAAAGCTGGTATAAATCATTATACCAGTAAAAAACTCACTGAAATGGAGGTTTTATGCTTAAAAGATTTTTATTTGTTATTGTGATCATGTCAGTTGTCGGTCTTGGTTTTGCTGGCGGTATTGCTCTTTCTGGAGTAGGTACCAGAGCAAAAGGTATGGGTGGAGCAATGAGAGGACTCGCTGATGACGCTTCTGCCATGTATTGGAATCCTGCAGGAATTTCATTTTTAGAAGAATCAACCCTGTCAGTTGGAATTCATTATGTAGATTTTAACGGAGAATGGGAAGACGAAACAGGAACAATGAATGAGAATGCTGATGTACTGAATCTTATTCCAAGTGCCGTTTATACCAAAATATGTCCAGACAAACCCTGGAACTTTGGTTTTGGTGTTTATATTCCTTTTGGACTTTCTGCAGAATGGGATCTTTATGATATGCCAGGGACAATCCCAGAGGCAATAATCGGAATTGATCTAAACGGAAACGGTAATTTGGATGATGATATTCCATTAACCTGGGAAGGCGAGATCCAGGAAAATGAAAAAGCTGGTTCTCTGATGGTGATCGACTTTCATCCAACTTTCAGTTATCAGATTTCAGAGAAATTAGGTGTTGGAATTGGTTTAAGTATTGATTATGCCAATATGGCAATCAATAAGCTTGATCTGCATCCTCTTTATCAGGACTATCTACCCACTTATACTCAACTGGAAGGAAGCGGTATGGGTTATGGTCTTAATTATGGTATTCTTTTCAAACCAACGCCCTGCCTTAGTCTGGGATTTTCAGGAAGACTGGAAACTGAATTAGCTCTTGAGGGTGATGCGCAGATCGATACTTACATTAACAATGTTATTGGTGCAGGCCTTGGATTACCGGCAACTGTAATTAATAATAATCCTGATGTGGAAGCAACTCTTGTACTTCCAGCTGATTATGGATTTGGATTTGGATATAAGATCAAAGATAACTGGCTTGTTTCAGGAGATTTCACCTATACAGGCTGGGAATCAGTAGATGTGATAGAGCTTGATTTCGAAGAAGGATTTGATATCATGGGTAGCCCTATTGAAGATACAGAAATGGTTCTTAACTGGGAAAACACTATCCGTTTCGGACTTGGAACTGAATACGTGATGGGTTCTTTGGCTTACAGAGCAGGTTATTATTATGATGAATCACCACTTGTTGATGAAACAATGACAGTAACTTTCCCAGACTTCAGTGATAAAAATGTTATCAACATCGGTTTAGGATATATGCTCAACGAAAATATCTGCCTTGATTTCGGATTTGAATACATTATGATGGAAGAAAGAGAAGTAACCGAACAGACAGAAGAAAACTGGCTTGGTGTTTATAATGGAAACCTTATTGACATCATGCTTGACTTCACCTGGAAATTCTAATAGTATTTTTTAAGATATATTAGCCCCTGTTCGCAGGGGCTTTTTTTATGCTAAGTGCATGTGCACCGCCGGGTATTTCCAGGTGGGGCGCAAATAACGACCATTATCACCAGCCCCTGAGAATGAAATTGCTTAAGTGCAAATCATCAATTGGTAGGTATAACTGCACGTAGTTCTCGCCCCACTTCCGGAGTACCGTGAGCGGTGCAAGTCCTATTTATTGACTTCATACTTGACAGAATTTGGGTAAGCGAAGAAATTCTTTTAAAAAATCAAGGAAGAATTATGGATAAATTAATCGTGCTTCTATTGACAATGATAATATTTGCAGGCTGCACAGTTACCACTGAAGTAATCGAACCTGAAGCTGGAGAGATGCCACTTAGTATGGATCTAAGACCAGTTACTGAGCTGGGCTTCACCGTAACTCAGGTGCAGGTGACTATCAGCAGCGGAACTTATCTTTCTACCCGTAATCTGGAAATAACCGGCAGTACTGCTACCGGGACATTTTCTAATTTGATGCCGGGAATATATGAGATTTTTGTCGAGATTTTTGAGGAAGAGCTATTGATAGCAACAGGCAGTGGAAGTGCTGAAGTATTTGCCGGAGAAATCACTGAGGTGGAGATCAGCGTTGTGCTGGAAGATCTCACAGGGGACATTGTGATCAATGTTGACTGGGGTGATCTGCTGCCACCTGAACCGCATCATATACTATTTCTGGGAAACAGCTATACTGCTGCTAATAGCGGATTGTATACTCATGTAACGGGTATAGTCCAGGCAATTGATCCGGACTGGGAAATAACCACCGGTTATTCTACTCCAGGCGGCTGCACTTTGGAAATGCACACGACCAATACCACCTCTCTGGCAGAGATTAATTCCGGGCTCTATGATTATGTGGTTTTGCAGGAGCAAAGCACACGTCCGGTGGAAGATCCTGATCTCTTTTATGAATATGCCACCGTTTTAGACAGCATGATAACGGCAAATAGTGGTGAAACAGCTTTCTTTATGACCTGGGCACGTCAGGATGATCCGGCAATGATAGATGATCTTGCTGCTGCATACACCTATATTGGAACAGAGTTGCAGGCACCTGTATCTCCTGTAGGACTGGCATTTGAGCAGATAAGACTCACCCATCCAGAGATCAATCTATATTCAGTTGACGGCTCGCATCCAAACTGGCACGGCAGTTATCTGGCAGCACTGGTGATCTATGCCACCTTATGGAACCAGGATCCTTCCGGCTGCACATATATCCCTGATGAATCTATTCACTCCGAAGATGCAACTATCCTGCAGCAAATTGCCTGGGAGACCGTTTCAGCTTACTAACCAACTTTGGTTATCGATTCGTAAGGGAATTTGGGTTATGGACATAATGGACGTAGTGGACGTAGTGGACATAATGGACGTAGTGGTGAGAATTGAAAGCAAGAGTACTCTATGATGATACTTTGCGGATGGCTTGTCGAGCCTGAGCAACGCATAGGCTGATACCTCCGCAATGGTGACTACTAATTGACCTAAACCCTATAAAAGCGAGATAGATCATTGGGTCTACCATTGCGAAGGTTTACCAACTATTATCACCATACCATTGCGAAGGTTTACCAACTATTATCACCATACCATTGCGGAGGTTTACCAACCATTCGCAAGGTATTAGCCATTTAATTACTTCAAAAGGGTCAGTTTTCGGCAGGAGATCAATTCATTATTGAGTTTATATTGAGCAAGATAGATGCCGCTGCTCCCTGCAGGTGCTTTCCAGGTGCAGGTATATTCTCCTGCTGAATAAGTTTTATTTATTACCTGGTCTACTAATTGCCCCTTGATATTATAGATAGTGATTTCCACAAGTCCGGTATGGTCAAGATTGAATGACAAATTTACTTCCGGATTAAAGGGATTGGGATAACAATTGAACTGGGGCGAGATCACTATCTCATCATCAATTGTACCTGTGAGAATATCTGAAACATCTCCGGTGGCAAGATAGATATATTCTGTAGCATATCTCCATATACTGTCGTATTCTTCTACTATTTGCATCAGTAAATGTTCTGCGTGTGGTAAAGCAATTTCCATAGATGAATTGTAAGGTAAATAGCCTTCGGTGAAACCAAAATCATAATAGCCTAATCCAGGTAAATCACCTACCTGCCGCACTTCTAAGCTCCAGAGAGGTTCTTCACCATTGATTGAAAACAAGATCCCATCATATCCTGACTGATAATCTGAATTGGAAGAGAATTGATTCAGATCAGGCAGAACCATCTGATTGCCTTGAGCATCCAGCACAAATATCACGTCGTCACCTTTTATAATATAATTTTCATTCCAGATTTCCAGACTGTTGCCGGGAGTGATATCTTCAACTTCGATAACTGACCACTCATCATCCCTCAGGGTAACAATTCGATAGTTATAATTATAGAAATCAGTTTCTATCAAAAAGGCAATATCATTTCCTGCCAGACAGAAATCAATCATGTTGTAATGAGTATCAATATCAGTTTCAAAACTATCTATCTGCTCAACTGATAATGCAGCAGGTTCAAAAGAATAGAGTGAGAAATCTATAGTGCCAGGGAAATAACCAAGCATAACATCAATTTCAGGATAGTCAGGAGGAGCGTCATTCTCCAGCCTGCTATCCCAATGATAGTCTTCATCATAGCCTACTGTGCCATGAGTGCCGGAATATTGCCAGTGCTGAATATCCCATTCATTTCCAGAGTGATTATTGGAATCAAGGCCTGAACGGTGCACGTAACCAAATCTTCTCTGCTGTTTACCACCAAAATGATTTAAATAACCTCGCTCTCCCATATCAGGATTTGCTGCTTCGGGATAAACTGGATTATACCAGGGATAGTCTGCTCCATACGGTGCAGTAACTAAATCACCGTAATCAGGATCTTCGTAAGGGTAACCACAGGTATAGAAGCCATTATTGCCTACTGGCTCATTGCCATGGAATTGAAAACCAGGGTCGCCAGTCCAGAAAGGATCAGGAGGGAAGATGAATTTATGCAGATCAGGATATTGCACATCCCATTCCCCTTGCGGCAAATTAATAGTGAAAGCTTCTGTGGAACCGTGAGGGTGCTGATATTCTGGAGTAATGACACCTTCATAATGGGTGTTCATATCACCATAAAGATCAATGTCTCCATCTCCCAGGGCAGCATAACTTCCATAAAGATAGATGTCATCACAATTATCGTCATGGATATTGCCGGCATAATCTCGATACTTATATTTATAAAAAATGCGCTCTTCTGATACCAGCCCGAATAAATATGCACTATCTTCGGCAGGATCACCCATTTCGACGTCAGCATAACAAATATCACTGGTGATATAAACTGTGTCTGCACATCCCCAGGTCATATTACTGCCGATGCTTCCTTCTATCCATAACTGGCAATTCACAAATACTGAGGTGTCATTTACTTCCAGATCAGTGGTTTCTTCTTCCCAGATAAGTTCCTTAGTAGTAACTTCATTTACCCAGATAGAATCTCCGATTGCCAGATCAGGATGCGCAGGATCAGGGAAGCTGTTATAAACCGTGAATGTATCAACCTGAGTGAGCCAGTCAGCATACCTGAGATGAGCAATATTACCATCTATCTCCGCCAGCAGCACATCATGATCTGCACTTTCCTCGATCGTAATCCCATTTTCTCTGATATTTTCAGCAACAGCAGGAAAAACGAAATGCACTGAATTCTCAATGTATCCTCCCAGAAATATTTGATCCATTGGAGCAGAATTTACTGCTGGAGCACCAGTAGAATAATCCATGATCCGCCCGGAAGTAAGCACGATTTGATCAAAAGTGGGCCAGCCATTATTAGTGCCTCCCCCAATTTGCCTAATCCAGATATCATCATCACTCATTGTCATTCCTTCATTGTGTTCAGGTCCAAAAAATAAAACATCTCCACTATAATCTTCTGGATCATAGGACTCAAGGTTTTCACTTTCTTCATATTGGGTAAGATATTGAAATCTGCTCATGGGAATCTTAGCTGATTCCATTGCTCCGATCAGTAATCCGCTATCAGTTTTTAATACTTTGAACTGGCTTCTGTCCGGCAGACCACTAATAGGTTGAAAACTGAATGTCTCCCCCAGATCACTGCTTGTTACCACCATTGCTTTGGCAGTAACAGGATCAAGATAGAAAACATATATCATACCTGATTCATCTACCCAGATAGAGGGTATGAGTTTACTAAATATAATCCCGCCATGATTGTCAGGACTTATGATTAACTCCTGAATATCGTGCTCTATAAATTCATTGCCGTCATCAGTGGAAATTGATATTTTCAGGTTAAAATACATGTTGTCATCATCATAACTCCTTAGATAATATGCCAGATAGATATTATCTCCCTGCTGAAATATTCCTGCATCATGGTCATACAGCAGCATTTCATCTTCACCGGCACTCACCACCAGATTCACATCATTGATTTCCGCCATAAGGGCAGATACAAAAACTAAACAAAGAATCAATAATAGTTTTTTAAACATTATTCCTCCTAAATATATTTTATTTTTTAACGCAGCATGATCATTTTACCTGTTTCACTTTTGATATTCTTACCTTGCAGGACGTAAAAATATACTCCTGAGCCGGCAATATTTCCTGCCTGATTCCGGCAATCCCACTGAACTTCATTTGATGTTGCGGGTAAGCTCCTCACTTTCTGTCCTTTGATATTATAGATTACAATTTCTGCATCTTCTGCGCTTCGTGGTAGATCACATTTCAAAGTCGTACTTCTCGTAAACGGATTGGGATAATTACTTACATTCAGCAGATTACCGTCAATTATTTCTTCATCAGTTATCGGCACAGTACTTAGATCTATTTTCTGCACGTAAAGACTGGGATCATCCATAGGCATGTATTCACCTCTTCGGTCTTGCCAAAGTGCAATACTGCTTCCATTTTGATCAGTTACACATGCCTCAATATTTTGCCAATGGGGCTGAGTACACACTTCTAAACCGTTTTCCGGGATATTATCAACGAGGTTACCGTCTGAATTATAGATTTTTGCATATATATCTCCGTCAATAGTATTTCCGTAAACAATCAGCACTTCTTCCCAGGCACTGAAATAACAATAATTCATCGATATTTCACTCTCAAAAGTGATACCCTCTTCCCAGGCACTTTCACCATTAAGATTATATTTATACAGGATAAATGGATTGTCAGCTTCTTGTATCAGATAATAAAGATATTCACCCTCAAGCTGATAGTCATAAAAATCTTCACAGACTTCTCCAAATATTCTACCGTCTTCTTCCCATAACATTTCACCTTCGGGATTGTATCTTTGTCCTTTCAATTGTTGTTCTTCGGTTCCCGCAGGTGCTATCCAGAAAACTATGATATCTGAACCATATTTACTCAATTTAAGATTTCCGCGTAAGAAAGAAGTTGAAACTATATGACCTTCATTACTCCAACCTGGAGCAGCAGAACCATCATCAGCCAGTCTGGTAAGTCTTAATTGACTTGGAGGGAATTCATTTCTAATCCAGAAAATGTAAGGATACTCTACCATTAAATGTGAGCAGTCTCCTTCATATCCTTCCAGCAAAGTGATCCCACTTCCCCACACAAACTGATGATTTTCAATTTTCTGAGCTTTGAGATATAATCGAGGGTCTCTGAATGTTTCATCCTGATCACACCAGAGAAACAGATAGCTATTATTACCGGCATTCCCAAAGCCATAATCTGTGAAATCAAATTCACACTCAAAAATCTCTCCGCTTTCTCCCATCAGACGGTTGCCATCCTGATCAATTATCTGTATTCCACCTCCAATAAAATTATCTTCTACAAATTGATAGGCTATGCATAATTCGGTCCCGGCTTCATTAAGACAAATATCGTGACTGAAATATTCAGTTTCAACATTCACTGTTGCCGGCATTCCATTTGCAATATAAAATAATTCTCCAGTATCATTATTGATCATCTGCACATATATTTGTCTCTTAGGATATCTATCATCACGCCAGCATACTGCCGAAACTGCACCTTGGGTTTTCAGTATATATTTCACACCTGTAGAGCCTGCCAGCACACTCAGAACAGTATTTCCCATCCCGGCAATTTGAGCATTATCATCTTCATCATAAATCTGTACTTGTATCTCATTTCTGTCCTCTTGATATTGTTGCCAGAATAAAACGCTGCTGTCAGATTCACAGAACATTTTCAGAGTATGGCGGCTGTCCTGAGATATACCTGCTAATTGCGGTCCAGTTCCTGATATTGCATTCCCCTCGCTGTCCAGATGTTGATAGAAGATATTATAAGTTTCATCGCCCAGTTCTCCCCAGGCAAGGGTGAGTCCACCTGCTTCATCTGCTGAAAGGGTAATATCTGCATAACTGTCATCTTCACTCGTACCCAGCAGTATTCCCTCTGATCCCCAGTCTGGTTCTTCACCTATCTGTGTCTTTTGGGTGTGAATGTAACTGAATTGATTTTCGTTTCTAGTAAAGATCATTCCTAACTTATCATCAGAAGTTTTTACTCCTTTTATTATCTCATACCTGTCTTCACCATTAATTGAAGCGATATTCTGCATCTCATTAAACTGAAAATTACCATTATAATCTAATATATTTGCCCAAAACCCACCTTCCAGCTCTACTATTATAGTATATTCACCAACACTCCAGGGCAAAACAGTCACATGATAATCATATATATATGAACTCTCTATCATAATGCCTTCTGCTCCCCAGTGCAATATTGCCTGATTGTCACACCTCTGCAGATGAATATCTCCCATTTCAAACCTGGCAGCAACTACTATCCCACCAAAACCATCAGGCACTACAGAAAACTCGTGAGAATAATAATCGCAATTGAATAAAAGATTTCCGCTACCGTTCCAGACTGACGGCACTTCTCCTTCTCCATTCACATAAAGACATTTTATTTCGTTTGGAGTGTGATCTTCGAGCCAAACCAGATAAGCTCCTCCGTCTTCGTCTGCTGTCACTCGCAGAGGGAAACATTCCCATTCTTCTTGTGCCAGTTCAAAGATCAATCCCGTTTCACCCCATAACAGATTACCAGTTGTATCTATTTTCTGCACTCGCAATAATGCCGGATCGCCAAGTTCATACCAGGCTGCCACTATATCTCCATCAGAAGTTTCTCCCAATACTTCTCCATTGGGATAATAACATTCCCGCGTTGTTAAAATAACCGGCTCAGCCCAGATATTTTCGCCATCTGCAGAAACCTTTTGCACTTTCATTTCCTGTAAACCACCTGAGGCATCACTCCACATTAGCATGTAACCACCACCGCTGAGATGGATCACTGCTCCAGAATAATTAAGATTTGTTTCCTGCCGGATAGCCTTGCCATTTTCTTCCCAGCAAGTATAGCCCAAAAGACCTATTGCCAAGATCAATAACCCAAGTATCATTAATTTCTTCATCTCACTCTCCCAGAATTATCCAGTTTAACGCAGCATGATCATTTTGCCAGTTTTACTTTTGATATTCTTCCCTTGCAGGACATAAAAATATACTCCTGAGCCGGCAATTTTACCTGCCTGATTCCGGCAGTCCCACTGAACTTCATTTGATGTTGCCGGTAAAGTTCTGACTTTCTGTCCTTTGATATTATAGATCACAATCTCTGCTTCCTCAATATTACGTGGCAGATCGCATTTCAAGGTTGTACTTCTCGTAAACGGATTGGGATAATTACTTACATTTAGCAGATTACCATCTGGTATTTCATCATCAAAATTTAGAACTAAGCCCACATCTACAGCTTGAATGTAAAGTCCGGGGTCTGAATCCCATTGAAATTCTCCCCTATATTCCCTCCAAAGCGAAATATTGTAGCCATTATCACAGGTCAGGCTGGATTGAACGGACTGTGCATGGCGCTGAGTGCATACCGCTATACCATCTTCTGGGAGATTATCAACAAGATAACCCTCAGGATCATAAATTTTCGCATAGATGTCATTTTCACTATTTGTCCAGTAAACGATAACAAAATCTTCATAAATAGATAATGGATGCAGAAATTCTGATTCACTATCACTGACCAGAGTTAATACTGAATATAAATTGTTACCGTTCAGGTTATATTTTTTTAGTGAATAATAATCATAAGCTTCATATTGAATACAGTATAAATATCCATCCTGGAACTGATAGTTGACTAAATCTACATAGTCATCAACCAGTAAACGCCCTTCCGCTTCCCACAAAAATTCTCCCTGACTGCTGATTTTCTGTCCGAATAAACTCATTTCGGTAAGGTCAACAGCCCCCTCCCAGAGTACTAAAATATCATCATCAATCAGATAAAGTTCAGGTTTGCAAATAGTTTCCTGTTCAGATATTAATATTCCATCTTCCCAGCCAGGGACAATATTGCCATCGTTATCTATACGTAGCATTTTCAGCTTTTGATCTATCCCATTATTTTCCATCCAGCATATATAGGACTCATTTATAGTAATATATTTCTGATAATACGCTGTATCTTCTAAAAGTATTACACCTTCGCCCCATATAAACTGATCATTTTCTATTTTCTGAGCTTTCATTCGCCATTGTGGATTTACAAAATCACCATATCCTTCATCCCAGACAATTAAGAATCCATTCTCCACAGTTGCTGGCACAATTTCCGCTTCTATATAACTTTCCTGATTAACTGACAGTCCGTCATCTCCCAATAAACGATTACCTTCAAGGTCTATAACTTGTACAATATCCCGGTTTCTGGTATTACTAAACTCCTTAAAGGTAACACATGCCTTACCTTCAGCATTAAAGCATATCTTAGGATAAATTTGATTTACGTTACTATTTAAGATCACCGGAATACCATTTTCATCAAACATAAATTCTCCGGTATTATTATCCACTATCTGCAAAAAAACCTGTGATTCATGTTCTCGAGTATCGCACCAGCAGATAGCAGTATGATCATTATCACCTGCCAGATCACATTCATCTTCTGAAGCCCCGGATAATACTGTCCACAGTGGATTGCCAGTCTCGCCACATACAGGATTTTCTTCACTGTCAAATATCTGTATCTTGATCTTATCTGAACCTTGATCATGCTGTGACCATACACAGGCAACACCTGTTTCCGTTGAAAAGTTCTTTATCGAATAAAATCCCTGCTCTGAGCTACTCACGCTAATTGGTTCTATGCCAGTCATTGAATTTCCTTCAGAATCCCAGTGCCGGTAATACAAATCCTCGTGATATTCATCACCAGAAGCATCCCAGTTTACATAAATCCCGCCATCAGGTGCCGCTGCAATTCGGGCAGTAGCATAATTATTCATGTCATTATCTACCAGTATTCCAGCAGGGTCCCAATCTGGATACTCGCCTGGCATTATCTTTTGAGCTACCAGATAAGTATAATTATATTCTATTATACTATAGATCAATCCAAGTTTGCCATCTGTAGTAATCGTCACATCTATCTTAGTAGTTGCCTGGTTTGGTTCCAGAAATGATAGCTGCTGCCATTCTTCAAAGATGAATTGGCCATTCGGGTCGATGCTGTTGAACCAGAAATTATCGTCATCCACCTTTATCAAGCCATACTGTCCTTCTGACCAGTTGAAAAAGGAAAAATAACCATAAATACGCATATTTTCACCATGAATACCTTCTTCACCCCAGTAAAGAATTCCCTGGCTGTCGCAACGCTGCAATACATAATTAGAAATACCGTATTTATATACTAATATTATACCTCCAAAACCATCAGGAATTGCTTTCAAAGCCAACTGATAGGTATTTGCTTCATAACTCATGATGGTGTTGCCATTTGCCGACCAGCCTGGACAGGGATTGCCCTCGCTATCCAGACGCAGAGCGCGAATATTACGCTGAGATGAATTATCTATCCAAACAAGGTATATTCCAGCTTCCTCATCTGCTACCAGCCGCAGCGGAGGATAATTCATTGTCCCTAACAGTTCTATAGTTATGCCAGAATCACTCCAAAGCAGATTACCCTCTATATCTATTCGCTGAATTCTGAGTTTTGTGGACTCCTCTCTTTCAAACCAGGCTGCTATAACTTCTCCATCTGATGTCTCTTTGATACATAAATTATAAGGATAATAGCTGTCATTGTCAGTTAGTAATAAAGCTTCTTCCCAGATGTTTTCACCGTCTTCTGATACCCGTTGCGCTTTTATCTGCTGAAGTCCGTTTGAGGCATCACTCCAAATCAGCATAAATCCGCCATCACTTAAATTAATTACCGAATCTGAATAATTAAGATTCATTGCCTGCCTGACAGCCTTTCCGTTCTCTTCCCAGCAGGTATAACCACAAAGCCCCATTGTTATGAGCAAAAGTGATACTAATAATAAGCTTTTCATCTTTTCCTCCAGAAAAGGTTAACGCAGCATGATCATTTTACCTGTTTCGCTTTTGATATTCTTACCTTGCAGGACGTAAAAATATACTCCTGAACCGGCAATATTTCCTGCCTGATTCCGGCAGTCCCACTGAACTTCATTTGAAGTTGCCGGTAAGCTTCTCACCTTCTGTCCTTTGATATTATAGATCACTATTTCCGCATCTTCCGCACTTCGTGGCAGATCACATTTCAAAGTCGTACTTCTCGTAAACGGATTGGGATAATTACTTACATTCAGCAGATTACCGCCTGGGATATCATCTTCAGCAACAGGGACCGTGCTAAGATCAATCTTCTGCACATAAATACTGGGATCACTTGCAGGCATGAATTCACCTCTGCTGTCACCCCATACCACAATGCTGTTATCATTTTCATCAATAATGCTGGTAAATAGATACTGGCTATGGATTGCTGAGCAGATGTCTATTCCATCGGGAGGAACATTTTCGATCAGATTACCGTCAAGATCATATAATAATGCCTTGATGTTATAATTATTATCTGTCCAATAGGCAACGATAACATCATCATTTATTTTCAGATCAAATCTTGGTGAATATGGGAAACTGGTAATAACAACTGGACTTGACCAGACCATATTTCCCTCAAGATCATACTTATTTATTTCCATATTATCTGGTCCATTATCCCAGGTAGAAATATAGAGATATTCTCCAAATAATTCAATTCTTTTGATATAAATATCACAACCTATTTCAACACCGTTATCACCCCAGAGTAAATCGCCTTCCTCACTCACTAACTGGGCGTAAAGGTAGGTGTGATTAGCAGAACTTTGATACCACAATACCAAGATATTTTCATTATAAGGAAATTCATAATAATAATTCGGATTGTTAATAACCTGAGCCAGGCATATCCCTTCCATGTCCCAGCCAGGTGCCGGTTCTCCATTTTCATCAAGCCTGATCACATACAAATCCGGATTTTCGCTAAAATCACCTTCTTGCCAGAAAATGTAATTATCTTCGATTGTTATTCCGATACATTCATTATCGATCCCGCTGCGCAAAGTAATTCCTTCTCCCCATAATGCTCCATTTCCATTTATTCTTTGAACTTTTAAGAAAGTTTCCGGATGAATGAAATCATTACTTCTTTCACTCCAGGCTATCAGAAAATCATTACCTGACCTGCCTAATGATATCTGATCAAAAACAACCGGTAAAGCTCCAAATTGTAAGCCATTTTCACCCACCAGCAGATTTCCTGAAAGATCAATGATCTGTGCACCTCCTGTTTGAACGTCGTAATCAGTACAATGATAACATACGCAGATCAATTCACCACTCTCGCTGAAAGCTACCTTGGGATAACACTGATCAATATCATATAATTCATTTACTGCCAATCCCTGGTCTTCAAACATTGTTTCACCGGTTTCATTATCCAGTAACTGAATAAATGTTGTGTATTCATCATATCTGCTTTCTTCCCAGGTTATGGCAGTATTTGTTCCACTGGTTGCAAGATATGCTGTGCCCACATTGCCTGCAATAACTTCATAAACAGTATTGCCACCTGCTGCAAAAACCAGATCGTCATTTTCATCCATAATCTGCATTTTTATTCTTTGGAAACCGCCTTCTTTTATATCCCAGAAAATGCCGCAGTTATTATTGGAATTTTCTAAAAAAACAGGAGATGGATGTTCATGGGATGACATCTCTGTTATAAGCTCATCACTTACAGGGCTGCCATCACAATCAAGATGGTCATACATGATCCCATTAACATCTTCATCCCAGTATTCACTGCATAAAAATACCCCACCGCTCTCGTCAGCAGAAATTTCTTCAATCGTGTAACTACAGTTGAAAAAATTATTGATATGAATTATGATACCGTTTTCTCCCCAATCCGGTTCTTCTCCAATTTCAAGTTTTTGAGCTACTAATACATAAACCTCAGAACCGTAATTGTTATCACTGAATACTATGATCAATTTACCATCGCTGGATCGCGTAAAATCCCAATCATAAATATACCCCCCCTGCATTTGTAATCCAATAGTTTGTGGTTCTTCAAGTAAAAAATCACCATCGGAACTTAGTAAGGTAGTTTTGAATACTTCTTCTTCTCTGTCTCGATATATGATTGCATACATCCCGGTTTCCCAGTTTGATATTTGAAGATCATATGTCCCGGTAATAAATAAACCTTCATCTTCCCAGAGATTTTCTGCTTCAATATTGAATCTTTGCATTAGAAATGTACTGGAATTATTTTCCCTTGCACTTACTACAAATCCACCATAACCATCAGATATAACTTCCAGATCAGAATAAACTATATCAGTGAAGATCACGTTGCCAGTACTGCCCCAGTTTTCACTAACATTTCCATCTGAATCTAAATGTATAGCTCTAACGGAATTCTTATTGTAAATAATATATACACCACCATTTAAGTCTTCCACTGTTTCCAGAAGGAAGCAGTCATCTGTGTCAAAATCCATCTCGAAAGTTAATCCATCATCGCCCCACAATCTATTACCATCCTGATCAAGCTTCTGACATCGTATAAGAGTCGGATTGTCCAATTCATACCAGGCAGTAATGATATTTCCATCAGAAGCTTGCAAGATGATTTCACCATTGGGGAAATATAATGCCCGTTCTGATAAGGATATTGGCTCAGCCCAGACACTTTCACCTGCTTCAGATACCTTTTGCACTTTCATTTCCTGCAAACCATCAGAGGAATCACTCCACATCAGCATATAACCGCCACCACTGAGATTGATCACTGCCGAAGAATAATTAAGATTTGTTTCCTGCCGGATCGCCCTGCCGTCTTCCTCCCAGCAGACATAACTATATAAACCGATTGATAATAATAACAATGATAATAATAAAACTATTTTCATCTTTTCCTCCAAAAAAGGTTTAACGCAGCATGATCATTTTGCCTGTTTCGCTTTTGATATTTTTGCCTTGCAGGACGTAAAAATATACTCCTGAACCGGCAATATTTCCTGCCTGGTTCCGGCAGTCCCATTCAACTTCATTTGAAGTTGCGGGTAAACTTCTCACCTTCTGTCCTTTGATATTATAGATCACTATTTCTGCGTCTTCTGCATTTCGTGGCAGATCACATTTCAAGGTTGTGCTTTTCGTAAAGGGATTAGGGTAATT
>Ga0207996_1001153_pt1 | contig 19435 bp, 10 predicted proteins | sample AntAceMetag02UKG_FD_184773 | JGI IMG/M metagenome (GOLD analysis project Ga0207996, IMG submission 184773) | Saline lake microbial communities from Ace Lake, Antarctica - Antarctic Ace Lake Metagenome 02UKG (SPAdes) (version 2) | ecosystem: Environmental > Aquatic > Non-marine Saline and... | reverse complement strand
TCAGTACCACAGAATTATCCAAAAAACTTGGTGTCTCGCAGCCATCTGTAAGTATTTCGGTAAAGCGTGGTGAGAAGATCGCCAAAGTCAGGCAACTCAAACTTATAAAATAATAGAAAGTTATAATTTTATGGGCGTCCCCAAAAGCCTTCAGGTTCTTGCTGAAAACCGGTGCGAGCGGGAAAAGCTTATTTTTCGCTCCTATGACAGCATGAACGTCAATGTCGGGTGCAGGGCCGAGATAAAAGCTGAAAATTAGAAAATGTCCATCCGGTCACCACTCGCCAAAATTCCAACGCAACTATATTTTCAAACCGGGCAGCCGGGATCCGGATCAGTTCTCAACTGCCTGGCCTTCTTTTCGCAACATCACTAAATCGTCATCCAGACCATGGCGTAACAGGTCCAGGCGAGGTGACATGGAAACCAAGTGTTCTGCCGGCATATGCATGAGGCGAAAGGGAAAAAGGCTTGTGCTGCCGAGCAGGTCCTTTATCGCGGCAGAGCCGCTGGATCGCGCATACAGGGATGCCTCGATAAGCCAGGAAATAAGTTTCGGGTCGTCTATGGAGTATGTGCCACCCTGACTGTAGATGCCTTTTTCTTTGGTCTTGCTTAAAACGCCCCAATCAACGAAGGAACTGATAACGCGCCGGGCCGCTCTTGAAACAGTTTCTCGCTCTCCATATTGCTCGCGGACCCGCCGTTGAACGTGTGCAGCCGCAGCCGTCCCCTGGAGACGCAGAAGCCGACCGGTGTTAGCGGCTACCGCTGCCCAGAAAGGATAGGCAGCCATAGCCATACCCCAGTGTACGGCAATCTGGTCTTTGCGGGGGAGATCTTTTAACAGTTCGAGACCATCGTTGCGAAGGGCCTCAAGTTCGCATGGCACATTGAGCCAAATTTTCATTAAAATAGTGATGGCCTTCTCTTTGTTGCCACGTACGGCCTTTCCACCGATGGAGACCTTATCCTTCAATAGTTCCTGTAGCGAGCTGTTGACCGCACTATTGTTATTTCCGGCCAAAACCATATTGGCAGTATATTGGAGCCAATCAAGACGGATGCGCTGGCTGAAGCCAATCTGTTTCTGACGATTGCTCATGTCTCCCTCCGTTCAATTTGAATCAGAGGGACAATCAGCTCTTCGATAGAGATCCCGCCGTGACCAACAATGGTTTCACCATCGCGAATAAATGCCTTTCGATGTGGAGCCAGTAGGGCGCGATAATCATCCGGCAGACCAAGCGACGGCCATTCTATGGCATCAGGAAAGCGTTCTTTGACTGCCGCCCGCAATAGATCATCCGAATACACGCGAACGCGTTCTCCCCGTACATCCGCGACAGCACCTTCAGCCGGTCGCCCACAACCTCTTGCCTCGATGTTGCCATGGTCGGAACTCAGGAAAATCTGAAAGCCCTGGTCGAGAAGCGTGTCAATAAGTTCGGACATAAAGCCCTGCATAGCCCACTGGCGTACCTGGTTGTGCATACCGGCGGCACCCAGCTCCATGCCGTGCATAATTTTGTCGACCTTGTCGACAACAAGCCCGGCAACACGAATTTGTGGGTGTGATAAAATCTCGCGAACCTTGTCGATGTCACCGTCTCCAATGCCCCTGGCGTAGGCTGCAGCGGGCCCTGTCAGTCCATGATCCGCCCAGAACTGAGTCCACAGAGATTGTTCTTTGTTCGTGGTGTTGATACTTGCGGGGAAGTAAATCGGCGGCTTACCGGCAAAGGCTGCCTGCCGGGACACTGACGTAATGGTGGGTATCCATGCAAACACGGCGCTTTCGCGGAAACGTAAGTTTTGCCTTTGAGATTGCATCACGTCACGTAAGACGATCCACTGGTCCAGAGCCAAACCATCCACCAGGAGAAACGCGGCTTTGCTTTCGCGTGAGTCGCAGACTTTCCTGGCTAACACCTTCGGGATATGGTGAAGCATTGCCGGCGGTACGGGAGGCTGGTTATGCAGACCGGCAAACCGGTCCTGAACCCACGTGAGGAATGCCGGATCAACAAATAAGCGAAGTGATGCGATACGCTTCTTGGCATCACTTGACAATCCACTGCCCAACTCGTGTTCGAGTACGCTGATTTCGGCATAGGCGTACCCAAAGCGAAACCAGTCTGCATGCCTGGCATCCCTTGTGGGAATGGTGTCTCGGATCGTTTCGATCAACCGGTCCAGTCTGCGCTGGTGATCTTTTGCTGGATCGGTCTGGATACCAATTTCAACCCAGGTTGACGTCAAATCCCCGGCGTTATTGTGAGACACTGAATGGAGCAGTCCCTCGAGAAAAAGGTTGTCGATGTAAACGCGAACGTCGTCATGATCAAAGGGAAGGTCCAATGGGCCGGAATATTGGAGTCCGTAATCCGCCTTGCCTTCGCTCACTGTCTTTGGTTCTCCATGGGTGGCCATACGATCCAGGAAAACCGGCCAACGTTCTTGCAGGAAGGCAAAGAATGCCTCGCGGTCGGAAATGATTTTGTCGAGCGGCCACTTTTCGAACAGCCCGTTCTGCCTTAGGACCTGGATAAAACGTTGGTCGAGGATGGTAGGTATCCGCTGGCCCCGGTAGTGACGGCGCAGCAAGACCCGCAGAAGATCGGATGGCTGCTTAATAAGCTCAGGTGCAATCTCGAATACATGGCGCAGCGCAAATTCCTTTGTCGCGTTATCACCCATGTTACCCGGCGTGTGCTGAATCTGAGCCCGAAAGAGTGTATCAAGGTCTTGCGCGTCCAACGCAGCAACCACAGGGTAACTCAGATTGGGGAACAGATCTCCGAGACTAAAAGATAGTCTTCGTCCTGCCTGCAAAAGATCATAGGGAAGAGAGTCCAGGTCGCTTGACGGCGATCTCAATACGACCACCAGGTCAGTGTGTTCACCTTTGTCCCATCGAGAGCGGAATTTAGATTCGTAGGCGTAGCGGAATGCGACGTGATCCTCGAAGGGGATCAGTTCGAAACCCCGCTCGCGAATCCCGTGCAGAATACCTTCTTCCAAAAGAAGACCATCCGGGTCTGCCACCAGCGTCAGGCGGGCAACCTGGGGAGTGAACTCCTTCAGAACCTGGTCTCGCCAACTACTCATTGGCACCTCCTCCATCCAGTCGGATCAGAAGAAGCGGCACCATTTCCGGGATAATTTGAGCTCTACGCTCCAGTTGCGCAAACCATTCGCGCTCCTCCCGATCCAGAATGGCCAGCCGGTGATCCCGAACTTGCGGGAGCCCGATACGTTCCACAGATCTACGCCGTGCGGCAAAGGCATACGCTCCCTTGTCACGTTCACGGGTCAGACGTTCCCTGTGTGTCTGGGCAACCTCATCGTAGATTATCTTTCCCTGTTTTTCTGCAACTTCCTTGACCCGATCAAATGCGTCATGCGCAGGATCGCCCGCGAGATGCCCTTGAATCTTTGGAGAAACCGTCAGTAATTGATTCCAGATATGGCGTGCGGTAGGCACGAGTACCCGGCCGTCATCGTGCAGAAAAACGGTCAGAATCCGTCGTTGATTCCAGTCATCGTTATGGATGGTGATTCCCCAGAGCGACCAGAAGCCTGTGACTTCATCCGCGACTCCCGGAATAACGATAGATGGTATCGGCTGTCCCTTTGCCACCCGTGGCAAACTCATTACCAGACCGCGAACCCTGCTGTCCTCCAATGTCAGATGGCGAGCGGTTGGAATATCGTCGGCATCTTTTCCTGTGAAAACAATATTCGAAAACACCTCGCCGTCCGGCCACTCAAGGTCCCACATGCGGCGTTTCTTTTCTGCCCGGCCATTGTTTGCCTGCAGGTAACTCACGGTCATGCTTTCCACCCAATGCGGCAGAGGGTGGGCCATCAGGCGTTGTGCTTCGCCGGGTTCCAGTTCCTCAACCGCCCCGAGTACCGAAGAGCTTTTCTGCGCTTCCTTGGCTTGGTTGTGGATTCGAGTAACAACCGTATCGACAGACGACTCCACGGTTTCCGGATGAAGGATGGATTCCACATACAGGTCGTCGAAAATCTGTCCGGCCTGTGCCGAATCGAGTACATCACCCGTTTTGTCGATGCCAAACTCGTCGAGGATGATAGCAAGTTTTTCTTCCAGCACCTCCCGCACACGGTGTTCCACGGAGCTGTCAAAGACGAAGTTGACTGCGCGTACAACGTGGCCCTGACCGATGCGATCCACACGTCCGATACGTTGTTCGAGCCGCATCGGGTTCCAAGGAATGTCGTAGTTTATCACAACATGACAGAATTGAAGGTTCAAGCCTTCGCCACCCGCATCTGTAGAAATCAAAACGCGCGTATCCTCTGCGAATGATTCCTGGACACGTTTCCGGTCATTCATGTTCATGGAGCCATTCAGGCAGACCACTGAGAAACCGCGATCACTCAAGAATTGCTTGAGCATCCCCTGGGTAGACACAAATTCCGTGAAAACGAGGACCTTAAGGTCAGGGTCGCCTTCTTCCTGTTGCAGGCGGTAAATCCAGTCCAGTAAGGACTCGGCCTTGGCATCCGGGCCCGATTGCTCGCAGCGCCGCGCAGCCTTCAGGAGCAATTTCACCTCAGCGCTCTCATTTTTCATGGCATTCAAGCGGGTCTTGAGCAGCGTTTCGATCTGTTCCTGTCCGTCCAGGTCCACCCAATCCTCTTCTGAATAGTCCGGGAATAGAGTCAACTGTTCCCGTGGCGTTTCCAGCACCTCCAGACGACGTTCAAGAGTGGTGCTGATTGCTGCTGTGCTGGAGACGACAAGACGTTGCATGAGGATCATGAGAAAGCCGATATAGCTTCGCTTCTCCTTCATGGCCTGGCGTTTCTCGGTGCGGATAACGTAGGGCTGAACTCGATCACGAGTGACACTGCCCACATCAAGAAAGGCCTGGGAATCGATAAGGGAGACCAGGCGGTGAAAAGCGTCCGTCTTTCCCTGATGTGGTGTGGCGGAGAGCATCAAAAAATAAGGGGCGGCTTCAGCAAGACCCTGGCCAAGTTTGAATCGGGCGACCTGGTCTGTGCTTCCACCGAGACGGTGCGCTTCGTCCACAATGACCAGATCCCAGCCGGCGGCAATCAAATCCTCGAAACGTTCGCGGTTATACTCGGCTATCTGGCCCTGCGACCATCCGCGGCGTTTGTCCATTGGTTTAACGGAATCCATGGAGCAAATGACTTGATCATGGCTCTGCCACATATTCTCTTCTCGGGCTATACGCCTGTAGGCAGAGAAATCACCTGGGATGAGCAACCGGAAATCCTCTCCAAAGTGCGTCTGCATCTCGGCCACCCATTGCGTAAGCAGGCCTTTAGGTGCAACGACCAAGGTACGTGCAACCAGACCGCGGAGTTTGAGCTCCCGCATGATCAAGCCTGCTTCGATGGTCTTTCCGAGCCCGACCTCGTCGGCTAAGAGGTAACGTATCCGGTCGTTGGAGATCGCCCGGGACAGCGCCCTGATCTGATGGGGAAGAGGGATAACCGAGGATTCGATAGGTGCAAGCAGAACGTCCTGGGTGAGCGCATCAGCTACTCTGGCTGCAGCGGCAACGTAGGTAATTCCAGCCGGTGTGCCGGTTGCGGTGTCCTCAAGCGGCTTAAGATTAGCTGCCGGAATACGCACCACCGAATCCGAACCGGGCAGCCAGACACGGCAGGTCGTTTCGCCCCAGAGAGTCTGGGTTTCGATGACCTGACAGAGCTGCCCGTGGTCGGGGCTGTGGTACCAGCTGTTTGCATCAATCCTCATCCGCTCGTTCCATTCTTGCGGAATAAATGGTCAGTAAAAGTTCGGAATCATCAATGAGTCGATAAGCCGGTTTCTTCCCGGAGAGTTTTTCACTCTCGTTTAAAATGATTGGAACACCATCGCCCCGCTTTTCCATGTAGAAACCACGTCCCATATCGCCAACCGTTTCCGCTACCGGTGTTTCAGCAAGCAGGCTTGTGATCAGTTCGTTCCGGGTCGCCTGGCGTAGGGCTATGCTGTCAATAGTCACGGTATTCGGCAGAGCGCCTGGCGAGTAGATTTCCAGCCGATCATCAAACATGAAGAACCGGATCTTTGATCCAAAGATGGAGTAATCGCGATGGGCCACGGCATTTACAACTGCTTCAAAAACAGCCCGTTCGCTAAACTGCGGCTTTTCAATCCGATGAGGTTCCTTAGTTGCCATGATAGTTTGATTCCTCTTTAAGAATGCCATGGCCTGTTTAATCTGCTGATCCAGTGGTCCGCGAATCTTCTGTGCATCAGTCTGGTAATTGGAGTCTTGTCTTATTCCCCGATAGCGCACAGCTTCAATAAATACACTGGGCAGAAAGCGCTCCGGGTGTTCACAACAAAGCAGTACACCAGCCACCGAGGCGCGGACAGCTCCGCCTTCCTCTTTTGACAACAGATTTCGCTTCAGCAGGACAATCTCCGAGGGCTCCTCATATCGGGCGGTATATTTTTCCCACAGTTCCTCGGATAAATCGCTCATACTCGATTGAGGAACCGGCTGTTCTTCGAATCGAATCAACCGGGCTTGGCTGCGTTGTTGAAACAGGCTGGCAAGATAGTCTGGTGGCATTTTTCGTTTAGAACTTCCCTGACGACGGAAGTAGCCCCCCATACTTTCATGCACAAACAGACTACGCGGGATTTCCACTTTAAGGATGGGTTGTAATGCTCCTGTGCTGTCAGGAAGCTCTATACGAAAAACGCGGAATAGGACAGGAGGCTTGATGCTTTGTTCGCAAATTTCGAAAACATACCTTTCGACCACATCTAACCGATCAATAGGTATCCCGACAATCTCTTTGGTCTTGTCGTCAACACCAAGCAGAAGAACTCCCTCAAATGTATTCGCAATAGCTGCTATCTCATCGGAAAGGTCATCCCGCGACGGACCTTCAATTTTGTTACCTCGGAAACGGACGGCTTTAAGTTCCAATGGTGTATCTTCTCCAAGACGTATTTTCCGCAATAGTTCTTCTGTACTGTCAAACATGGTGTCCCTCCAATGCAATGCGGCGATAGCGTTGTTCGAAGGCTTTGCTTCCGCCCTCCATAATCGTGCAAATCGTTCGCCGGACCAAGCTCTCCTGAAGGCTGCCTTCACACTCCCTCTGCGTTTCGCCCCCGCGGGCGGCGAGAGCAACCACCAACTCCGCGTCACCATTGACGACGATATTCGCGTTGTGCGTTACCACGATGACCTGTCGATGAAGTTTGACCTCCCGTAACTGGGTCACGATCAAGTCATAGATCAGGTGGTTGTCCAGATCATCCTCCGGTTGGTCAAGAATCAGTGGCTCCTCACCGTAGGAAAGTAGAAAAGCAAGAAGCGCTGCGGTTTTCTGGCCGGGCGAACCCTCTTGGATAGACCGGAAGTGCTGCCCATCACCCGTGGTACTGTATTGGACGTCGAGGGAGTCTTCTGGAAACCACAGGTCGACGCGATCAATGACCTCGGGTTGGAGTTTGCTTATGTGAGTCGCGAAACGTCGATCAGCCACTGTTCCCGCGTCGTATTGGTCCGATGCAACTTTCCTGACCTTGTCCTTGATGTTCGCGAGATTCTGTTCGATGTCCTCGGTGGCGTTACCGTTCCTATATAGTTCACCGAGCAGCCCCTCGCCCTCCGGCGACCCAATGTCTTTCTCAAAACCTCTGTTTTCTCTTTGCAGCAATCGACGAAACTCGTCTTCGACAGTCTCACGGGCGCCGTAAGGAACGACCTGTATCCGGACATACTGGTTCTCACTTAAGACATCATTGAGGAATTCCCTACGAGATTCTGTCAGCTCTCGGCGGATTGCTACCAGTCGCTGCAAGTGTGCATCTGCCTGCTTTTTAAGGCCTTCGACCTGTTTTTTACGCTCGTCCAGTTCCTTCAACCGCTGCTCGATGGCCTGTCGACGCTGTACTAGCTCGCCGTAAGCCGCAGGGTCACCGGCCCCTTCTCGGGCCAGATTGTCTCGCAACTCTTGATATGCTTGTGCAGCAGCCTCAACGCTCTTTTTCCAAGACGACCCCTCCTTGTTTTTCCTCCATTCGGCCAAAACTTCATCCGCATGCAACGCAAGAGTGTCAATCGCTTTGCGGATTTCATCCAGGCGGCCCCGTACATTAGCAGCATGATCTCGCAATTCAGCGTCTACCGCTGAATCTGGATCGAAGGGGTTTTCGTTGAGAAGGTCCGGGACAATTTCGGTCGCGACTTCACGCAACTGTTCACCTGCACCCGTCCAGCCTTCTTCCCATACCTCGACCTCCCGTTGCTGACGGCTCCGATTTTGGAAGGCTTTTAGGACATCGGCATGTCCTGCTTGCTCGAAGATGGCCAGTTTCCGTTTCACGTCGTCGAGTTCTCCTCGAAGACGTGGCTCCTCGGCGAGACCAGTTTCTATCTCCCTCGCTTTGGCACGCAGTGAAAGGAATCGGCCTTCCTCCTCATTCCATCTTTCGGCCCAGGAATGGCGGTCGACCTCCGGAGCCTCATCTACAACCCCAAGCAACGCAAGCGGTGTTTTCGCGAGCTGGAATATCTGTTTTTGGCTGTAAATCCGCGCAGGAAACCGTTGCCGAATGTCGCCTTCTGCGCGGCACCATTCTCCATCGATCTCTTGTTCAATGGGTTCAAGGTCCCCAGCAGGATTCCACTGAACACGAAACCGAGAACCGTTCTTGCGATAAGTCGCCATGATCGCAGCGTTATCTGTAAGCAAACCACCGTCTTCTCTATCCGGGTAAACACGCCCGTACTTTTCAAACTCTGTTTTCAAATCATCCGGTAGCTCATCCTCTCGTCGCAGGGCAATGCGAAGGAACTCGACGACAGTCGACTTGCCTGTGCCTCTTCCGCCAATGATAGCATTAAGCCAGGGGTTGAACCTGATAGCGAAGGACTGGGAGCGACCCAAATAGCGTGCTTGCGAAATCTTTATGGATTCCAATACCAGTGGCGCGTGCTCGTTCGGGTTCCCCGTTTCCTGGTCAGACCGACGCACGGAGAGTGAACCATCCAGGAGAGCCAACCGCAACCCCTCTATGCTGGGCGAACCCATCTTAACCCAGGTGAAGTGGCTGCCGGGATATCGCTGCCCCACGTTACCAGAAGGATGATGGGCATCTGAACCAAGGATTTCGGTCCAGCACAGGTTTTTGTCAATGTAGGATTGTGGCTTCTGATACGCCGGGCTCATTAGCTCCATGGTAAAGATATCTTCGCAGTCCAATGCCTGCTGCAACGTCGTCCCCGTTTGCTGAAAAAAACCGTTGCTTTCATCCACATGGGCAGGAATCGCGATCCCACTGGCCGATACAATAGCATCGGCCACCTCGATAAACGACTTGGTTGTGACAGCGTCACTTGAACCCTTTGTTCCAGAGAATCCCGCGGCCCCGAGGAGAGAGTCAATATCCGATGTCGTTTTATCGCACCCCAGGATCGTCAGAAGATGCACGCCGCCGTTGACCGAGATTTCTACCCCGGGGAACACGTGTATAGGCCTGAACCCCTCAGGCGTTTCAGATTCGAGTTTGCAGAGCGCGGTCTTAACGCGATCAACCCACGCGCCAGTGTTATGGTCCGTTATCGCAACGCAATCAATGCCTGCTCGCATGTAGTCAAGCAGCCATTCCCTGGGTATGCGCTCTTTAAGAGCCGTCTGATCTGAACCCTTGCCGTAATCGTCCGAGGCTGGAGTATGAGCATGAAAGTCACACTTCCACCACCGCGATCCGTTCCATTTCCAGTCTGTCATGATTCATCTCCTGTTCGCGTGAGCGCTTGGTCGTACCACATAAGAAGCTTGGGATCTTCCTGAAGAATCTTGTCCGAAATCTTGCTGGCCACGGCAATGATCGTGGCGTAGTCACGCTCCTGCCAGGCTTTCTTGAAGCCGGCGCGGACCGCCTCGAGCCGGAACACTTTCAGGCGTTTCTGTTTTGATTCTCGGTATTCCTCGAACTCGCGCATCAGGGTTCGCTCGCGCAGCTTCTCCAAGTCGCCGGCTTTGTTCGGATCGGGGACATACCAGCGGTCCTTGCCTTTGGCCTTGAGCGCCGGGTCGTCCTTGGCCAGGTTGCGTAATTCCTTGAAGTTAGACGAGAGATAGCTGTGAATCTGGCTGGGCACTTCGTCCTTGCCATCGTAGCGTAGGAAGTTTTGTTCCAGCAGTTCATCAAGCTCGAGCATCCTTTCATTCTTTTGCCAGCCACCAATCTCCTGCATGAATTGTGGCTTAAGGTCACCTGCCGTTTGCGGTTTCTTTGTAAGTTGCTGTTTGAGCCACTGGATTGCCGATGCCTCGTCGGAGACAAATAGCTGAAGCTGAAGTACTTCCTTGACCGTCATTCGCTTCTTGTCGTACTCGGCCGCCTGGTCTGGCAGGAAATACATACCGTCGCGTGGTGGAAAGCGTTGTTCCAGTCCGGCGTAGAATTCAGCAGCGGATAATGGGACCGTTACGCCTCGCTGGACATGGAAGGCCACCATGCGGTCGAAGAGCAGGAAGTGCTGACGCTCAGCAATGATTTCGGCTTGGCCGTTGTTGGAGACGAATACCGGGAGCTGCTTCAGATGCGTGCGCACGAAATCCCAGACGCCGTCTTCGGTGCCAGCTTCAAGCTTAAACCGCTCTTCAAGTCCCCCGTTTGGTTTGTAGGCCGATATTACCAAGTCTTGTTTTACAGCCCCGCTAGTATAAGACAACTGTTTTGTCGTGCCTTTCTTTTTGTCTAGCGTTCTCACATCCGAAATCACGAAACCAGCGTTACCCATCGCTTCTTGGATTGCAGTCCACACTGAGTTTCGCGAGTTATGAAACTCAACTGTCATCCACCGGCCAGGCTTCAAGACTCGATAGTATTCCCGAAAGCATTCCTCCATTAAGCTCGTGTAGTCTGGAATGGCCTTCGCCTGTGTTTTACTAACAATGGCTTCGTCCTCGTTGTTCGTATAAACACGAAGCCATGATTCCCAAAGAAAATTGAGCTCCGAGTACGGAAGGTTGTCACCGAAAGGAGGGTCCGTAAACACGTAATCCACCGAGCTATTCGCGATCCCCGAACTGCTCGCGGAGTTCGTTGACACAACAATACTCGGTAGCGCTGGAGCTGAAAGAGTCGAAAAATTACTGACTTTTGCCTTTAGGAAGTAGAACGGAGAGATCTCCGTCGGCAAAGAGCTCAAATAGTATGTACCCGACAGAGGACCAACGTGCCGCCCATGATTGGGCATGTAGCGATTCAATCGAGTTAATCTGGATTGGGAGCCAGTAAACCAAGCAACAAGCAAGTTACGAACATCTCTTGGTTGTTCAGAAATCCGGGAGAAAACGGCGGCGAGAACCCAACGATTCCGTTTAGTATAAAAATGGTGAACGTGGGTCGTGCCGATATGGTACCCCCTAAAAAGATCCCCCCAATCCGTACCCTTAAACATCATCAGCTCGATAGGCACAGGGTAAGGAATTGGCTTCTGCTCCAAAGTTAGCACCAACTGTAGATCAATTTCGTCAGGTCGCTTCTCGAACCGTGTCTTTCCGACTGAATAGTTGAGCAGCACGGGCACTTGCATTGGGCGCCGTATCGCCTTACCAATCTCCATATCAGTAACGGTTTCCATCTTTCGCTCAAGATTCCGTCGGGAAAGTTCCGCAGAACAGTGGGGGCACGCGTAGTGCTCATTTATTAACTTTTTCTCATACTCGACAGCCGCATTCCAATAAACAAAATCTCCACCACACTCTGGACAAAGCAGTACGTCGGACCAAATAACATAGTTGACAATGCCTTTTTCCCTTGAGCCTTGATGTTGGGTCTCGAACATCCATCCGCATTCCTTCCAAACATCCTCAAGAATGTTGCTCGAACACTGGCGAAATTGTTCTGTAGCAGCGGGTCGATTGAGGTTCGCCGATATGAAGGCTGCTATCGGCGAGAGATCACAAAGCACACATGAACGCTGCCCTAAGTACGAGATAACTTCATTTCGCTCATCAACGACTCTTTTATCAGGATCTATCGAATAGCCAAGTTCCCGAATCGATGCTTCATCTGAACATGTAGTGCAGGCCACGCCAGTCATCCCCGTACCGCAGAACCCATCAAAGATAATATCGCCCGGATCTGTGTAATGCAGGATGTACCGCATGATGGCCTTATGTGGCACCTTCGTATGGTAGGAGTGAGCGTTATAGATCGGGTCGTTCTTCCCCTCGCTCACATCCGCAGCGAACGGCTCCCGGCTGTAAGGCACATTCGGATCATAGGACTTGCCGTACTGCTTAATAAAATCCCCAATCCAAGGGTTCGGACAAGCGGTGTAATACGGCGGATCGGACAGCGCCAGGATATCCTCGTCCTCGCCAATGGGGAATCCCTCTATCTTGCGGAATTCCGGGTCCCTGAGTTTCTCGCGCAGTTTCTTCAAAAAATACTCACGACGCTTTTCGTCGTTGTCGAATGTCATGCCCAGACATTCCATCGGCCCGTCATTCGTAACAAACTCCTCATCAAAGAGCTTTCCGGAGCCGACTTTGCCGGGAACGATTCTTGTTTTGAATAGTTGTTTTTGTTTATCGCTCATATTGAAATCCCGATTTGAACCGCGAATGGACGCGAATGAACGCGAATAAAAGATGGCAATATATTGAAATTATTGTGCTAATTGCTAAAAACTAACTGCTGATCGCTCAATTTAGGTATAGGTACCACAGCTTCTTAAATACCTATTAATTGGGTATATTCCCTATTCATTGTTGATCCTTTTTTTGATCCAATTAATAGGCTCCACATGAACCATTTCCATTCCGATAAGATGTTGACCTTTCGGTTCGTCATCTCGCCTGAAACATGATAATTGTGCCGGATTTGATCATGTTAATACGATCATAATAGCGTTAGTATTTTTCAACTGTCCGCTCCCAAAACCAAAATAGCAAAAAAAATTAATCCCTATCTTGACCGCTTTCGTCTCCTGCTTGCTCTCTTTCTTCAATAAACCTTCGTTCCCGTTCCAGCATACTCTTTAGTTCTTCCTCGGTGGGTAGATAGAGCATGTACTTAGATGCAAAGAGCTTTTTACTATTGTTCAGCACAGAGTACCGGGCAATGGACTCGTTTTTTTCGGAGCAGAGAATCAGCCCGATGGTCGGATTATCATCCTTGGTGATAAAAAGGTCGTCAAACATTCGAACATAGCTGTCAATCTGCCCGACATCCTGATGGGCAAGCTTGCCGATTTTCAGATCGATCAGCAAATAGCACTTCAGAATACAGTTATAAAAAACAAGATCAACATAGAAAAATTCGTCTTCGTACTGAAGACGTTTTTGTCGAGCGACAAAAGCAAAGCCTTTTCCCAATTCCAGAAGGAATGACTGGAGGTTGTCTATAATTGCAGATTCCAGTTTTGATTCATGGATTTGCTTAGAATCAGGCAAGCCAAGGAAATCAAGGATATAAGAATCTTTCATGTTATCAGCCGGAGTTTTTATTAATTGCCCTTTTTTTGCTAATTCCAGAACTCCGTCTTTATCTCTACTTTTCAGAAGTCGTGCAAAAAGAAAAGAGTGAATCTGCCGTTCCAGAACGGGAACGCTCCAACATTCTTTTTCGGCCTCAATCTCATAAAACAGACGTTCATTTTTATGCTCAACCTTACATAATGTCCGATAATGCGACCAGCTCAGGCTTGGTGAAAATCCTTGGATATCTTCACTTTTTTCAACAGCCAGGCTCAAATCACCCAAAACTCCACAAGCTTTGTGGAGTTTTTCCCCAGCAATCAATTCTCCACAAACCTTGTGGCGAATCTTGGGTCCCCGATTTGAATATACAACATAGAACTGCCTGAAATACCATAAATTTGTCGTGGAGAATCCTTTGACGTATTTTTTATTCAACTTTGCAGAAAGTTCTTTAATAATTTGTTTGCCATACTCAGCCCGATTTTTACCCTTTTGAAGCTCCTGGACTATCTCTCGTCCGATCTGCCAGTATGCGAGCACCATTTCGCTATTAACGGTACGAACAACATTAGTTCGTGCCTGCTCCAGAATGATTACTACACGATTAAATAAACTATTGCCTTCCCGAGTTGTTAATTCGTGTCTATCCGTGTCCATAAGCCGCTCCTATTCCAATACAATGCGAACTTTGCCGGTCTCCTTGCCCTTGGTGAGTTCGTCGAGATATTCCTCGAAACGCTTCTTCATCTCCGCCGGAGTCGCCGGTGAACCGCCGGCCAGGAGCGCCGCACGCATATCAGCAGTTCTTACCGACACCTTTTCCAGTCCGGAGAGCACTTCCTGCAGGGCATGGATGAAATCCTGATTGATCTCGTCCGGCAGGGCCTGCTTTTTGATGAAATCATTAACCAGTTTCTTTGGCTCGGGCTTGAGCAGATCCAGGTTACCCTTGGTGGTCGGATCTTCCAGGTTGGTCAGCAACGTCTGAGTCCAGTTCTCAACCAGTTTGTCCAATTCACTATCCAGGCTGTCGAGTATCGTCCCGGCAGGTGCCGCGGGTGGCTCTGATCCTGGTTTGAAACTGCAGTGCGGGCAGACAGGTGAGGCTTCGAGGTCCTGCTCTGCAAGGGCAAAACAACTCTTCAGACCTGCCAGGCGGTTCTGAAAATCGCTCAGATGCTGGCGTGGCATCAGGTCGATGGTTGATAGTTTCTGCAATACCTTGAGCCGTTCATCGCTCATCAGCCGGGTTTTGCGTTTATCCTCGTTCACCCCCAGCCGTGCTTTGGTATGCATCTCCAGATAGGCCAGGAGGTACGCCTTTTTCAGGTCAGTGAGCCGGCGCAACATCTTCCGGCGGAAATCACCCGTGCCTCGTTTGTCCGGATCACCGATCCTGGCCAGGACATCGTCCCTGGCGGACTTCATCTTGCCTATCCACTCGTGCTCGGACGGCAATACCGCCTCGGCAGTCGAAAGGTAGGAAGCGGTGGGACCGAGGTCCGTTACCAGTTCCTGAAGCGATTCGACCTCGTTTAGTGCCTTAAGTCCGTCGCGATGGCCATTGACTTCCCCTACGTCATAGCGGAAATTCTTGAGCTTGCCCGGGGACGAGTATGCCTGCATGGATTCCAGGAAGGCCTTGGTATCATCGAGCCGGGTACGGAGCTTTTGCGTTTCCTCTTCTGCAAGCAGATTACGGCCCCAGAACGGCATACCGCTTTGCAGATTCTGCTGGATGAGAACCAGGTTCTCCACTGTCTGCGTAATCGCCTTTTGGAGTTGCTGTACCGGTTCCTCTTTTCCCTGGGTAACGAGCTGGGCCATGCCGGGGGTAAGGCCCAACAGCTCAAACAGCGCCTTGAGTGCGGGCAGGTTCCAGTCTTTGGGCTGCTCGATGTGTTTGAATTGAACCAGGTCTGCAATAAAGGTTCCGGCAAGCTGGGGCAGGCCGGTGGCATCGAACTTTTTACCGGGGATAGCCAATACCAGATCGCCGGAATAAACCAACGCGGCCAGAATAACGACGGCCCATTCCGGTTCGAGCCGCAGAGTCTGTGGGGAAAGGTACTCGACGCCGAGCAAATCCTGAATCAATTCAGAGCGGTTGACCACCTGGCCATGGCCCTTTTTCTTGAGCAGGCCGAGGATATGTTCGGCGTACCTGGATCGGTATGGATTGAGCCTTTCACCATCGAGCAGCTCCAGGGCATCGAGAACAGCCGTGGCTTGTTTGGTGCGATTTTGGCCGGCAATGGCCCGCATGGCGTCCTGGGCCGCTTGGGCCCGGTTATCGCCGGTGATGAGAACTGAGAAAAAAGGGTACTCCGGCGCTTGTTCCTGGAAATTAGTGGCGAGGCAGATACCTGCCACCGTATTTATCAGATCGCGAAAGTTGATCCGTTCATGGGAGGCGATGCCGGACAAATCTCGTATGGATTTGCCCTCGGCCCACTCGGTGATGGTTTTACTGCGCCCTTGGTAGGTCACCTCGAATGCGTCTGTCATATGCTTCTGCAGCCACTTTACAAGTTGTTGGAGATAGCCAGGAGAGTTTGGATTATTATTATCCGCCTTGGATTCGTAGGTGGCTTTAGCATGTCCGGAGGAGGTGGATGCCAGATCAAGCGCCGCAGCGTAATTGCTGAGTTTGGTGCGGAACTCGTCATCGGCATTCGTCAGGCACAGGAAGACTTCATCAGCCTTCTTTTCATCCTTGAAGTGCGGTGCTTCAAATGGCTGGATGAAGTAGACATAAAAATCCCGCGGTGGAACGGCCGTGGAGCGCTCGTTGGGTGCGCCGAAGAAAAGATACCCCAGACGGGCGGCCTTACGTTCCAGCCATTCCAGTTCGTGCTGCCAGATCTTGTAGCCGGTAGCATAGGTATGAGCGGTACACTCCATGACCCTTCTCAGGGCTTCGTAGTAGTAGCGATCGAGCTGGGATGTATCGAGGCTTTCAACCCGTTTTTCAATCAATGCGTCAAAATCATCGGTTTTCTTGAGATCGAGATAGTATTGCCGATTGTCCGGGTTGGCGGAGAGGAACTGCCCACTGACGGTCTTATGGATTTCCCGCAGAACGGTCTCCACCTGAGAAAGCAGGTCATCGGCTGGATCGCCTCCCAACTCCTCAATGCCCGGCTGATAAAGACAGAGCGCATCCCGCAGCTCCTTTGGCGTAGCCCCGAGCGTGGCATAGATGTCGCCGGTGGTGAGGCGATGCACCGACAGGGCATGGATGAGCCGTAGCGCCATGGGCCTGTAGGCCGGTCGCGTGAAGGCCTGCTGAATGCGGGACTCCAGTACCAGGCTGCAGTCGATGACCGCCTTGATGTCGGGCACGGCACGAAGCGATGGGTTCTCACACAGCGTAGCCCAATAGGTATCGTAGGCAATAAGGCTTGGTCGGTCTTCCGGCATGTCCTCGTTCAGGCGCTTCTTCATCGCCATAGACAAGGTCTTGAGTACCTCGCGTTTTTCCACTGTGGTGACACGCTCAAACGTATCAATGTAGTCCGGATGTACCGGGAAGAGGCGGACGAACTCGTCCATTCGTTCGTTCATGTGCCCGTAAAATTTGGAAAATGGCGTCAGATACTCGCGTATCTTAACCTGCTGTTCCACGGTTTTCTTGAGAAGACGCTCGGCAACCACGAATTTTATATCTTTGCTGACAATGAGCAACTGTTCGAAGCGGTCCTTTACCCTGCAGATGCTGTCTGCCACGAACGAAAAGCGAGGGCTGTCAAAGATGGCTTCCTGAACACCGGCAATGAAGCGGAAGCGCAGGTCTTTGCAGACCTCCCCAAGAACACGTAGGAAATTAAGGTCAAGAATTATCTGGTGATCGTCACGGGAACGAAGATAGTCCAGAAGTTCATCAACAATAAAGAGTATCCCATGATCTGGATACTCTACATGAAATACCGCCATCATTTCTTCAAAAGCGCGCTTATGGCTTAGTAATTCATCTTGTGGTGGAAACGAAAATGATATGCCCCATATCGCGAGATGCTCCTCTAATTGTTGACAAACAAAATCACGTAAAGGCATTGTGGTTGCTTCTAGTTCGGTACGTACCACCTTGAACCTGCCGCTAATCCGTGACGCGGCATCGGCAACTTCCGCATTGTTCAGACTGGATGCGAGTTCAGAGTTCTCGGCAAGTCCGGAGATCACAGACATGAGGTGTGATTTACCAGTGCCATAATTACCAACCACCATAAGCCCTTTATTGTCGGTTGGCTGCTCAAACTGAAGCTGGGGAATAACAAGATTGGTAAGCTTCTCAGCCATTTCATCAGAAATGACGTAGGTCTCCACAAACTGACGGGCGGCAGCAGCTTCGTCAGCATCCCGTAGTTGAACCACGGACTCGATGGGTTCAAACTGAATCAATTCTTTATATTTCATATTAAAATTCTCCCTCGCTCAGCACTCAGCACTCAGTCCTCAGCACTAAATTTTGGACTTGCCACCAGAAAATCACGGACCCTGTAGCGGCGGTACTCCGGATGGTCCGGTACGGCATAGATTAAATAGAGGGGCGAGGGATGAGGGACGAGGGATGAATCAAAGGACTGTTGCCCACCACTCATCACTTTCCGTTTCCGCACATCACTAATAATTTTGCCGTTCCATGCAGCAACCACGGTCTTGTTACGAGAAAGTCCCTGGAGAAGCCGCAGAGGGTCCTGCTTCAGGGATACGTCAAATAAAATCTCTATGTTGTCAAACAAAACAACTTCACCTTCGGCATCGTTTAGGATCTCTCTCAGCAATCGGGGGAGCTGTAATGCACGCTGACGATCAGTCAGGTCAAGCATCCGGCGTGACAAGTCCATATTGACGTTGATCAACGAAACATCTACGCGTTCTTTCACATCTTGAAGCGCAGTGGTTTTCCCCGCTCCTGCCGGAGCCACGACCAGCATGAGCCGGTGATATGATTCATCAGCCTGTTTGAGCTTCCGCATAATCTGATCCGCGAGTGCCTCTGCCATTACTGTTCTCCCTTTGTTTGCGGCTCTTCAACTCACGTTTCTGTCTGCGCCGACCCGCCTGCTGCACTGCTTGCAGCGCGGGCAGGCAGATCATCCAACCATCGATCGATGGCCTCTTTTCGGAAGCGCCAGTGCCGCCCAATCTTCTGAGACGGAACCTTACCTTCCCGAACGAGCTTGTAGAGCGTGGATTTCGGGATTTTCAGGTAGACGGAGAGCTCTTCGATGGTCAGGACATCGCCTGTTTTTTCATCCATCAGGTATACCTCTTTGACCACAAATCATAAATTTCTTCATAATACCTCATAACAGCCAATTTATATACAGTTAGTGACAGTTGCTGTCAAACGTTTTTCTGAATTTGTGGCAATCGACCTCTATTCGGAGAGACATGTCTGTATGGCCCGTCGGCCAGGTTGGATGTTGTTTAGCTGAAGATATTTCATTTATTCGATGGGTACTTGTAATTTTTAACTATTTCCCACGGCGGCGCAGCGTCCTGCCAGGTGGCCGGTGGAAAAAGTCGCCTGGAGGTTGTATCCGCCGGTGTCGGCCTGAACATCCAGCAACTCGCCGCATGCATCCTGGGGGACGTTGTTTACAAAGCACACAAACCAAAATATAAATAGCACATGATGTCTTGGGGAGCATTAGTGCAGGGCGTACACAAGCCCTGGCATTATACTTTTTGCAACCAGCAGAGTCCTGCCAACAGTCCCTAAAATACGTTTATTCTGCATTCTTTGAACCTGGTTTCCGCTCAGACGTTCAGATGACAGAGGGCATTCTATTCGATGGGTTATTTTCCATCCGGTTTTTTTGTGACGGGCCATGTACTTTTTTTGGGTTCCCAATGAAGATACTCTATTTCCGGTCGATCATCCCTTGGTGCATGATCAAACGCCCGGCATTTTCGTCCAAAAAGAAGGCAGACATCAGGGACAACG
>Ga0207996_1001152_pt1 | contig 19482 bp, 16 predicted proteins | sample AntAceMetag02UKG_FD_184773 | JGI IMG/M metagenome (GOLD analysis project Ga0207996, IMG submission 184773) | Saline lake microbial communities from Ace Lake, Antarctica - Antarctic Ace Lake Metagenome 02UKG (SPAdes) (version 2) | ecosystem: Environmental > Aquatic > Non-marine Saline and... | reverse complement strand
TTTGCCAGCTTTCCTCTAAATACGGTGCTTCTTGGTTACAATGTGAGCATTGAGTAGAAGAAAAATCAATCCACACATATTTGTTCTGGGATGTTATATCATACAAATATTTCATTTGAGGTTCACCCCCATCGGAATCTTTCCAAAAAATATTAGGCACAAGGTCTCCCTCGCCCAAAACTTGTGAGAAGCTTATTATACCACTTAGTACAAATACGATCAATAATAAAGATTTTTTCATGTTTAACTAGATTTAATTTAAAAAAAGTTTATAAAATTTACTTTTACAAAGGTATGATACTTGCAAAGAAGAGCGAAAAAATGGGGTACTACAAAGGGCCTACAAAAGGCAGAATAATTTATTTATAATGAGCAAAAGCTATTCATGTGATCAAATCCTAACCATCATAGCTAAAAGATTTTCTAATATTATATTTATGGTTTACGCTTATATTCTCCTGACTATAAATAGACACAAACAACTAATTAGCTTCTCAGGTAGCTTTCATCTTAGCAATTCATACAAAATCGGAGATATTGATAATATCCTACCAATCCTTCAAGTATATGTTCAAACATTAGCAAAGTATCTTTAGCAACAAATGACAAGGTAATATTCAGACTTTATTTATATATTTATTCATTATGACTGAATGTATTACAAGGATATTCGCCCAACCAGGTTTGGATGTACAAACCATCCAACAACTTCTATAATAAAGTTTTTAATTAGTTGTAGTCTCAATGTAGGCCATATAATAATTTAAGTGAATTCATTCTTTTATACTTTTGGTGAAGTAAAAATTTATGGTGGTGTTTTTAATTGGTAGGAACCCCACTAATTAATTAATTAAATATAAATTAAAATTATTATGTTATGAAAAAAAAATCATTCTCTTTCTTATTAGCTATCTTATTGAGCTTTTCTTTTGGATACAGTCAAAATTCAAAAAGCTTAGATGATGAAAAATCTCATTCCTCACGTATGTCAGGAACTTGGGAAGTCAGTTCTCAAATTTCACCCGTTGCTGCTTACCGCGGTGCAAAAGCAGCATATTCAAATGCAGGACAACACAAGCTTTTTGTTTTTGGCGGATGGAGTACTACAAGCGGTTTTAATAATGAAACATCTATTTACAATGTTAATGATGACTCTTGGTCAACAGCATCTAATGTACCTACAAATACAAAAGGTGGAAGTGCAATTTGTGTAAATGACGATATTTATCTTGCTTGTGGAAATAATGGTGTTGAAAATATTGATACTGTTTTTAAGTATAATATTGCTTCGGATACATGGGCACAAGTTGCCTCATATCCACAAAGTGCAAGGTATTGTGCGGCTGCCTACAATTATGACAACGGCTATATTTACAGTTGCGGTGGTATTTTAGGAGATTACACAGCCTTAGATAATGTCTATGTATATGATCCGGTTAATGATTTATGGGATGAAGCTACTCCAATGCCCTATACATCGACCGGTGGCAGTAGCCTAATTTACATTGAAAATAAAATATTTGTTATTGGAGGATCATTGGGTGTTGAGTATACCAAAGTATTGATAGGAGAAATTGATACAAATGATCCTTTGGTAATTACATGGACAGAAGGAGAACCTATTCCTGTTGAAATGAAAAAAATGTCTGCCGGATACATTGGAGACAGTAAAATTATTGCTACTGAACAGTCTGGAACTTTTATTTATAATATCGCTGAAAATACATGGTCAGAAGCCGATCCTAAACCCATTCCGGTAAAGGGAGCAAATGATGGTTCCTTTAATATGGGTAGCAATTATTATTTTGTAGTTGCCGGAGGAAAAGATATTGATGGAAATTTTTGTGATCATGTTGAATATTATAAAAGTGAATCTATTACACCTCCCCCTCCTCCCGAAGGTTGGAATGTAAGTGAACAAATAGCTCCTGTTTCTGCATATAGAGGAGCAAAAGCAGCATATTCAAATGCAGGACAACACAAGCTTTTTGTTTTTGGCGGATGGAGTACTACAAGCGGTTTTAATAATGAAACATCTATTTACAATGTTAATGATGACTCTTGGTCAACAGCATCTAATGTACCTACAAATACAAAAGGTGGAAGTGCAATTTGTGTAAATGACGATATTTATCTTGCTTGTGGAAATAATGGTGTTGAAAATATTGATACTGTTTTTAAGTATAATATTGCTTCGGATACATGGGCACAAGTTGCCTCATATCCACAAAGTGCAAGGTATTGTGCGGCTGCCTACAATTATGACAACGGCTATATTTACAGTTGCGGTGGTATTTTAGGAGATTACACAGCCTTAGATAATGTCTATGTATATGATCCGGTTAATGATTTATGGGATGAAGCTACTCCAATGCCCTATACATCGACCGGTGGCAGTAGCCTAATTTACATTGAAAATAAAATATTTGTTATTGGAGGATCATTGGGTGTTGAGTATACCAAAGTATTGATAGGAGAAATTGATACAAATGATCCTTTGGTAATTACATGGACAGAAGGAGAACCTATTCCTGTTGAAATGAAAAAAATGTCTGCCGGATACATTGGAGACAGTAAAATTATTGCTACTGAACAGTCTGGAACTTTTATTTATAATATCGCTGAAAATACATGGTCAGAAGCCGATCCTAAACCCATTCCGGTAAAGGGAGCAAATGATGGTTCCTTTAATATGGGTAGCAATTATTATTTTGTAGTTGCCGGAGGAAAAGATATTGATGGAAATTTTGTTGATCATGTTGAATATTATAATAATATTACCGGCCAACAACAACAGCAAAATTTTAATTTGAATACCGGTTACCAGTTTGTTTCGTCCTATATTGTAGAAGATAACATGGATATGTTAGTTGTTTTGGAAGATATTTTAAATGAGAATCTTGATTATGTAAGAAACTCTGACGGTAATATGTTACGTAAAATAGGTCCAAACTGGATAAATGGTATTGGCAATTGGACTTCAACCGAAGGTTATTTATTTAAGTTAATCGCACCTGAATCATTTACTATGGAAGGTGATCAGGTTCCAACTGACACACCTATCTCTTTACAAGCAGGATACCGTTTTGCCAGTTATTTACCAACTTCATCTAATGATGCTATGACAGCATTTGAATCAATTATTGGCGATGATTTGGATTTTATTAGAAATTCAGGTGGCGGAACGCTTCGAAAAATCGGGCCGGTCTGGGTGAATGGAATAGGTGATGCAAATCCAGGAGAAGGATATCTCGTAAAAATGTTGAATCCGGGAGTTTTAATTTATCCTGCATCTGATGCAAAATCAACAAACAATACAAATAATTCTAAAGCAACACATTTTAATTTTAATGGAGGTAATGCAGCCGATCCGGTTTATACAATGTATGTTTCAGGTTTGGAAGTTGGTGATGAAGTTGCTGTTTACGATGGTGATGTAATGGTTGGTTCAACTGTTATCCGTTCGGATAATAAATTTGAAAACAGCTTACCTTTATTCAGTACTTTAACTAATGAAAAAGGCTATAATCCTGGCAACGGTATTTCAATAAAAGTTTGGGATAGTGAAAAACAAATGGAACTTGTTTCGACTTATTATTTTGAATCAGGTTTCGAAGCCTTAACAGATCAGGTATTCCCATCAAATGATGGCGAATATAGTTTTGTTAATGTTTTGAAAGGAACCAGCGGCATTGAAAACACTGCTGATGAAAACGTTTCAGTTTATCCTAATCCTGCAAACGACAATGTTAATATTGTTTCAAACGAAACAATTAATGTCGTACAGGTTCTTAACTTCTTAGGACAGGTATTATTATATACTGAAGTTAATGATACTCAAATGAAAATTAATACTTCGGATTATCAGTCCGGTGTTTATATCATCAAAATTAATACAATCAACGCTACTTTAATTAAAAAAGTAACTATTAAATAATACTTCGGTTTTACAAATTTTTTAAGGGAGGCAGTTAGTCTCCCTTTTTTTTTAGTATTATCAAACCCTGACTTAAAAGTTTTCCGCGACAACAAAGCAACAATGTCATACTATTACAAGGACAAAAATGGTGAGTTTGTAATAAAAATTTCAGTAACTCCCGATAAATATTTAAAATAATGCCCGGAATCAATAAATGAAAAGAAAATATTGCTAAATTTGAGAAAATTAAAAAAAGTGATATCAAATAGTAAATGATAAGGTAACTCAGATTAGACAATAATTTAAAAAGAAAACTATGAGCTATTATTTTAACAAAGTGCTTAAAGGTAAAAGCTTCGATGAGGCGATTGAAGAAGTGAAAACCGAATTGAAAAAAGAGGGGTTTGGTGTACTTACTGAAATTGATGTGAAAGAAACTTTAAAAAAGAAAATAAATGTTGAATTTAAAAAGTATAAAATTTTAGGTGCCTGTCATCCTCAGTTTGCTTATGAAGCTCTACAAAAGGAAGATAAAATAGGTGTTTTCCTTCCCTGCAATGTAATTGTAGAAGAACATGATAACGGAGAAGTTGAAGTTTCTGCCGTAGATCCGATTGCTTCAATGATTTCTATTAAAAATGAATCTATTGGAGATTTGGCAAATGAAATTCAAAAAAAACTAATGCAGGTAATCAAAAATTTATAGTAACGCCCAACTATCAAGAATATCTAAACCACAGCATAGCACTATATTAAACAAGTGGTTCGAAAAACATTGAGGAGAAAAACTTAATCCTTTCCAAATCAACATCACCAAGGATTTTGTACCCCCAAATATATTTTCATTAAGATGGTCTTTAAGGTGGTTAACGCATTCTGTTTTAATAATACTCTTATGGTACGGACTGTCGTCAAAAATAATCGCTCTAATATTACTTTAATCGTAAGAATTCCTCAAGGCTTTGCAACGGGCTAGTTCATTCCTATAATAATATTACAATTTGAGGTTTTAACATGTTGTTATGAGATAATTATGAGGCCTGAAATATAATTTAATAATTTTATTAAATCTTTTTTTGAATTTTAATAAATAAGTAGTATATTGCATTCCTTTTCATGAAAGAAAAAATGTACAAATTAATTAAAACAATAATAAACAACATAACCCCATGTTTTACAAAAAGTTGTACAAAATTATTATGTAAAATATATTTAATAATCTAATTTTGTAATCTGTTTTTATTCAAAAATTTATTAACTAAAAAATTTACAACATGAAAAATCTTTTAAAATTAGTATTTGCAATTTTATTAATTGCAGGGTTTACAAGTGAATCAAAAGCTCAAATAAATGTAGGAGCACAATTTGGCATTGGATTACCAATGGAAACTTCTTTTAGTGATAGCTGGAAAATGGGCTTCGGTGGCTTACTTGAAGGAAATTATTTTGTTACGGAAAATATTTCTTTGGGTGTAAATGCTGGTTATTATACTTTTTCCGGTAAAGATGTAGATGTTGTTGGTATTGGTGATAAGTATCCTAATTTTTCAGTAATTCCAATAGTTGTAAAAGGTGATTACTATTTTAATACAAGTGGTTTTATGCCTTATGGAGGTGTTAGCTTGGGTATGTATATGTGGAAAACTGCTGAAGTAACATTTGGCCAGGTTAAAATTCCTTCTGATTCAGACTCAAAATTTGGATTTTCCCCACATTTAGGTTTCTTAACAGGTGAAGGTATTAAATTTGGTGCTGAAGCAGCTTACAATTTTGTAAGTGATGCTGATTATTTAAACATTAATTTTAAGGTGGTTTTTCCTTTAAGTGAATAGCCATAAAAACCAGTAAAGCCTAAACCTATATTAAAACTCAGTTATCTAAACATTTTTAGATGACTGAGTTTTATGTTTGAAATTTTCATTGTAAATTCTTAATTCTCAAATTGACAATTTCAAACTTTATCAAAAAACTTCCAGTTTTCTTCATAAAAAAGCAAAAAACGGTAAACGTTATTCAGGTATGGTCAATAGTCAAACCTGAAATCTGGAACTTGAAACTCGAACTACACAACCAAATCAACCATTCTTCTGATATAAATCAGTATTAAAATGATTTATCTCATTATTAAAGCTGTATTTCCTTGTATATAATTTAAAATATTCAAAGAATAAGATTATATTTTTGCTTTGTTAAATTATTAACAAATATGTTGAGCTAAAATTGTTATTTCAATTAATCAAATATAAATTAAAATTATTCTTATGAAAAAAATCATGAAACTTACATTGGTTTTTGCCTTTGTATCAAGCTTATTCTTTATGGGATGCAGCGACAAAAAAAATGATGAACCTCAACCTGAGAAACAAGATCGTTTTGAAATACTGAAAAATTACTTAACTAATCAAAATCTTGATTTAAATGACATCTTAACAGACTGGATTACAACAGCAGAGAATGTTCACAACACAATGATAGATACTGATCCTTCAAATGATTATTTTATCATTGATATTCGTTCAGCTGATGATTACGAAGAAGGCCATATCGAAGGGGCTGTACACTCAACTTTAGGTGGAATTCTGGAAAAAGCACAGGATGCCAGTGGAAAACCAATTATTGTTGTATGTTATTCAGGACAATCAGCCGGACACGGTGTTGTTGCTCTTCGTATGAGTGGCTATACAAATGCAAAAGTTATGATGTGGGGAATGTGTAGCTGGAATGCCGAAACAGCCGGATCCTGGAATTCAAATACCGGTGATGATGGTATCGGTAGCTCTAATTGGATGTTCCCATATAACATTAATGATAAAACAACACATGTTGCTCCGCAACTTATGTATGATGCAACAGCAGGAGGTGCCGATGTTTTAGAAGCTCAGATAGCAAAACTTCTTGAAGGCGGCTTTAAAGGTATTTTAGGAACTGAGGTTCTTGGCAATCCTTTAGGTTATTTTACAAATAATTATTGGGCATTAGCAGATGTTGAACAATATGGAAATATAAACAACGCATACAGAATCAATCCTCTTACCCTTGCAAATGGAGAGTTCCTTAACCTTGATGCTAGTCAAGATATAGTAACTTACTGCTGGACTGGACAAACATCTTCAATGATAACAGCTTATTTGAATGTAATCGGATATAATGCTTATAGTTTAAAATTTGGTGTTAATAGTTTAATATATTCAAACCTTGAAGCTCATAATTGGAGTGCAGCTCAAATAATGAATTATCCATTAGTAAAATCTCAGACTCAAGATCGTTTTGAAGTACTAAAAACTTACTTAATAAATCAAAATCTTGACTTAAATGACATCCTAACAGATTGGATTACTACAGCAGAGAATGTTTACAACACTATGATGGATGCTGATCCTTCAAATGATTATTATATCATTGATATTCGTCAACCTGATGATTATGAGGATGGTCATATCGAATGGGCTGTAAACTCAACTTTAGGTGGAATTCTAATTTCTGCACAGGATGCCGGCGGAAAACCAATTATCGTTGTATGTTATTCCGGGCAATCGGCCGGACACGGTGTTGTTGCACTTCGTTTGAGTGGCTATACAAACGCAAAAGTAATGAAATGGGGAATGTGTAGCTGGAATGCAGAAACTTCCGGTTCATGGAATTCAAATACAGGTGATGCAGCATTCGGAAATGCTAATTGGATGCTACCTTATGACATTAAAGAAAACACAACTTATACTGCTCCATCACTTTTTTATGATGTAGCTGCCGGAGGTGCCGAAGTTTTAGAAGCACAGGTAGCAAAACTTCTTGAAGGTGGTTTTAAAGGAGTTTCAGGAGTTGATGTTCTTGCTGATCCTACCGGATACTTTACAAACAATTATTGGGCATTAGCAGATGTTGAACAATATGGAAATATAAAAGACGCATACAGAATCAGTCCTCTTACCCTTGAAAATGGTGAGTATTTGAATATTGATGCTGGTGCAGATGTAGTAACTTACTGCTGGACAGGTCAAACATCTTCTCTGATAACAGCTTATTTAACTGTTCTCGGGTATAACGCAAAAAGTTTAAAATTTGGTGCCAATAGTTTAATATATTCAAACCTTGAAAGTCATGATTGGAATGATACTCAAATAATGGATTATCCTTTAGTTCCTTAGTATTTAATTAATAATAAATTTTTAAAAGAAAATAAGTATGAAAAAAACATTGTTTTTTATTTTAGGTCTTTTATTGATCTTACCTGCTGCAATTAATGCTCAGGGATGTATGGAAGCTTCTTCAGATGAAGGTGTTAATGTGGTTGGATATATTCAACCGCAATGGACATATGATGAAGCAAACGGAGCGTATGAAAATTCATTCTATTTTAATAGAGCAAGAATTGGAGTTACTGGAAATATTCCTTATGATTTTTCATATTACGTAATGGCTGAATTTAGTCCCAAAACCGATGGGCCTTATCTTTTAGATGCCTTTATTACCTGGAAAAGACTTGCTCCTTATGCAAATATTACTGTGGGGCAATTTAAAAGTCCATTTGGACTTGAATTATCAACACCATGCCAATCATTACATACAATTGATAGATCAATGGTAGTAGATGAATTAGCCAGCCCTTTTCGTGATATTGGAGTAATGATTTGGGGAGGAAGTGATCTTGGAATTAGCGAAACCGAAGTACTAAAATGGAAATTAGCTTTTACTAATGGAACCGGAATGAATGTAGTTGATAACAATCGTTTTAAAGATATTACGGCAAGGGTTATTGTTTCTCCGTTTGACTTTGTAGATATCGGAGGTAGCTTTAAATACGGTAAAGTTTTGAAACAGAGTCAAGGAAGCAAGGATACTAAACTTATTCGTTATGGAGCAGATATTTCTGTCGAAAAATATAATTTCCTTGTTCAAGCTGAATATATTGGTGGAAAAGATGAAGGGTTTAAGCTCGAAGGTGGTGGTTGAGGTGGCGCCCCTTCTATTGCTCCATTTGAAGGAACAATAAAAAAGAACGGTTTTTATGTAATGGCTTTATATAATACACCATGGAATCTTCAACCGGTATTTAAATATGGTAACTACGATCGAGATACAGATGAATATAATACGATGAAAAACACTTATACAGTAGGATTGAATTATTTCTTTAACGATTGGACAAGGTTACAAGCAAATTATGTGATAAATGATTATATTGGTGTTGATTTACCAAATGATTTGTTTATGGTTCAGCTACAGGTTAAGTTCTAATACTTAGTTGAATATTTAATATTTAAAATTCATATTAACAGGCTGTTATATTTATTATAACAGCCTGTTTTATTTATGGATATAAAAAGTACAAAACATATTAAATCTTTGCCGGTTCCTGTCAACTTAGATCAACTCCGAAAAAATGATTGCTTAAAAAAGAAAAACATAGAAATTTTTTGTTTTAACTTTGCAGGCCACCAATTTTGCTCCATTTTCAATTGGTGTGATTTATTTTATAATAATTTTAATGTTAAAAAGAAACAATATTGAACTTAACCCAATTTGGCTAAAAGCTTCAATAACAGGTGGACTTTGGGCTTCAATAGAAATTATTATCGGGAGCTTTATGCACAATTTGAGGATTCCTTTTTCCGGTACAATGCTTACAAGCCAGGGTGTTATTCTTTTGATTGCTTTTTATCAGATGTGGCCTCAAAGAGGATTAATTTGGCGTGCCGGATTAATTTGTGCTTTAATGAAATCAATTTCTCCAAGTTATGTTCTTTTAGGCCCTATGAGTGGAATATTTTTCGAGGCCCTGATGTTAGAATTGGGAATAGCAGTTCTCGGAGCTAATTTATCCGGATTTTGTTTAGGAGGGGCCTTGGGTTTGCTAAGCACTTTAGTTCTTAAAGTCTTCAGTCTTTTAATTCTTTACGGATTCGACATTGTTATTATTTACAAAAACTTATTTTATTTCATCACAAAGCAAATTAATATTGAAAATGCAAATCTTTGGACATTGATTATTATAATTATTGTTTTCTATATTTTGATAGGTGTTTTAGCTGCGTTGATCGGGTTATCAATTGGGAAAAGAACGAAAAAACTAAAATCTGATAAAAAAGATTTTAAAATCGATAGAAAAAAAAATATTGAAGTTTTCAATTTGAATGATGATCAGATTTTTAATAAAGCACTACTTATTTTGCATTTGATAATGATTCCTTTTGGCTTAATATTGATTAATTATGTTTATTTATATATTTCTTTACCATTGATATTTACCTATTTATTATTTTGCTCAATTTATTATAAGAATTCGCTTCGACGATTGAAAAAACCAATTTTTTGGGTGCAATTCATTATTATTATTGTTATTGCGACAATATTTTGGAAAGGTTTCAATTTGTCTGAAGGAATTTTTGATATTCACGGACTTATAATTGGTTTAAAAATGAATTTGAGAGCGATTTTTATAATAATCACATTTTCGTCATTATGTGTTGAATTGAGAAATCCTTTGATAAAAGCATTTTTGTTTAAAAAAGGGTTTCGTAATTTATATCTTGCACTTACGCTATCATTCAGTGCTTTACCAATTATGATGGCTGCTATGCCAAAGCCATTGGAGTTTTTAAAAAATCCATTTAAAACATTTGCTAAAATTAACCTACAAGCCGACGAATGGTTAAATTATTTAAGATAAAACCCGGAAAGCAATCAAATTAAGTGAAGAGTGAAAATAAATTTAGAATAACTGATCAACAACTTAGAAAACATATTTCTTATCAGCCGAATAACGTTTAATAAATTTATCAATGAAAACAAGCATTATTATGGTTCCCAGAATTATTATTGATATTGATGAGAATTTTAAATCAGAAAATAAACCCATCACAGATTGAAAAATTTTTTGAATGCCTGGGATAATAGTATTTATTTGATCAAGGTTTGGTTTTTCAATCTGAAAATTTAAAAATGACCAATCAAACATTATTAAAAAAGAAAATAGTGTAACTGTTGAAATAACAACTAATAACCACCACCATTTTTGATATGATTTTTCAAATTCTTCAATGTTTTCAGTTTCAATTCCTGTTTCAATTTTTTGCATAATTTTTTCAGTAAAATCTAATGAAGGCTTTTCATTTGTTGATTTTCGAATTAAATTTTTTAAAAAATTATCTCTGTTGTTTATATCTTTTTCCATTTTTCCCTTTAATTAATAATTTCATACAACATTCAATTCGGTTTGAAAGGAATTTTGCAATTCTACATATAATTTTTTTCTAATCCTATGTAATTTTACTTTTACATTTGAATTTGTCAGCCCGGTTATCTGACTAATTTCATCAATTGAGCTTTCGTTTAAATAAAATAAGTTAATCAACAAACTGTCATTTTCCGGTAATTTCTCAATTGCATTGTCAATATGCAATTTCTGTTCTTCGTCGGATAAATGATTTACGTTTTCAACTACTTCATCAATTGAATAATTATTTATTATTTGATCTTCAATAGCTGAAAACTCAAATTTCTTTTTCCTTGTTTTAGATATTGCTGTATTGTACACAATCCTATATAACCAAGTTGAGAATTTTGCTTCTTTTTTAAATTTTTCGATAGCTTGATAAGCTTTCAAAAATGAATCCTGAGCAATTTCCTCAGCGTCTTCTTTGTTACGAACAATTTTATTTGCAATAATAAATGCCATTTCTTTATGTTTATTGATCAAGTGTGCAAAAGCGGAAGTATCGCCCTGTAACACTTTTTCAACATAATAAATGTCTTTTCTATACTTCATCAATCATTAAGACGTTAGAAATTATTATCGGGTTACAAGATACGAAAAAAAATTGGCAACTAATTAGTATCAAAAATAAAATAAATTTCTTGTTTGTTGAAAATAACTGTTATCAACACTAAAATTTGATGATTAACAGGTTTTTTTGATTGTTTTTCTATTTTGATAACATAAATAATAATTACTTTCTATTTTTGTTAAAAATTTAATATTTTAATATTATGAAAAAATTAATATTACTTTCGGTTTTAATTTCTGCATTTTCGATACAGGCACTTTTTTCACAAACCTATGTTAGTACTAATCCACAAGATAAAAATGTAATTCTTGAGGAATTTACCGGCGTTCGTTGTCCAAATTGCCCACAAGGCCATCAAGTGGCACAACAAATACTTGAAAATAATCCTGGCAGGGTGTGGGCTGTTGCATTTCATCCTCACAATTCTAATTACACCACCCCTTATAGTGGAGATCCGGATTTTAGGAGACATCATCCCGATTCACTTTATATGATACCTTACTGCGGGTCTTCCCGTTTTATGCCAAGCGCATATATAAACAGAAGGATTTATGGAGGTGAGCGTATTCAATCAAGAGCCTCCTGGGAAGGTTTTACAAATGAGTTTCTCAACGAAGCATCTCCTGTAAACATAGGACTTGCAACCACCTATGATGAAATAACAAAGCAATTAACTATTCTTGTTGAAATTTATTATACTGAAAATGTGATGGATTTAAACACACTTAATGTGCTTTTTACTGAAAGTGGCATGGTTGCCCAACAATCAGGTGGAAGCTCAAGTTATGTTCATCATCATGTTTTCAGAGAAACATTCACTGCGCAATGGGGCAATCAAATTACTGAATCAACAACTCAAGGGAGCTTTATCCAAAAATCATTTTCATTCGACAATTCAGCAGACGAATACAATATGGACGAATGTGAAATTGTGGCATATATTGTAAATGCAGAAACAGAAGAAATTCTTACAGGAATAGGCGTTCATGCCGGTGGTAATACAGCAACTACTTCAACACAAAATATTAGCTTGAATAATGGATTTCAGTTTGTTTCTTCAAGTCTTATACAATCTGATCCAGATATGATGGTTGTTTTAGCTGAAATTCTGAATGAAAATCTTATCTTTGTAAGAAGCTCTAATGGGAGTGTATTAAGAAAAATTGGCCCTAACTGGGTAAATGGAATTGGTGATTGGAATACAGCAGAAGGATATTTGTTTAAAATGGCAGCCTCAGAAGAATTTGTTGTTGAGGGAACACCTATTGATCCGCAAAGTCCTATAAATATTGATATGGTTTTTCAGTTTATAAGTTATTATCCGGAAATTTCAATGAACGCTTTGGATGCTTTCGCAAATATTTTAACTGATAAACTGGATTTTATTAGAAATTCACAAGGCCAATTAATTCGAAAAATAGGCCCTAACTGGGTAAATGGAATAGGAAATTGCAATCCCGGACAAGGTTACTTAATAAAAATGCATGAAGCGGATATTTTAATCTATCCCGCTGAATAATATCAATAATATTCTATACGAAAATATTGCATTTGATTTTTTAAAATTCAACAATGCTGTTTACTTCCTTGTAAATGAAACCCTAAAAGATTCTTTCAGAAAACGGATCATCTTTACGATTAATGACAAAAATATAAGCCTACCGATAATGGCAGTATTGTTCAATCTGAGCTCTATCAATAATCCAGAGGCAAAACTTCCCAATAGTTGTAACCCCAAATAAAATGTTGCGTCAAAAGAGCGAAAAAAAAATGTTAATTAAAAATTTGAAGTCATGGATTTAACACCAATTTTTGCAACTTTCATCGTTTTTGGCTCAGTAGTAACTGTTGTTTATTTATTTATCAGGAAAAATGAGAGAAAACTGATGATTGACAAAGGCGCTGATCCTTCAATATTTAATATTGAAAGATCCTCTCCGAGTGCATTGAAGTACGGTTTGTTCCTTATTGGAATAGGTGTAGGAATTTTAGTTGGAAGTATTATTGATGCTTCTACTTATCTTGGCGAAGAAGTTTCATATTTCTCAATGATAGCCTTATTTGGGGGATTGAGTCTTGTAATAAGCTATTTTGTAGGTAAAAAGCATCAATAGAATTTTCAGACTACATATGCCGTAAAAATAAGGTAGCTTTTGCTACCTTATTTTTTTTTTATTATAAATCGAAAGATTCAACAATTTCATATTTTGGGCCTTTAGCCTTTAAAATACTTTCAAACAAAATGATTTTGTCTGCATGAAAATTTTGAATTTCAATGTTTTTATATTCATCAATTTTTCTTTGAAATGATTTTTTATCCCAAATACTTTTTATGCGTGCAATTGTTAGATGTGGAACAAAATTTTGCCTGTCGTTTTTAATTCCAATTTGTTCAAGTTTATTATTCAGTTCTTCTTCAATTGACAGCAAGGTTTTATTTGGCTCAATACCAAACCAAATTACTCTTGGATTATACGAGCTTCCAAATATCCCAACTTTAGAAAATATAATATTAAAAGCTTTAAAATCACTTGAAACATCTTTCAAAACTTCACAAATATTATAAATTGTTTTTTCATTTGTTTCGCCGAAAAATTTCAATGTGATATGAATATTTGCTTCAGGAACCCATTTTATTTTATCATTTTTCATTGCATTTTTCAAACGATAATATATCTGAAGAAAATTTTCACATGGAATAATTTTGATGGCTGCAAAAATTCGTTTCATTAGACTGGTATTTTAATTAATACGATCACATTTATTATAAAGAAATAAAAGTATTCATTTTTTTTTCAATTTTATCAAAATCTAAATAAAATTTGTTTTGTAATTCATAAGATAAATCTATACTTTTGCAGCCCAAAAATTTAATATGTAATATATTGAGTGCTTTAAAAATATATATTATTCAATTTGGGGGTTTATCAATTGGAAATCATAATTTTGAATTCTATGTTGATGAAAAGTTCTTTGAGAATTTTGAGTATTCTGAAATCAAAAAAGGAAAGGTAAACGTAGATATTTTACTCGAAAAACATGAAACAATGTTAATATTAAACTTTAGTATTAAAGGAAATGTTAATATTATTTGCGATCGATGCTCTGATTCTTTCGATATTCCGATTTCAACAAACCAACAATTGATTGTTAAATTTGGAGATAAGGATTTTGAAGAAACAGATGAAATTTTGATAATTCCGTTTAGCGAATATAAAATTGATTTAAGTCAATTAATCTACGAATATATATATTTATCATTACCCGTAAAGCGAGTGCATCCTGATGATAAACAAGGAAATTCGACTTGTAACCCTGAAATAATTAAGATCATTGAAAGCGTGTCGAAAAATGAAAGTACTGATCACAGGTGGGATGCATTGAAAAAATTAAAAACAAAATAAATTATTAATATTATAAAATAACATAAAATGGCTCATCCGAAGAGAAAAATTTCTAAACAAAGAAGAGATAAAAGGAGAACACATTACAAAGCAACTGCTCCCACAACAATAGTCTGTTCAAATTGTGGCGCATCAATCCTTTATCACAGAGTATGTTCCGAATGCGGATTTTACAAAGGCAAGTTAGCTATTGAAGTGGCAGAAAGCGAATAAATTAATTTTAATCAAATTCGATGAAAAAGTTATTTAATGCAGCAATAACTTCCATTAATAGTTATGTTCCTGACTATATTCTAAAAAATGATGAGTTGGCCGAAATGGTCGATACCACTGATGATTGGATAACCACAAGAACAGGAATTAAAGAAAGGCGTATTCTGAAAGGCGAAGGAAAAGGCGTTTCCGACATGGCAGCTAAGGCTGTTAAAGGCCTGTTGAAAAAAAGCAATACTTCTCCTGATGAGGTTGAACTATTAATATGTGGAACAGTTACTGCTGATTATAATTTTCCTGCTACAGCAAATTTAATTTCTGATAAAGTAGGCATAAAAAATGCTTTTAGCTATGATATTAATGCTGCTTGTTCAAGTTTCATTTATTCTTTGATTACGGCTTCTAAATTTATTGAAACTGGAACTTATAAGAAAGTGATAGTAGTGGGCGCCGATAAAATGTCTTCGATAGTTGATTATACAGATAGAACTACTTGTGTTTTATTTGGAGATGCGGCTGCAGCCGTGTTATTAGAACCTACAACTGAAGATGTTGGTATATTGGACTCCATTTTAAGATCGGACGGATCAGGTGCATTTCATCTATATCAAAAGGCAGGTGGTTCGGTGAAACCTTCTTCGCACGAATCGATTGATGCGAAAGAGCATTTTGTTTACCAGGAAGGCCAGCCTGTTTTTAAATTTGCGGTAACAAAAATGGCTGATGTTTCGGTTGAAATAATGAAAAACAACAATTTATCATCCGAAGATATTAGCTGGCTTGTACCACATCAGGCAAACTTGAGAATAATTGAAGCTACAGCAAGAAGAATGGGAATCAGAAGAGAACAGGTTATGGTTAATATTCAAAAATACGGTAATACAACATCTGCCACTATTCCTCTTTGTTTGTGCGATTGGGAAAAACAATTGAAAAAAGGCGATAATCTGATTTTATCTGCTTTTGGAGGTGGATTTACCTGGGGCTCAATTTATTTAAAGTGGGCATATAATTCTTAGGAAATAAGTTTTAAGAAAGATAATAAACTTAAACGTCTCGTTTGAGTGGTGAGATAAAAAATAAAAAGAGCAATTCTGCTTAGAATTGCTCTTTTTATTTCCTTTTATTTAACTAAAACCTACTATTACAAGTTTCCTTTTTTTTTATTAAAAATCTTCTTTTAATCAGTAAACTAATATTATGCCAAAGCTAACAAGCATTGGTTCTTTGTTACTTAGGTGTATTAATATATCATGGGTATTTCTTAATATTGGAAAACGATTCCCAGAAATACTGTTTTAGAAAAAATTAGAGTTTTATACGTTTCTAATTACTCCTCAATAAACTTAAGTGAATACAAAATAGCTTCAAGTTGACGCATATATTTCACTTTTTTCTCTTTGGGATTATAAAGAAAAGCGTCAGCAGTTATGACTTTCAAGCTTTTTTCGTTTACGAGGGTATAATTAATGAAAGGCCCTCCCATAAAATCACCTTCGAGTTTCCATAAACCTCTTGTCTCGATTGCGAAATTATCATTGAAATTAATTTCTTTAAAGAACGGATAGACTATATCTTGTGAAATTTTCATATAAGAACCGTCTGATGGTCCGGGAATAAATTTCTTTGTAATCGAATCACGGATTTCAATAATTCTTTCGGGTTCATAAGCAATTGTATCGGAATAATCATATGAATAGATTAAAATTCCCTCACTAAAAGTATGAGTTTCTTTGCGTAACCATATAAAATCCTTGCCTTTATGAGCAATATAAAAACCGCCCGGAATAATCATTGAAATCCCGAATTTGTCTTTTAATTCATTTTTTATCGAAATATCGGCAAATGATTTAAAAGTCCCGATTATTCTTCTCCTTTCAACTTTGTCGTAAAGATTTATGAATGATTCTTTTCGTTCATTAAAAATTTTTAGGAAGGCTGCTTTGCTTGGAGCAGTAATTTTTATAACCACCTGTGGTTGCGACCAAAGGTCTTTTCTGATTTCAATAGCGGGTTTCTTTGCCTTTTTATCAATATTTACAATGAAAATATTTCGGTGAAGTTTGAACATTTTTTTAAAATTGGATTTTTGAATGTTCACAACCGAGAATGCCGGTTCGGGTTGAGGCAAACCGATGTGATCTTGTCCAAACCAATTCTTAATTGTTTTCCCGATTTCAGTATTCCATTGAGTTTCATTGTTTGTAACAACAATCATCTCGGCTGTTTTTCCGGACGAATGCTTTAAGACGGGGACATCAAGATCACATGACTGCATTGTAAATAAAGCGAGAAAAACTATTAAAATGCTTGGAAAAAGGCCGGTTTTTTTCATTTTGTTTTTATTTTGGTGTTAATATTTTTGTGAACCATTAGTAAAAAATTGGTGATTATTGAGTAGAGATTAATGATTGTAGAATTCATCAATCACTATTCACTAATCTGCGATTTCATTATATATTAACTTTTTATTGCAACTTTTATTTTCTGTCCGGGTTTTAGTTTATTGGCGTTTCTGAAATGGTTGAGATTTTTAATTTGTTTAACAGTTACACCTTTATACATTTCAGCGATATCCCAAAGAGTATCACCTTTTTTAACCGTATGATAAACATACTTCTTAGAAGTATGTTTAGTTTTTTTGATGTTTTTCCTCTCATCAGGAAAAACAATTAATTTTTGTTTTGGATGTATGGTGTTTCTTTTCAAATTGTTCCAGCTTTTTAAATCACCAACCGAGCAATTGTATTTTTTGGCAATAATGGCTAGGCTTTCGCCGCTTTTCACATAATGAAAATCTTTATTCAGATTATCAATGTTTTTAAGTTTGGGTGTATGCTTTGATGTGCTTGAAGAGGTAGTTTTTCCATAAACAATCAATTTTTGTCTTGGATAAATTGTATTGCTTCTTAAATTATTCCAACTTTTTAGTTTTCTGACAGATGTTCTGTATTTACTGGCAATGCTTCCAAGATTTTCTCCCGATCTGACAATATGATAATTACGTTGTTTTGCTTTTTTAATTTCGGCAAGCAATTTATCTCTTTCTATTCCTTTTTTTGATTTAAAATTATAAAGAGCAGTTTCATTATTGATAAAATCGCCAATAAATTCTTTTGGAAGACGAATTGAATATCTTTTTCCGTTTATAGCCGGAATAATTCCCTTTTTAAAAGAAGGATTTAAAAATTTCACATCCTCATAAGGAACATCCAACATTTCCGAAATTTGATCGAATGATAACACATCCTTAACAATAACAGTATCTATTCCATAATATAAAATACCCGGATCAATAGGATATATATTATGCTCGGCTGAATAGCTCATTACATAATTTACGGCAATAAAGGCCGGAACATAACCTCTTGTTTCCCTTGGTAAAAAGGGTTGAATTGCCCAGAAGTTCTTTACTCCGCCTGCACGCCGCATTGCTTTATTAACATTTCCTGCTCCCGAATTATAGGCTGCCAAGGCGAGAGACCAATCTTGATAAATATCAAACAAATCGCCCAGATGTTCACAAGCGGCAATTGTTGCTTTTTCAGGGTCAAACCTGTCATCAACAAAAGACGAAACCTTTAAACCATAAACTTTTCCTGTTCCGTACATAAATTGCCATAAACCCTTAGCACCAACACGCGAACCTGCAGTAGGATTTAAAGCCGATTCGACAATTGCAAGATATTTTAACTCAAGGGGCATGTCGTATTTATCTAATTGTTCTTCAAACATTGGAAAATAAACTTCGGCAAGTCCCAACATCTTTGAAGTTAAATCACGTTTACGAACAGCATAAAGGTTTATAAAATTTTTTACATTATTATTATAAACCAATTCAAAAGGAGTTTCGGCATTTAATAATTCAATTCGGGCTTCGTAAATGGTATCATGATATGTTGGAACTGCTTCAAAAGAAAAATTATATGATTTTATGATTGAGGTATCTGTAGTAAATAAATAATCTTTAAAATATTTAATATTCACAAGGCTGTCAAGCATTTCAATAATCGGATAGTCATAAACAAAAGCATCATTGACAATCGTTGAGTCGTCTTTTGGTGAAAAATAAAAGGCATTAGCCCTATTGAATTGTAGTGAAAGAATTAAAACAGCTAATATTATATAAATTTTATTCAAATGCTTCATTAAGTTATTGTAT
>Ga0207996_1001150_pt1 | contig 19522 bp, 16 predicted proteins | sample AntAceMetag02UKG_FD_184773 | JGI IMG/M metagenome (GOLD analysis project Ga0207996, IMG submission 184773) | Saline lake microbial communities from Ace Lake, Antarctica - Antarctic Ace Lake Metagenome 02UKG (SPAdes) (version 2) | ecosystem: Environmental > Aquatic > Non-marine Saline and... | reverse complement strand
CCAAAAAGATTTTGGATATAAAAATATAAACACTGGATTCTTCGAGCAAGTCGAAGAATGACGAAACAGACGTGCCTGTCCCCTACTAGATTCCCAGATTTAATCAGAAAGTGATAACGAGATTGCTTCGCTTACACTCGCAATGACACAGGGCTCAGAGATTATATTTCTGGAGCAGATATTTAAAAAGATTGGGAAATATGTTAAAGTAGTTCATCCAAAAGGTAATAGAACGAAGCAAAAGAGGAGATAATAAAAAATGAGAAAAATATATCTCGACTGTGCGGCTACTACGATGACAGACCCGCAAGTAGTAAAGGCAATGTTACCATATTTCGCTGATAAATTTGGCAACCCTTCAAGTATCCACTCTTTTGGACAGGAAGCCAAAGCTGCAATGGAAGAGGCACGAGAAAAAATAGCCTCTTTTTTAGGCGCAAAGCAAGAGGAAATAATTTTTACCAGCGGAGGTACAGAAAGTGATAACTTTGCTATAAAAGGCGTAGCCTATGCCAACCAGAAAAAAGGGAATCATATTATTACATCATCTATTGAACATCATGCAGTACTTAACTCCTGTAAATTTCTGGAGAAAATGATGGGTTTTAAGGTAACCTATCTTCCTGTAAATAAAGATGGACTGCTAGATCCGAAAGATGTGAAAAAGGCGATTACTGATAAGACTATTCTTATCTCTATTATGCATGCCAATAACGAGATAGGAGTAATTCAGCCTATCCGAGAAATTGGAAGAATTGCCAAAGAAAAGGGAATCCCTTTTCATGCGGACACAGTTCAGACTTTCGGACATATATCTATAAATGTTGATGAACTTAATGTAGACCTACTCAGTATATCAGGTCATAAGCTATACGGACCTAAGGGAGTTGGGGCTCTCTATGTGAGAAAGGGCACGAGAATTGTTCCATTTATGCATGGAGGCGACCAAGAAAGGAACCGTCGTGCATCTACTCAGAATGTCTCGGGCATTGTGGGACTTGGTAAGGCAGTCGAGTTGATCAAAGAAGAAATGGACGCAGAAATGAAGCGATTGATTTCACTGAGAGACAAGCTAATCAAAGGAATCCTTGATAATATAGGATATAGCAGATTAAATGGGCACCCCACAAAAAGACTTCCTAACAATGTAAATGTCTCTATAGAATATATAGAAGGAGAATCTTTACTGCTTAATCTGGATATGGAAGGGATTGCTGCTTCTACAGGTTCTGCCTGTACATCTTCAAGCCTTGAAGCATCGCATGTTTTACTGGCACTAGGTTTATCACATGAAGTAGCACACAGCTCTTTACGCTTTACTATGGGAAGATACACTAAAGAGAAAGATGTCGATTTTCTTTTAGAGGTCTTACCGAAAATCACAGATAGACTTCGTTCCATGTCGCCATTGTGGAAGCATTGATAAAGATGAGAAAAAGAGTAGTTGTAGCAATGAGCGGTGGAGTGGATTCATCAGTTGCCGCCGCTTTACTTAAAGACAGGGGTTTTGAAGTTATCGGTATTACTATGCATATCTGGGAGCATTTCAAAGACGAAGATGCAAAAAGAGTAGCTGATGAATTGAAAATACCTCACTATGAATTAGATCTCAGGAATATTTTCAAAGAGAAAGTAATTACCAATTTTTGTGAAGAATATAAAGCCGGAAGAACGCCCAACCCCTGTATTAGATGTAATAAATACATAAAGTTTGACGCATTAGCTAAAAAAGCAAAGGAATTAAGCGCCGATTATATCGCTACAGGTCACTACGCAAAAATAGAGTTTGATAATCAAAAAGACAGATACCTACTCAAAAAAGGCATTGATACAAAGAAAGATCAGTCTTATTTCCTGTACGCGCTAACTCAGGAGCAACTGAAATACACTTTGATGCCTCTGGGAGATTTTACTAAGGAGCAGGTAAGAAAGATTGCTAAAGAGAAAAATTTACATGTAGTAAATAACCCGGAATCTCAGGAAATATGTTTTATCCCTGATAACAACTACGGGAAGTTCGTTAAAGAATATTTTGACTCATCACTCATCACTCATCACTCATCACTAATTTGTCCTGGTCCTATTGTAAATAAAGAAGGGGAAGTTATCGGAGAGCACAAAGGAATTATTTTTTACACCATTGGACAGCGAAAAGGAATGGGAATAGCGAATAAGACTCCTTTATATGTAATTGCCATTGACAAAAAAAACAATTCCATCGTGGCAGGTAAAAAAGAAGAACTATATACGGACGAATTAATTGCCGATAATATGAATTTTATAAATATAGAAAAATTAGAAACCCCTATTAGAGTGAAAGCAAAGATAAGATACCTTCATCAAGCCTCACCTGCAACGGTCATTCCATTAAACGAAAGTAAGGTTAAGGTAAAGTTTGATTCTCCACAGCAGGCAGTTACGCCGGGACAAGCAGTAGTATTTTATAATAGAGAAAAAGTTATCGGAGGAGGAACAATAGAGTAATGGATAATTCAAAATTGATACAAAAAATTCAGCAGCTTAAAAGAAAAAGAAATGCCGTAATTCTTGCCCATAATTACCAAATAGGCGAAGTGCAGGATATTGCTGACTACATTGGTGATTCTTTAGGATTAAGCCGAACCGCCAGCAAGACCAATGCTGATGTAATAGTTTTCTGCGGAGTCCGCTTTATGGCTGAGACCGCATCTATTCTCTGCCCGGACAAACTAGTTCTTATGCCTGATATAAAGGCAGGGTGTCCTATGGCTGATATGATTACAAGAAACGAACTGAAAATTCTAAAAAAAGAACATCCAAAAGCAACTGTAGTAGCTTACGTTAATACTTCTGCTGAGGTTAAGGCAGAAATTGATATCTGCTGTACTTCAGGAAATGCCGTTAAGGTGATAGAGTCGTTAAAGGATGCATCAGAGATTATCTTTGTTCCTGATAAATATTTGGGGCATTATGTATCTACAAAAGTTAATAGAGATCTAATTCTTTGGGATGGTTATTGTCCTGTTCACGCCAAAATCCTACCGGAGGATATTGCGAGACAAAGAAAAGCTCATCCCGAAGCAAAAGTTATTGTTCATCCTGAATGCCCACCGCAGGTAATTCAACTTGCTGATGAAGCTCTATCTACCAGCGGGATGTGTGAATATGCAAAACTGTCCGGCGCATCTGAAATAATTGTAGGCACCGAGCCTGGAATGCTCCATAGATTACGCAAAGAAAACCCTGGGAAGAAGTTCTATCCCCTTTCAAATCAAGCAATATGCACGGATATGAAATTGACCACCTTAGAAAAAGTATTATGGTGTCTGGAAAATATGAAGTATGAGGTCAAAGTCCATGAAGATATTCAAATCAGTGCCAAGAGAGCTGTAGATAGAATGTTAGAAGTGTTGTGAAAATCGGCGCATTTTTATTGGACACCAACGTATATATATACTATAATTTTTTAATATGTAACAACTAATAAGGCTGATTATGGTTAATGATAATAAAGAAATACAGAAATATGCGTTGGAACATTCTGACAAAATTGATTGTTCAAAAAACGTTGTTTCAATAATTCTTGCGGCAGGTCATGGAAAAAGACTTAAAACGGAATCACAGAAAGTATTGCACAAAGTCTGGGGAATACCTTCTGTAAAAAGAATAGCAGAAGCTGCCAAGCAGGGACTTGCATGCAAAAACCAGATCATTGTTGTTGGGCATAAAGCTATTGAAGTAATTGATACAATAGGCAAAACCAAAAATACAATTTTCGTTTATCAGACCGAACAAAAAGGAACAGGACATGCGGTAAAAACAGCTCTTGATTCAATGAAAAACAAGTTTAAAGGCAGTGTGTTTATATTCCCTGGAGATATGTGTCTTATGGATCAAGACACAATTAAAAAATTTGGCGAATGCTTTGAGTCACTGAATTCGGATATGATGCTTGCTACCGGATTTTATACAGGGCCTCCTGAGCTAAATTATTATGGCAGAATAGTAAGAACCGCACAGAATTCTCAAAATCACGGAATAACAGACCTGATTGAACACAAGGATATACTTAAGCTCACAAACATCCAAAAGAAAGAAAAACTTCTCCAGAATAATGAATTCAACTCAGGAATGTATGCTTTCAAAGTAAATAAGCTAATTAAACATATCAATGAAATAGGAACCGATAATGTTAAGAAAGAGATATATCTCACTGATATGGTAAAGATATACAACGGATTAGGTCTTTCTGTAGACGGTTTTAAAATAGAGGACCAGGATCTGATCATTGCTTTCAACAATAAGACCGTTCTTAAATATATGGAATCCGTTTTAAGAAAAAAATATTACGAGCAGTTAAAAAACATAATAACCATTTATGACGAAGAAAAATTCTTCATACATGAACAAGTGATAAAAGACATTATTAAACGAGATGAAGAATATGGGCCACTGGATATTTCAATAGGAGAAGATGTTTATATCTCAATCGGCGTTAAGCTAAATAAGGGAGTTGTTATAGGTGGGCACACTGTGCTTGATGGCAATATTGTACTTGAAGAAAATACGAGAATTGACAAAAATGTCAATATTACAACATATTCTGATCAAATAGTAAAAATCGGGGAGAATTCTCAAATTCTACAGGGTAATATTATCAAGGGAAATACTACTATTGGCAAAAATGTCCGAATTGAATCCAGCGTCAATATAACAGGCAGTAACGAATTCCCTACACGCATAAATGATAATTGCTTAATCAAGGGAACTAGTTATATTTTTGGATCAGTAATAGAAAAAGACAATTGGATCGAACACTCTGTTCTTATAAGACAACGTGTATGCAGAACAATAAGAAAAGACGGAAGCATACAAAAAGTTAAATATATTCTTCCGCTTCCTCAGGGAATTGATTCCCTCGAATCATTAGAAAAAGAGTAGAGCAACTCAGTATCAAAATAAAGAGAGAAAGATAATGATTAAAAAAATGTTGAACAGGTTGGATTTAATAATGGCAAAGAGCATGACTAAAATAAATCCTGACAGCAAAATTATAAATGCGATTAGGTTGATGCAGGATAATAAAATAAGCTGTATCATTGTTGTAAGTAATAATTCGCCCGTTGGGATAATCACAGAACGTGATATCGTGAATATAGTGGCGAATGGAGAAAACTTTGAGAATCCTGTTTCAGAAATAATGTCTCATCCTCTCATATCTGCCAGTCCGGGAACATTGTTAAATAGAGCCCTGAATATTATGAGAACCAATCATATTCGACGTCTTACAGTCATCGAGAACGGAGCCTTAGTGGGACTTGTAACAGAAACAAATTTATTGGTGGCTTCAAGAAGAACAATGATAGCAATGGAACAAAAACAGCAAAAAATGAAAAATCTGGCTATGGAAGATAAGATTACAGGACTGTACAACCGCCGGTATTTTCAGAGTGTTATGAAGAAAGAACTAAACAGAGCAAGAAGATATGGAGCACTCTTATCTTTGATATTAATAGACATAGATCATTTTAAAAAAATTAACGATACATTTGGTCACTCAGTAGGAGATGCTGTTCTAAAAAAACTTTCCAAGATATTTAGGGACAGTGCCCGTAAAGTTGATATTGTTTTTAGATATGGCGGCGACGAATTTGCCATTGTATGTCCTATATCAGGAACACGTTCATCACGGATTTTTGCAGAGAGATTAATAAAAACCATTCAAAAGAAGCCCACCATATACAGCAGAACTAAACTCGACGTTACAATAAGCATAGGTATATGCAAATATACTTCTGCATCCTCCAGCATAGAAAAAATGGTAAAAAGAGCCGACAAGGCTCTTTATCGAGCCAAACAAAACGGAAGAAATCAAGTCTGCGTAGCAGAAGAATAACCTCAAAAAATCTTCGAAGAGACGTGAAAGCTTATCTAAATTTGCTGCCTAATCCGGTGTATTTGAATCTTATTTTAACTTTTTCTTTGAGCACAAGTATCTTTTCAAATCTAAAAAGTTGTCCGTCCAACGGTAATTTTATTGATACAGGAGTACCGCCGGATGCTGTTATTTTTTGCTCAAATCTTCGCTTTGCCTGATTCTGAAGTTGGCGTGATGCCTGCTTTGAAGAAACAGGCGTCATCCCTGGCGTTACAGCTGTTCTAACAGAAGAAAACTGATCCACCATCTTAGCATCGCTAATAAAGTCACTCTTCCGATATTTCCCTTCCTTTGGCAAATACAACTCGCACATTAGATGTATAACAGGAATATCTGAAAGGGACGGTAATTGTATGGTGGCACTGCCCCTGCCTCTTAAGTCGGGCTTAGTTCCCTCTTCAGCATAAATAACTTCTACGCCAACATAACCACTGCCTTGAGTAACATCCATTAACGGGATTAACAATTGCCCTTTTTCTCCCTGCATAACCTTGACCGATTTACCTGCAATACTTGCGCTCCATAATTCACTGCCTTCAGGAAGGGAGAGAGACATGAACTGGTTGCCGTTATTGCGTATGGAATAGAAAACGCGGGTAAGTCGTCGACCATCGGATGTCATCATTATCGTGTGCAAAGCGCTGTCGGCTATCAAAGAAAGTACAGACATATCCTCATGACGTTTAACATTAAGCGAAAGACTGTACGGCTGTTCAACGTGTTTATAGCCCAAAATCAATGGCTGGGCAGTCATAGTTTTTAATGATACGGGCAGTTCGTTGATGTCTATGGCAACGATACCGTCTGCCTTATCGGTGTCAATTTCTACATCGGTTAATGTTTCAATACCGATGAATCCTTTTTCTCTCTCAACACCCAAACTATGAACAACGGGGATAATCAAAGTACTGCCGTCTAATTGAATGGGTTTTTCATAGACAATGTTTAATTGATAATTACCCTTGATCTTGTAGGAGAATTCCACTTCTAATATGCGCCGACCAGATATTTCTGTTGTTTTCCAGTCGCGGATACGATCGCCGGTAACGGCCAAAATGTTGACATCTTTTGGGATGGAGAGTTTTAAACTGTTTATCCACGAACGCAGTATAGAATAGCGGGCTATAGTATTACAGTGCAGTAAGCCTTCTAGTATTGAACAAACAGTATTTGTCTCAGAATAGAGCCGCGCATCTTTTTCTTCAAGTTCAGGACGAGCCCTCTTCCAGACTAAATCAATGTTGTTTACCGGAGGATAGGTGACCTTAAGCATAGTATTTTCCCCCTGTGCAACGACTTCCTTGTGCTGAGAGTTTGCTACATCAACTTCTAGTTCCTTTCCCTTTATTTCTATTACGGCACTTGTAGCTGTGGTGCGAGGAACATTGAAAGAAAGACGACGCACACCTTCTTTCTCTTGAACCTTCATGGAAAATTTTGCTTTTATTATCCCTTTGCCTTTGTGTTTGGTTATTATTTCATACCATTGACTTCCGGCATAAAGATAGACAGGTTTATCGTTTAAGGTAACTTCACTCACAGCTACGGAAACAGGCAGAATAGGAATCTTTACCCAACCAAATCTGGAAAATGTTTCGTAGTTGAGCTTCATGGTAAAAATAGCGTTTTCATCGTTTGCGGTTCCTGTGTAGGAACTGGATTTTAATATTATATTGCCGGAAATAGGTACCGCTAATGGATAATTAATTACGGAGAATATTTTTAGACCAGCTCCTGCAATAAACACGATGACCAAAAATAAAAAAATAAATTTCAAGCATCCCATTTTTTTCTTTATTTCCTTAGGTTCCTGTTTTTTATCTAGTTTTTCTTCCGTTTTACCTTTACTTATAGGTTCCTTTTTATCCATTTTGTTCATTTTGTTACCTCCATAGTTATTGTTAACTTTTCATTTGCTTTAACCAGCAATTTCTCAAACTTATATGTCTCTCCCAACGGCATTGCGATATCCATACGATTGGCGGCTGTATAAAATCCCTCCATCTCTTCCTGTGTCATTTTTCCCAGTATATCACTATTGAGAGTCAAGACAAGACCGGTATTATTTGCTCCTCCGGCGACTGAACCGGATATGCCGCCTAATACTGCGGTCTGTCCGCGTTTAATACGCGCGGCAGTTTTATCTTCTATGATACTGCCGTCCGGACCGAGGCGCGACAAAGTGATATAAAAGTCTATGTATTCATCGTCCACAATGACCGGTTGAACCCGGATATATTTTGTGCCTTGAGAACTAACAAAGGGAATATTTAATATGCTGTTTTCATTTACTTTAACAGTATTTGAAGCCAAAAAATTTCCGGCGCTGTGGTGTTCGTTCAGCATATTTATGATTATGTTTTCCTGTATAGGGTCTAGATTCATCCTGTTATAACCTGTCGGATTAGACTTATTTAGATCAAAAAAATTGGCGGTGTTTTGCCAGTTGTTATATTCATTATTGGCCGTTTGAGCAATGGCTTTTGCCCTGTTTTTAAATATTTCGCCGCTGCTCCTGCTTAAAGTATCCGGTATCAGAAGTAAATTGTAGCGAAGCAGTAAAGATCGAGTGTCAGCGACAAATAGATGCGATTTCTCTTTATATGTCTCAATCTGGGACATAATACGAGATTCCTTCTGCTTCCCTTCACTTACCCGTTTGAGTTTCTCATCCGATAATTTCCCATTCATAGACATGCCACTGGATACAACAACTTTTTTTGCACCTAACTGCTGCAGTCTCTGAACATTTCCTGCCAATTGCAGGGACTCTTTGTTGGCAATATTTGACTCCAATGATCGCGAGATATCTTTTTTGGCTTCTTCTAATCGACCGATCCTGTAAGACTTTTGAGCTTTACGTGAATATCCCGCGGATAATTTTTGTTTGATGCCGATATCCTTATTGAGCTTTACGCTCTTTGCGCTCTGTTCTTTGCTTTCTATCCTTCCTCTTTCTGATTTAGACACTTTTGTTGAATAGTCCGCAATTTTTTCGTATAACCCTCTAAAGTCAATTTGTTCAAATTTTTCTTCCATAACCTGTGGTTTAGGCATGACTGTTTGTGATTTTCCCTTTGTAGGTTTTATGGCAAATTTATCGACTTTCGTAATCTCTTTAACTACATCCATGACCTCTGTGTCAGGGATACTACTGGATTCGCCTTCGGCAGCTACAGCCCGAGCGTATTCTAAAACGCGCATGACCTTTTCATCGGCAAACTGATCTACTCCTGAGACGTTCATCTGTTTCCATTTCACTTTACTATCCTGCGGCAAAATAAGCCGCCATTTAAGGTATGAGGTCGGAACTCCAAGAGTAGGCAAAGTAACTGATACTTGCCTGTCCGGCTGCGTCTTATTGCCAAGGATATAGCATATATCTATGGGAAAGGTCACGTAACCAGAGAAACTCTCAATGGATTTTTTAAGACGGACCAAAATTGTCCCGTCTTTAAGACGCAAGAGACTGATGGGCTCATCCATAGAATAGGCAGAATACAAGACAGCTCCCTCAGGTAATTTCAGAGTCATAAATTGATTATTGGTATTTCTTATCTGAAGAGTGACTTGCACTATTTCTTTGCCCAACGAAGAGAAATACATCTCATATTCTGCCTTGTCCACAGCCGTATTAACAGCTTCAGCCTCTCCGTATCTAATAAAAGCCAGATTGAGTCTATATTTGTTATTGATATGATGATATGCCTTGAATACAGGAACATCTGTCTCTTTGATTAATTGAGCAGGAACATCTGATGGAGCGACTTCTCGCATACCTGTTTCTTCCACTGCTACAACCTGCAGTTCTTCCCTGCTGCCTATGACAATATATTCATCTTCATTAAGAGCTTCAACCGGTCGTGCGGTAAAGATCTCGCTCATCTGGTCCTTGTAGCCCATCGCATAACTTATTTCCAGCCGATATTCTCCTTTTAATGGAGAAACAAGATCTATACGGGCTGTCTGCTGGCTACCTTCTTTTTCTATCTTTGTAAAATGAATACCTCTTCCTTTTACTTCTATTTCTCTGCAATCTTCCGCCAGTATCCAGCTCAGACTGGATATATAGCCGTCTCTTACATGATAATCGCATATGGTTCTGTAATACACAGTGTTATCCTTAATCTTCACGATACTATAGCGACGGGCAAAAATCCTGGCCTTTTTTTCACCTGTTTTACTGCGCTGCCAGCTGATATTAATTTCGTTGGTAGGAGGCAGGATAAGAGACACGCTTTTTGGCATATTTTCAGTCTCGAATTCGTTGAAGTTCAGACCGTTTAAAATAACATGCTGACTCAAAATGCCGCGTAATTCAATCCTGTTTTTGGAGGCGCGGGGCACAACTAATTGAAGATTGTGTTTGCCCTCCGTTCTTTCTATATTCTTTACAAATTCTATGCTGACCGTAGACTCTTTGCGACGTTTCATAGAAACGACATAAAATCCGTCTTTTTCGATAACAGGTTCTTCAATCCCGTTTATCGTAAGTCCTGTCAGAGCTACATGAGAAGAAAGCAGGCGAAATTCGCCGCCGTGAAACGAGCGCACCTTAAAATCAGCTTTGCCTTTAAGAGAATCACTGCTGATATCCAAAATATAATCCGCCTGTTCACAATACAAAGGAACGGGGCTGCTATTAATTAGTCCCAATGATTTAAGAATAGAGAAGGTCGCAACAATAACTAATAAGAAAACAAAGAGTTTGAAAATTTTCACTTGTTTTAAATATACTCTTCAAAAACATTGCCTGTCAATAAATTAATACTCTTGCTTTTTGCAACCCTATATATTAGTATTATTCAGCGTCGTGGTGAGTGTAGTTCAGTTGGTTAGAGCGCCAGATTGTGATTCTGGAAGTCGCGGGTTCGAATCCCGTCACTCACCCCAAATTGCGCCTGTAGCTCAGCTGGATAGAGCGACAGACTTCGAATCTGAAGGTCGCCCGTTCGAATCGGGCCAGGCGTACTAGGATAATTTCGGATTTCTAATGACAATGATAAAACCTAGTATATATAGCAGGATTTCAGACGCGCTGGATTACACAGGAGAAGTCTTAATACTATTAGCGAAAACTGTGTACTGGTGCAAAACTGCGCTTAAAAACATAAAACCTATTGTAAAGCAAATGCTGGAAATAGGCGTCAATACGCTTCCTATCACATCTTTAATATCAATTCCTATTGGGATGACACTTGCGCTTCAAACAGGAAATGAACTTGCAAAATATCACCTTGAGGATTTAATAGGTTCTATAGTATCAGCATCCATGTGCAGGGAAATGGGTCCTGTGCTTACTGGAATTATAGTTGCGGGAAGAGTTGGTGCATCAATTACAGCAGAACTTGGAACAATGCAGGTATCTGAAGAGATAGACGCGCTTAAAACACTGGCAATAAATCCTATCAGATACCTGGTAATGCCAAGATTTCTGGCATGTATAATCATGCTTCCTATATTGATAATATACACAGATTGCTTGGGTATGTTCGGAGGGTATCTTGTATCAAGATTTCAAATAGGCGTTGACACCGGTACATACCTAGACAGCATTAAAAACTTTCTAACACTAATGGACATATATAGTGGATTGGTAAAGGCATTTGTTTTCGGCATGGTTATCTCAATAGTGTCCTGCCACCAAGGATTTAGGACCAGAGGCGGAGCTGAAGGTGTTGGTAAATCAACAACTGCCTCTGTTGTTATATCTTTTCTGTTGATTATAATATTTAATTATTTCTTAACTAGAATGTTTTTCTAAAAGAGCTGATAAAATGACAGAAATCAACAAAGTTAATGAAAAGATAAGTTTTTCTGAACGTCGAAGATATTATCGTTTGCCAATTGAAATAGATGTATTAATAAGCACTGATATCCCTAAACAATTAGTTTCTTCAAAAGACAAATGGGAACAAGCCAAAGATATAAGCGGCGGAGGCATCTGTTTTAAGACTAAAAAACAGATGAAGGTTAATTCTTTGATATATTCTAGATTCTCTCTTTCTGATAATAGTAAAGAAGAAATAACTGCAAGTTGTATTTTGAAATGGCAGAGAGAAATAGTGATTTCAAATGGAGAAAAATACTATGAAACGGGCTTGGAATTTGTACAAATAGAGAAAAACGCAAAGCAAAGAATTATTGAATTCGTAAAAGCTAAAGAAATAATAATTAATATTACTGATTTACACAAAAGTTTTGGAGGTAAAAAAATATTAAATGGCGTTAATCTTCAAATTAGGCGCGGAGAAACAATTGTTATTATTGGATGCAGCGGATGCGGCAAGACTGTACTTCTAAGACATATAATTGGACTTATGAAACCGGATTCCGGCATACTGGAAGTTGACGGGATTGACATTGCGAAAATTTCTGATAATGAACTTGATAATATCCGAAGAAAATTCGGCATGCTTTTTCAATCTGCCGCATTACTTGCTTCTCTTACTGTCGAAGAAAACATAAAACTGGGATTGCAAGAGCACACGAACCTAAGCGAAGAAGAGATGGATAAAATAGTCAAAAATAAGCTTGAGATAGTTGGATTAGATGGTTCTCAAAAATTAAAACCTGCTGACTTGAGTGGAGGCATGAGAAAGAGAGTTGGACTTGCAAGAGCAATTAGTATGGATCCAGAAATAATACTCTACGATGAACCTACAACGGGACTTGATCCAGTTAGATCAGCTTCTATCAATAAACTTATTTTAGAGCTTGAGAATACACTAAATACCACATCAATAGTAATAACTCATGATATGGTAAGCGCATATCAGATTGCAGATCGCATAGCAATGCTATATAATGGTGAGATTATTCAGGTGGGAACTGTTCAGGAAATTAGAAATACAGACAATTCTATTGTCAAACAGTTTATTACTGGAAGTAATGTGGGACCTATAACTTAAATACGGAGGTGTATTTTGAATGTTGAAAAGAAAGTCGGAATAGCATTTTTCATAGGCATTGTGCTACTTATGGCTTTAACCTTTTGGGTAGGAAAAATAAGGCTATTTGAAAATGGATATATAATAAAAGCTAACTTTAGCCAAGTAGGCGGACTCAAAAGAGGAGACGCAGTAACATTGGCTGGAATGAAAGTAGGACGTGTTGAAGACTTTGATATAAAGAATAATAAAATACAGGTTTCACTGTGGATAAAAAAAGGAACAATACTTAAACAAAATTCTGTATTCAGCATTAATGACGTGAGCCTTATGGGAGGCAAGTACGTTGGCATTACAATGGGAACTACGGATAGCCCTGTTCTAAAACCTGATAGCATTATTGACGGGGTGGATCCTTATCAGTTACATCAGCTCTTTAATAAAGCAGGGGAGATATCGGAAACTATCGGGAATCTTACGAAGAAAGTTGAAAGAGGGGAAGGTACAGCAGGTAAACTCTTGACCGATGAAGAACTTTATAAGAATACTTCTGAGTTTATGAAGTCAGCAAAAGAAACATCTGATAAAGCGCAAAAAATCATTGATGAATTTGATGGAATTGGCACAGAAGCAAAAGAGACAATCAAAACAATAAAAAAACTTGTAAAAAAGATTGATAGAGGCGAAGGCACTGTTGGCAAACTAATTTATGACGAGGAATTGTATGAGGATGCCAGAAAAACCGTAAAATCAGCAAAATCAGCATCTGAAGACGCAAAAGATGTTCTTGGCAAAATGAGAGAAATAAAGACTTGGTTAGGCGTCGAAAGCGTATATTCTGCCAGAGAGGGAGCTTTTAGAAATAAAGGCTATATAAGAATTGAACCTTCTGAGGATAAATATTATCTTGTGGGAGCAAGCAAGCTTGGCACGAGCAATTCGAAAGAAGATAGATACAAAACTGAATATGATGTACAGCTTGCATTAAAATTCTTTGACAATAATCTGACAGTCAGAGGCGGTCTGATAAATTCAGGTGCAGGACTTGGGGCAGATTATATGCTCCCTGATAAAAAGACCAGCATCACAGTTGAAGGACACAGCGCTGTTTACAGCTCTCCATTCTTTCTTAGAACAAACCTGAGTTACAGAATGTGGAAAAACAAAAGCTACTACATAGTTGCTGGAGCAGAAGATATTCTGGACAACCCTTCATTCATAGCAGGTATAAAAATAGAATATAATGACCAGGACATCAAATACCTTGTTGGCTTAATGGGCGCAGCAAGATAATGCCCATATTTTTTATATGCGAATACTAACCCGCTATATTCTAAGAGAATTTATTGTGCCCTTTTTCTCAAGTCTGTGCGTCTTTACATTTATTCTGTTCATGGGAAACATGTTTAGACTGGCAAATATGCTGGTTAATGAGCGAATTAGTATACCTAGCATATTAAAACTAGTTGTATATCTTCTCCCTTTTCTCCTGACCTATACCTTGCCAATGGCAATGCTTGTGGCTATTCTTACCTCTATTGGCAGACTATCTTCTGACAATGAAATAATTGCCATGAAAGCAAACGGAATAAATCCTTATAGAATAATCGTGCCTCCAATTCTTATTGTTGGTATAATATTGTGTTTAGTCTCTTGGCCTTTAAATAATACAATTGCTCCTAAAGCAAACTTTTCTTCAAAAAAATTGTTCAAAGAAATTGGCATTGCAAACTCATCGGCTCTTCTGAAAGAAAAAACACCTATGAAGATATTTAAGGGATATACTTTTTATACCGATAAAATTAGAAATAATATTCTATATAATGTGATAATTCACCACTCAAAACCAGACTCCTCGATAAGAACGATAACTGCAAAACAAGGATCTTTTATATCCAACCCAAAGAATAAGACTCTGATTCTCAAGTTAGAAAACGGCTCTGTTGAAGAGTTTAACCCCAAAAATCCAAACGAATATTTTAAATGCTCTTTTAAGATTTACCCCATAGATTTTGGTCAGCTTGCTTATGATATAATTAAATTAAAAAAGAGTGCTATTGAAATGACTTCCAATGACTTGAAAAACAAAATTATAAATACAAAGACCAAGACAAATAAATTATACGTGGAATTATACAGAAAAACTTCTCTTTCTTTTTCATTTATCCCATTTATCTTAATCGGTATTCCTCTGAGTATTAGATATCGCCGCAGCAGCAAATTTGCAGCTATAGGAATAGGCATGCCTGTTATTTTTCTTCACTACTTACTAATGATGCTGGGATCAATAATAGGCCAAAAAGGCTACATACCACCTGCTGTAGCAATGTGGCTGTCAAATATCATAATTGCGGCAACAGGTATATACTTAATTCACAAAACTAGTTACAGCCATAAGTAGAAAAATGAAAGTTATAGATCGCTATCTTATAAAAAGTTTTTTGTGTTCGTTCTTCTGCTGTCTAACAGCATTTATATGTCTCTATCTGATAATAGATCTGATAAGTAACACGCCTGAATTTGTATCAGAAGGTGCAAAATTCGTTGACATTGCAAACTATTACAGAAACCTGCTGCCGGATATATATATAAAGCTCATGCCCGTCTCAACTCTTATAGGCATAATAATAACCTTGAATTACCTCAATAAACATAACGAGTTAATGACATTGTGGGCTAGCGGAGTAAGCTCTACGAAAATTTTAATGCCATTTTTATTGGTTTCTGCAATTATAAGTTTAGTCTCTATCCCTGTAAGTATGAATATTGCTCCTAAATCCATGGCAAAAGCGCGTTATATATGGAAATTCAATATTGGCAAGCAATACCAAATTAAAAAGAAAATATGGTCCGACTTTGCATTTTTAGATGTAAAAAATAGAATCGTTCATGTAGGTCTTTTTAATGCTAAAGAGCAATCTATACGTAATATTCAAATAACTCAGTATGATGAAAATTATAATATTAAAAATACAATTAATGCCAAAGAGGCAAAATGGATAAATAAAAAATGGATGCTTTTTGACGGACTGGTTCGTGTCTTTGATATGGAAGGCTCTATCCTTAAAACTGAAAATTTCAAACAATTAGTATCTGATATTACAGAAACGCCTCGCGATCTTTTTATTAAACAAGCTAAATTACCGCATCTGGACATCAAGCTTCTAAAGCTCCGCATTAAAAGTTTGATAAAAATCAAATGCTACCCCTATAGGGAATTGACAGAACTGCATTCAAGAATATCGCTTCCATTCTCAAATCTTGTAATGGTAATTATTGCCTTTTCTATAATGCTTGCTGTTGGCAAAAGAGGGAAAAAGGAAAGCATTGGAATTGCTTTGAGTATTGGATTTATATATTACGGAATAGCAATTCCCATTATATTAGCGATTGGAAGAGACGGAACCATTAAACCATGGCTTGCTGCCTGGCTAGCTACCATCCTTTTTGCGTTTCTTCATCTGGGAATACTAATCAAGGTAAGAAAATAAGTTCTATGCAACAGCAACTTGATTTTTGCCGGCCCCTTTGCCTCTGTATAAAGCATCATCTGCTTTCTTCATAAGCCCTACTGCTGAATCTGCATCTACAGGATAATCTGCAAGTCCAAAAGTTATTGTAACTTTACCGCCTGGCTGACTTTTTTCGTTAACAAACTTATATTCTTCAACAGTTTTCCTTAACTTTTCTGCTACAATTTTAGCATCCTTCCTTGGTGTATTCGGAAGCATTATAACAAACTCTTCCCCACCATAACGAGCAACAATGTCTCTTCTTTTAGTATTATTTTTTAATATTTTCCCAATTTGCCGAAGCACTTCATCCCCGGCAGGATGACCATTAGCATCATTATAATGCTTAAAGTCGTCAACGTCTCCCATTATAAGAGAAAGAGTCTTCTCCTCTTTTTTTGCCTTCCTTACTTCAACCATTAGTTTATCCTGAAAATGGCGATGATTATATAAACTAGTTAATCCATCCGTAATTGAAAGTAATTTTGTTTTTTCTAATAGCTGAGCATTTTCTGCCAACAACCCTGCCTGACTTGCAACAATTGTTAGAATATCCAGTTCTTCCCCAGTAAAATCACGCGGCTTATCTGCTAATGCTCCGATTAATCCTATAACTTTCTTTCTTCTGCGCAAAGGTGCAACAATCAAAGCCCTTATACCCTGCTTACTTAAAAACTTATACTTAGGAAAAGAGTCCAAATCATTTATCAGATGTGATTGCCCTTTCTTTATTACATCTTCTTTTAGTTGCTCTCCAAGTGTCAAGTCTTCTCTTCCTTTTATAACACGCATAAAGAAATTTTGTTGTTCGTCACTGTATAGCTGTAGAATAATTACATCCACCTCTAATATCCTAGCTACAGCATCTACTATTCTTCTTAATACCTTCTCTAAATTTTGCTCCTCTCCAAATACATCTATAGCTTGCTTTATAACAGTCAAGATGTACGCTTGCCTACGGATATCCAATAAAGATAGCTCCGATTTTTCATGCTCACGCTGCAGGCTTGTTAGCCTTTTATATAAATTTGCATAAGAAACATACCACGCAATCACAACAGACAATAATATAGAACCGAATACCATTAAAATAATAAAAGGATCGGATAACCTACTTGATTGAATAAGAAAACTTACTGCGCATACCGCAAAAACGAACAAATAAATAGTGAATATTTTAAATATTTTAAAAACCACTTTATTTGGCTACTCTCCCTCAACAGTGCCAATATTAAGATCAAGGTCAGCACGCCTTTCAACTCTTTCTACTTTTCCATCACGAATCCAGAAAACTCTGTCTGAAACATCCAGCATTTTTAAATCATGTGTAGCAGAAATAATAGTAACTTCTTGCTCTTCATTCATCTTACGCAAAAGGTCTATAATCTCTTTACCTGTTTTTAAATCCAAATTTCCTGTTGGTTCATCTGCTAGAATAATAGCAGGATCATTTGCTAAGGCTCTTGCTACAGCTACTCTTTGCTGCTGTCCGCCTGATAATTCAATTGGTTTATGCTGGAATCTATCTCCTAATCCTACCATTGTAAGAAGTCTTATTCCCTTGTCTATTGACTCATCCGTTGACATTCCTGCAAAAGTCATTGGCAACGTAACATTCTCTAAAGCTGTCATAACAGGAATTAAATTAAAGGTTTGGAATATATACCCTATCTTTCGACACCTAAGCCACGCTAATTCATACGCATCTAATTGAGCAACATCTACCTCATCTATATACACTTTCCCTTCAGTTGGCTTATCAAGCCCTCCTATCATATTGAATAAGGTGGACTTACCTGAACCCGAAGGTCCCATTATAGAAATATATTCGCCTCTCCTTATCTCTAGATTAATTCCTTTTAACGCTTCCAAAGCAACATTACCCATTACAAAAACTTTTTTAACATTTCTTGTTCTTACAACATTTTCTTCAGCCATTATAATCTACCTCCTAAAATTATATCTCCGAACGCATCGCGTCCGCAGGAACCATTCTCGCGGCAGTATAGGCAGGATATACTGCCCCTATAACAGATAATACTGTACCTAAAGCCACCGCAATTACAAAATAATACAGAAAATCGATAACCGGAAACTTAGTAATAACTTCTAAACCATAATTTATACTGGATACAATGGTTATAAGCAAACCACCTAATAACGCACCTGCAATTGAGCCAATTAATCCCATAAATCCTGACTCCAGCAAAAACAATTTAATAATAAATCTATCTAGCGCTCCAAGACACTTCATTGTTCCTATTTCCTTATATCTCTCAGTAACTGACATTAACGTTGCATTTGCGATTCCAACAACACAAACTAGAAGTGATAATACAACCAGCCATATTTGCTTAACCTGTTCTTCTTCGCCTAGATTCTGTAATTGGATACTGATTCCCGCAGACCCTTTCTCAAGCAATGCCTTATTTATAGAACTGGATACAAAAATAGACATTAAAAACGCTATTGCCAGCACTATGCCACTCGCTGTTATCATAGAACGACCCAGTCTTGTTTTTATGCTCTTTACACTTATTTCAACAGCCTTGCTCAGCGGCAGAACTACTTGCTTTCCAATTTTTCCTTTTTGATCTGCCATTAAATTTTCTCCTATTTAGGCGCTGCGATTGCTATAAGTCCTCTATGTGTCAACTGCCTTAAATATATGAGCAGCGATTTTTCCGCTTTTTCTCTACCTAAGCTATATTTCTTACTGAATATTTCTATTGTATCATTTACGGTTTTGTTTCCATCACACAATGTCCAAACATAAGCACCTATTTTATCTAAAATAATCTTTCTGGTTACAGGCAGTCTAAACAACTTTGATAATAAAATCACCGATTTTGTTTTCTTTCTATATACAGTAATTTCTAATTCGTCATTGTCAACTGTTCTTACACTCACTGCTTCATTCCTAATTGGTCTTGACATTAAAAGTTTTTTCAAAATATAATCTGTGATACTGACTTAAAAATAAGCGCAATAGCTACTGATATCATAGCTATTAATCCAACTCCACAGGCATAACCTGCAACTAACAATGGCGTAAATGATCTCCATCTTTTCTCTCCAAATTTCTTAGCAAAATAGAACCTGCCTAAAAGAGCACCAATAAACATAGGAATTATATGATGCGGCCACCAGCCGGTTACTCCTGCAATCATTCCATAAAAAAGTGTAATAGGTAATTTCAAAAT
>Ga0207996_1001149_pt1 | contig 19544 bp, 14 predicted proteins | sample AntAceMetag02UKG_FD_184773 | JGI IMG/M metagenome (GOLD analysis project Ga0207996, IMG submission 184773) | Saline lake microbial communities from Ace Lake, Antarctica - Antarctic Ace Lake Metagenome 02UKG (SPAdes) (version 2) | ecosystem: Environmental > Aquatic > Non-marine Saline and... | reverse complement strand
GAATAATTGAAAATTGAAAATTGAAAATGTAAAATTAAATGTGGAGGAGAAGAGGCGAAGGGGTGAATAATTGAAAATTGAAAATTGAAAATGTAAAATGTAAAATTAAATGAAGGGGTGGATGGATATTTCGGATAACGGAAGTGGCACTGCACATGTGATTTAGCTGCAGAATATTTAAATTCTATCCTCTGACCAATTATTGCGAAGGTGCTCGACCATTCGCAAGGTAATGGTGGTGGGGTTTTTTTGGACATGATGGACGAAGTGGACAGGGTGGACTTAGAGGACGAAGAGGACAAAGTGGTTGGAATGGACGGTGAGGACGGGATAGACTTAGTGGAATGAGTGGATGAGAGAGGATGCTGTGAGATTTGTAAGGGAAAATTCTGATTCCTTTAAATGAATTAAATTATCTGTGAGAATCCGTGTTATCCGGGTTATCTGTGTTCTAATTTCTTCTTGTTTTAATTATTACTTATTTCTTTTTTTACTAAAGGGATCAGCATCAGGATGGGGATAGTGCCTACCAGGTAGATACCAGCGGTGATGAAGAAGCAGCGTTGAAAATTATTGTCTCCAATCAGGAAACCACCTATTACAGCAGAGGCATTCCAGAATAAGCCCCAGGCTACTGTTTCAACGGAATTCCATTTACCTCGGTGCTTTTTGGGAACTACATCCATGAGAATGGAACGACTGAGGGGCTGGGCAGCATTCATAAGAGCTCCTCGAATGATGAATAAGGGTATGAGTAGAAAAAGTGCCGGATAGAAGCCAATCGCTATCAGGCAGGAAGTAGCAGTCAATTGCACAGCAAATATCATTTTTGCTCTCCCCCGCTTAAGGGAGAACTTCTGGGCAACTAAGGCAAAGAAACCGGTTGTGATAGAAGTGATACCCATAATTATCTGCACAGCAACGGGCTGAAGGTTGTATAACGAGCGGAAGAATACGGGAAAGAACTTAATAGACATACCGGCACCCATACCGATGATCACGTTTGAAGTTACCAGCAGGATGGCAATTTTGCGTGCGAGATGGTTTTGCTGCTTGATCTCAAGTTCAGGTATGTCAATATCATTGTGGAAAAGGGCTTCGCTTTCTTCACCGAGGCTACGTTCATCTTTGAAGAGAAACAGCACGAAAGTAGAAAGCAGAGAGATGCCAATACCCACATACATAACTGATTTAAGGATATTAATATCCCATTTATCACCAAAAAAGAGGAATAATATCACATTCAGGAAAGGACCTGCTGACATGGAAAGCTGACGCACTAAGTGGATGCGGGAATAAGTGCCGGATCGTGAACCTGTAGGCAGTGAATCAGCCAGAATGGACTCGAAGGCAGGACGTGACATTCCCTGGAAAGCACCCCATAAGAAAAGAGCGATCATGATCATAATGATATTATTGGCAATACCAAGGAAAAGCATGGCGATGATACCTGCAAAGGCTGAGATGCGCAGGATACGGTCACGGGGGAATTTATCTGCCATAAAACCAGCCGGGAAAACAATAGCTGTCATCGCAATGCCGGAAACTCCAGCGGTGATACCCAATAGTTCATTGGAAGATAACCCAAATATGCCATTTGAGGTTTCAGAGAAAAGCACAATATATAAACTGAGAATATTACCCATCCAGATACCGCGACCAAAGGATTGCAGGGCAGTATAGATATAGGCAAGATTTACGTTAGTATTGTTACTTTTAAAAATACTCACAAATATTTCTCTTTAGGCATTTTCCAGGAAATTGATCAATGTCTTCATGGCTTCAAATTTATCAAGTTTCAATAAATCACGCCGTATGAGATTATTCTTATCCAATTCAGTCTGTGAGCGGAAAAGCTCCTCCCTTCTGGTGCCGCTTTGCTGTATATTGATAGCCGGGAAAATTCTCATTTCAGCAAGGTCTCGATCGAGCACAATTTCACAATTACCGGTACCTTTGAATTCCTGAAAGATAATGTCATCCATACGAGAACCCGTTTCATGCAGAATCGTGGCGATAATAGTACAGGAGCCACCACCTTCAATATTACGCGCAAGACCAAACAGCTTGCGGGGAATCTGCAAAGCATTTGAGCCCAGTCCACCAGACATAATGTGACTGCCAGACCTACGGTCATTCAGATTATGTGCTCTACCCAGACGGGTAAGACTATCGATGAGCAATACTACATCATTGCCGGATTCCATCTCAAAGCGAATATTTTTTGCCAGTAATTCAGCCAGCTTGATATGGCTATCAGGATCTTGATCCATGGAGCTCGAAAACACAGGCAGATCAGTTAATCTCTGAAAATGGGTAATCTCTTCGGGGCGTTCATCCACCAGGAAAAGAATAGTCCGGAGATCATTTACTTGAGCAAAAAACTGGGCAAACTTTTCGAGCAGTACGGTTTTACCAGCCCGGGGAGGAGAGATCACTAAGGCCCGTGAACCTTTGGCAATAGGCGCAGCGAAATCAATAGCTTTTAAAGTAGTATCTGATGATGAGGCAAAATCAAACTTATTCAGGGGATTAATTGCAATCAGTTTATCAAAATTTCGGGTATAGAGTATTTTATCCGGAGGATTACCATTTATGGTGATCAATTCGTGAATATTCTTTCTTACAGCTTTAAATTTTATCCTCATCCCTGTTTTGAGATCATATTTCCTTATTATACTTGAATTTAAGTAATAGACTTCTTTGGAGGGATTAAAAGGTTCTGTGCTAACTTGAGCGCCTTGTCTGTCAAAGTGGAATATTATTCCTTCGATTTCTTTATTTTTATCCATACGCCACTAATGAGATCAAATTCTATCTGTCAATACAATTGGCTGGCAGTGATTTGTCTTGCCTGAAAAGCAGTTAGATAATTAATAGGTAAATAAAATATAGAGAAAATAAATGAGCTTTGGAGAATAATGAAACTTAGTGATAAAACTAAGAAGATTGCCGGGATTTTAAAATATCCGGTAACTATCCTGATCCTGATCATAGTATTAAGTAAAATTGATTTAGTCAGGGTATTGGGAATTCTCTCGGAACTAAAACCGGGGGTTCTGGCCGCTCTCTTAGTGATCAGTCTGATCAAGATATTTCTACAATATTTAAACTGGAGTTTGTTTCTGCAGCTTAATCCAGACAGCAAACTGACCTTTTCGCAAAAGATCACTTCCTTTTTTGTGGGTTTCTCATTCCGGATGATCTCTCCTGGTGGAGTGGGCGTGTATGGCAGAATGCTGTATTTACCCATCAGAAAGAAAGATTCATTTCTTTCCATCACCTATGAGAAAATGATCCAGAGCTGGTGCATCATCTTTTTTGCCAGCCTGGCAAGTTCATTATATTTTTCTGGTTTATCATTATTCCTGAAATTCATTCTGCCATTGGCAGCATTATCATTACCTTTTATTCTTTTGATCATCTCACCTTTAAAAAGAAAGTATTATAATTATTTTCGGCAATACAGACTCACCTTGATCCCGGCTCTTGCGATCCAGATAACCACAAATTTATTAACGATCTTTCAATATACAATATTTCTACAGAACTATACAGAATTCAGTTTTCTCTCAGCCTTTAAAAGCGTTCCCTTAGTTCAAGCGGGAAACCTCATCCCCATAACGATTTCAGGGTTAGGAGTGAGAGAATATCTGGCAGTTCAGGTGTATCCCTCGCTAGGAATCAGCGCTGAGCTGGCAGTGTCCTGTTCCCTGATCGTATTCTGTTTGAGCAATTTATTACCTGCTTTTGCAGGAATAATTATTTTACTGTTCAAACGGAATATTCAAGAAACAAAGTAAATATATTCTAACAATAATTTACTGAATATTATTTTTTACTTGCCAAATAATGCCCTTTGCCATATATTATAATATAGAATTTCTTTCCAAGGAGAATTTATGAAGAAGACTTTAATTATTTTAGTGTTCATAGGCTTGGTTACATGCCTTTTTTCAGCTGATTTCCCAGTAGATACCAAGAGTGTAACACCTGTGGATTCCCCATTTAGTCCAACATCTCAATCAAGAATATCTCGCAATGTTCCTGAATGGGAATGGGCAACCGAACCCGTAGGATTATTATCCAGTTATTATGATTATTTCCATGCTTACACCTCTATTCCAATGGCTTCACAGCCAGATGATCATGGCGGAGGATTGTATCTTACATATCGTACTGCAGAAAGTACTGGAGCAGTTCACCAGCTTTCTTATTCTTATGTTGATGCCAATGGTAACGTGACTACTTCCGCTGGCGTTGGCTGCGAAGGAAGATATGGAGATTGTGATGTTGATCCTGAAACAGGAGATGTATTTGTATCATACCATCAGGTTTCATCTAATGTAATATTTTTGTATGATCTATATCACATTATAGGCACTCCGGGCTTGTGGCTTGATCCGCCATATACACTTCTGGATTTAGAAGTAGTACAGAATGATGGCACATATCCCTTTGATGATGATGAATTCGTATGGCCTAAGGTAAATATTGGACCTTCTCCTTTACCTGACCACCGCAGAGTATATGTAATTCCTATGAATTCTACTTCTGCTCATGGTTCTCAGGCAGACCCATCCGAAAATGTAGTAATTTGTTATGCAGATTTCACAACCGCAGACCTTGAAATGCAGAGTAATCTGGAATGGTCTTTTCGCACGATAGAGCAGATGGATGTCTGGAATGCTGGAACGGACGGATGGTCACGCCCACAGGTTTCGATGGAAATCCATGATAATGTAGTAATCCTGATGGGTTACCTGGCACATGATTTAGATCAGCCAGATGATCTGCTGGTGCTTATGAATGAAAATTATGGTGAAGGACCATTTGAGATGTACACTCAGGTAGCAACTTTTGATCAAGAAAATCCTTCCTATATTGAGATACCATCAGATTCTCTTAAATACCTCTTCGGTGATATTGTAGAATTCACCTGCAAGCAGGATATTATTCATTCCGGTCACTTTAACCTGGTTTGGAATGAGAACTACTCAACAATCAGTTTTTCAGGAAGTATGGGTATAACTTTTGACAGTGGTTCAGGACCTGGTTATTATTATCCAGGCTGGAATCAGATCTATCCCAAACGCTGGACATTTGATCTCACAAGTCACAGTTTTGGCTTCCAGGATATATATCCAAAAGGAGCTAATCCCAATGATGATATGCCAATGCAACCCTGGGATTTAAATGAAGATGGTATATATGATAGTACTTATGATGATGGGATGCCAATGTGGTTTGAAGACTGGCCAATCTATTATCATGATCCGGATCAGGCATTCCACATGAATGAGACTTTTACTGTCTCTAATCAGGAGATGGGCTGGGAAGCAATGCTCTGGCTGGATGGAACAAACAGCAAGAACGCAAACGATGGCTATGCCGGATATGAAGGCTGGGAAAGCTATCTTGAAATAGCGGTAGTTGTTTCTGAAGACTATGGCCAACACTGGTCAGAACCATTTTTCATCAATGCAAAATCAGATGATGTAAATTATTCTGACGCTATTGATGGCATGATCCCCGTTTATATGTATCCAGGTGACGAGATCGAAGTTATAGATGCAGAAAACCTGGTTGGCAGAATAAATTTATTATTTTACGATGATGAAGATTTTGGTTCATTCGTAAATGGAAATGCAGGTCTTGCTAATGGTGGTACTTATCAGTACGCAGCACTCGACGTTACTTTCTACGTGGAACCAGACGATGAAAACGATGAAAACACAATCCCATCTGTTCAAACCCTGAGAGCATATCCGAATCCTTATGTACCAGGAATTAGCAGAGCAGGGATCACAGTGGAATATGATTCCAGAGCAAATGCACCAGCAGAAGTTAGTGTATATAATATCAGAGGTCAGAAAGTAGCTGATCTTTATAATGGAAATCTGGCAAACGGCGAGAAGCTTTCAGTAACCTGGAATGCAGAAAATTGTGCTGCTGGAATTTATTTCTTCCGTCTTAATCAGGCAGGAAATGTAGCAGTAACAAAAGCAGCTGTTATCAAATAATTGATAGCAGGCTAAGATATTTCGGGGCAGACTTTATAGTCTGCCCTTTTTTTAATTCCTATTTCTTTTTTTCAGGCTTTCATCTGAATTACTTTATCTTATATCCAAAGGAGTGATAATGAAAGTAATAATGATCATCCTTATGCTCATTTCACTTAGTATTGGCAATAGTAAGGAGGAAAAGGTGAAATATAATGAATTAACAGAAGCTGAGAAGCGAGTAATAGAAGATAAAGGCACAGAAGCGCCATTTACGGGAGAATACTGGGATCATTTCAAGGCTGGTGTGTATACATGCAAACGCTGTGGATCAGCTCTTTACAAGTCACAGGATAAATTCTCCTCAAATTGCGGCTGGCCCAGTTTTGATGATGAGATATCTGGAGCCGTGAAGCATCAAATGGATGCTGATGGCAGTCGCACAGAAATAATCTGTGCTAATTGTGGCGCACATCTGGGTCATGTATTTTCCGGTGAGGGATATACAGATAAAAATACAAGACACTGCGTAAATTCAATCTCTATGGTCTTTGAACCAGTTAAGCAGCAGGAAGCGGCTTATGTGGCTGGAGGCTGCTTCTGGGGAGTGGAATATTATCTGGAAGAACTGGAGGGAGTGATCTCTGCAGAATCTGGTTATATGGGAGGCAGCGTTGATGAACCGGATTATTACCAGGTAGGCAGTGGACAAACCGGTCATGCAGAAACGGTACGGGTGATATTTGATCCTGAGAAAATTACTTATAAAGATATTATCATAAAATTCTTTGAGATACATGATCCCACGCAATTGGATAAACAAGGACCGGATCATGGGAAACAATATCGTTCTGCAATATTCTACCAAGATGAAAAGCAACGGGAAACGACTCAAAATCTGATAAATATTTTAAATAATAAGGGATATAATGTTGTAACCGAACTGGCAATCGCAGGAGAATTCTGGCTGGCAGAGAATTATCATCAGGATTATTATCAGAAAAAGGGAGGACAACCCTATTGTCATCGTCCTGTGAAACGCTTTGATTAGCGTTTAATGTTCCTGCCCCTTCCAGAATCAGATAGCAGTAGCAGTTCTTTGGGATATGGCTGCAAAATTATCTGTTTGAGGATATAGTCACTATTGAATCTTAATGCCCAGTTCCTGATCAATTCAATGGGAACTATGAAAGGCATGGAACCTCGACGGTATTCTTCCAGGATATTAAGAAAATATTGTCTTTCCTCAGGATTAAGCTCTTTTGAGAAATAACCAAACATGTGCATTAAGACATTGATCCTGCGGGGAATACTAGGATTGAGTGCTAATAATTCCAGTAATCCTTTTTCATATTCCTGATATATATCAGCAAGTTTGCTTTTATCATGATTCGCCAGGATATGACCCAGATTCTGCATCTTTTTATGGCTGTATGACATGAAGAGGTATTTATGCTGAGCATGGAAATCATATAAAGCAGCAATTTTTCGTACTTCTTTTAAAGCCCGGAATCTGGCGATAGAGAAGATATCGATAAGCCAGTTTTCTCTTAAGATGAAATTATGCAGTCGGCCTTCATCCTCAAATGCTGCATGTGGGAATTTTATCTGAGCAGCAGCAGCAAAAAGCCCACTGGTTTTAGCAATCATGGAACCCTTCGCAGCACTTGCATATAGCTTAATATTATTTATTCCGCAGGATGGTGAAGCATTTTTGAGCAGAAAACCATCAACCCTGTCCATTTTATCTAATATTCTTTGGGAATATTCTATCATTTTCAAGGTGCAATCTACTCCAGTTGCCGGCTGGATCATGTAAATATCATCTTCTGATTCGCCCTTTATCAATCTTACCGGATTGCGGGGAATACCCAGGCCAATATCAGATTCAGGACATATGGTGTGAAATTCCACAAAATCTTTTAATATGTTAACAAAACTATCATTAATTGTATCACCATTCCAGCGACAGTTATCAAATCCCAAACACCTGCTTACACAAATAACCGGTTTTACATTAACATAATCCATATAGATACCTCATTTATCGATCAATTTGATCTTCTGTCAAATGCTTTTGGGCGTATTTAAGAAAAATATCCTGCTCAACTGCAAACTTGTATAAATCCTCATCGATCTCATTAGCAGTGACCATTTTATCAAGAATTTTATATGTTTCAGATAGTTTTTTAGATTTCTTATAGGGTCTGGTTGCAGTGAGTGCTTCAAATACATCTGAAAGAGCCAGGATGCGAGCCTGCAGAGGTATACAATCACCTGTAAGTCCTTCAGGATAACCATCACCATTAAGTTTCTCATGATGCAATTTAGCATATAATGGTGCATTGGAGAGATAGGCAGGAAATTTGATTTGAGAAAGCATTTCTCCGGTAACCACCACGTGTTCGCGAATTATTCTGATATCTTCAGGATTTAATGTTCCTATGCGGATTTTAAGATTAAGATATTCATCGTCATTGATAATGTAATGGCTTTTACCATTGATCAAGTATTTGAACTGATATATTTCCTCAAGAGTTTCAAGGTCTGAATTACTTATAAAATCTCTACCAGGATCAGTTTGAACCAGAAATTTTTCATAATGATCAATTTTCTTCTGTATTTCTTCCAGTTCTTTCTTCCTGTCAGCTTCCGCATAATAAGATTCCAATTGCACAATAGATCTTATATGATCTATCCGCTCCAGTACGAGCTCAATTCTATCTGTGATCTTCTGGAGTTTACTACCTTTATCAAGTATGTGCATGGGAGTGATGATCTTACCCAGATCATGCATCAACCCGGCAATATTGATTTCTTCCAGCTCATCCGGAGTAAATTCAATATCAGCAAATTTGGATTCACCCTCTTGATAATTATTGATCTCACTGGCAAACATTTCTACCAGTTCAGAAACTCTGGCAATATGTCCTGAGAAATGCTTTGATTTCTTATCAATAGCCCAGGCAATCGAAAAAATGAACTGATGAAATGAAGTCTGAATATCCTTGATCAACATCTGATTATTCATCAGAATCGCTGAAAAGGAAGCTAATACTTCCAGATTGCCGATTTCCTCTTCAACAAAGGCAATTTTTTCTCCTTCATCATCAAGAGCATTAACCAGCTGGATCACACCAATTATGCTATTTTTGTGGTCTTTCATGGGAATGGCTACGATTGACCTGGTTCGGTAATTGTTCAGTTTATCATATTTTAAAGTTCCGCTATTATCAAAAATCTCCTGCTCATATACATCTGCAATATTATAACTGCACTTGTGGTGATAGCACAAAGTGGCAAGGTTCGTCAGATTTGGTTCCTCTTCGGTAAATAATGGTATCGGAGGCCAATCAATCTGATCAGCGTTCAAAGATACATTCATTACTGAATTAAAAACTTTTATAAATCTCAATTGTTTTGAATCATCATCGACCATATATATAGTTGCGCCTTCTGCATTACTGTATTCAATTGCAGCATCTAATACGTACCCAAACAGTTTATCGAAATCCCGCTCCTGAGTAAGCATAATGCTGATTTTTTCCAGCATTGCTAATTCTTTTAAATTGGTCCGGTGCTCATTTTGGTTATTTATTGTTTTTACCATCTATTTTCTTCTTTATTGTTTCAAGATAAGTTGCTACCTCTTTAATTAGTTCTCCATCAGGAGCAATTTTATGCAGCAGGGCATAGCTTTGCTCAAAATTTTCTTTGGCAGATTTTATATCTTCCATTTTGAAGAAGCAATCTCCAATACTGAAATAGAGATGTGCAGTAGCGGGATGCTCCTCTCCATAATATTCCCGATAGATTTTCAATGCCTTATTAAGAAATTCAAGCGCTTTTTCCTTTTCAGGAGTATTAATATAAGATCTTCCCAGGTAATCATAAGTTGTGGCTGTTTCAGGATGGTTCTTTCCATAAATTCTCTCTTCAATATCCAATGCTTTATATAAATTTTCCAGTCCCTGTTCATACATTTCCAAACCACTGTAGGCATTACCTATCTGCCGCAGTAGAGGTGCTGCAACCGGCATATCAAGACTATCATTTTCTTCCAGGATTGGCAAAGCCTGCTGGAGATGATCCAGTGCCTGCTGGAACTTATTGTTCTGTAAATAAAAAGCTCCCAGATTACCGTAACACATCACCAGCTTGCCCGGATAATCCTCCTCACATTCCAATAATATCTTCAATGACTTTTCATAATGAGTTAATGCTTCCTCATTATTACCCATATGTAAATATACATTACCCAGATGCATCACACTTATAGCATAATCAAAATGTTTTTCACCTAATTCAATAGACTTGATCAATAATGACTTGCCATGATATTCCAAAGCTCTTTCATATTCTCCTAAAAGACTATAAGCATTACCGGCATTGTTCAAAAGACCAATTATCAATTCAAATTTGGCATCTTTCTCTTCAAATAATGCCAGTGCCTGTAAAGTATATTTCAGTGATTTATGATATTTACCCATGGCATGGTAAACCAATCCCAGGCAATTATAGCTCTGTGCGATCAGAATATCATCAGCTTCCAGCACAGTTTCTTTAATTTTAAGAGATTTCCAGGCAAGTTGCAAAGCCTTCTTCAATCTCATATCCCGATAGGCTACAAAAAAAGCTGCTGCATAATAGGCATAAGCTCCTTTAGGTATTTCTGCCCTTTCATAATGTAATCCCACAATTTCATAATAAGGTTTCATTTCCTGCTTGTTATAGATCTTTTCATAGCTCTCTGCTGCCAGTAGGTTAAGCTGTTTTTTCTTTTCCTCCAGCAGTCGATTATAGGCAGTATCTCTAAATAATATCTGAGCAAATATGAAATGCAATTCCTTTAATCTTATCCAGATGCAATTACTAACCACTTCATCAGCTTCCTGATCAAGATCATGACTTATCATGGTAGATAATATCGGAATATCAAATTCCACCCCCAGAACACTGGCAAAATAAACCAGTTTCCTGATCTGCTCTGTGAGGTTATCAATTCTGGCACCTATAATATCTGAAATCCCAAAAGCAGTGACCATCTCAACGTCTTTTGTCAAATTTCCACTACTATCCAGATAATCCTGCTCCATTAGATAAAGTGTGATCTGCTCCAGAAATAAAGGATTCCCCTGACTTTTTTCTAAAATCAGAGCTGCCGTTTTTGCAGGCAATTCCGGTAATTCGAGAAATTGTAGAACCAGTTCAGTAGATTCATCATCAGACAAGGGATCAAGTCTGATATGATCTCTCCAGGCTCTTTCAAATTTATATTCAATTTCTTTCCCGTCATCAGAATTTCGACAACAGAATAAAATAATGATCCCTCTATTTGCCTCAAGACTAAGAGCCTGAAGGAATTCTAAAGTTTCGCTATCGATCCATTGCCCATCCTCAAGATGGATGATAACATTCCTTTTTTCAGCAAGTTTCATAAATAAGGTAACCAGTGCTTTTCTTTCCTGCAGGGGGCGTGCTGACGGTGGCAGCAGTTCCCAGATCGAGCCCTGCCATCTATAGCCCAGAAGTTGTCCTACTATGGATTCTATTCTGATCATTTCAATATCTTCACCAGACAACTCATGCCATATATCATTAAACCTGTTTTTATTATCTTCCAGTGACAATTTAGGATTGAATTGAAAATATTCTTTTAGAAATTTTATTATTGGAGCATAGGGCTGCCTTAATATGCCATCACATAACAAATAACACCATTCTGCTTCATCTTCATTCAGGCTGCTGCACACTTCTTTCACAAGTCTGCTTTTACCCATTCCCGGTTCTCCGTGGATATAGAGGATTTTAAAACCTTCTTGATCTTTGAGATACTTACACTCTATATCTTTTATGCAATTCAAAATATGGGTTAGCTCATCTCTTCTGCCACAGAATTTACTGGTGCCGGAGTCTTCCAGATGATGTTTTTCTCCATCATATCTATATACAGGCAGATCACTGGCAAATCCTTTCATTTTGATTCTACCCAGATCACTGAAATTGTATCTGTTCAATAATTGTTCAAAAGAAAAAATATCAATCAGAGTCTCACCCAGTTCTGCCTTCATCATTAATCGCGATGCCAGATTGGGAGGATACCCCAGGATTGTATATTCCTGACAGTCAGGAGTTCCTGTGTAACCTGCATATACCCTGCCACTGGATATTCCCAGCTTAATATCTGGTGAGATGCACATTAACTCATTAACAAAGAACATCATTCTATCAAGAGTTTTTTCATATTTACGAGGTGCACCAAATATCAATATACCTAAAAGCCCTTTATCAGAATAATCAAGTTTATTAAAAAATGCATTATATCGTCCTGCCAGCATCTCAATTTGTCCAATAACCTCATTAAGATGTTCAAATTTTATCTTATCAAGATAAATAAAGGCATTAGATATATCACGGATTTCATTTTCTGCCCGGTAATTATGGAGAAATTTATTTAAAAATGAGTTAACTGTCTTCTTGGAATATTTATATTTTCTTTTCTCAGGAGATAATGTCTTAAATTTCTGATCAATGGGTACATTTACGTTATTGATCTTAGTAAAATATTCTGCCCCAATATCCTGAACTGCACCCTCAGAGAAGATCACGTCCTGTTTCAGATCTGCAAAGGAATTACACTCTTCTATTGCACTGCCATAAAAGAAATATTCATTCTGATATTCATTATTTAATATTATCCACTGGAGCTCACCAAAGCTGACACTTAATCTGGCATCTATTCTGAAATCAGCTGCTACTTCCTTGATTATTGGTGCACTTGCCAGGCTGTCCTTGATCACCTGATATACAGATAATATTCTTTCGCCAGTGACCCCATCAAATACTGCCATGAAAGCATCACCAGCAAATCCGGTCACAAATCCACCCTGAGCTTCTACTGCCGTGATAACTGGTGAAAAGGCATCTTCCAGTATCTTGTTTATTACTTCTGCACCCTTTTGTCCCTTTCTGGTCAAGGCTTCTGTGATGCGGGTAAAATCCTTGATATCAAAAAATAAAGCATAACCCTGGAACCGATCCTGATAGACCCCTGTTTCATATTTTTCAAAAATATATTCAGGAACATATTTGATCATAAATCCTCCGATTCTAGTATGAATGAATGTTGTTCATATTCATTTTTTCAGTCAAGCTTATTTTTTACGTTATTACTTTATTTCAGCTATCAAGCAGAATTCCCAGGTAGCTCAAAAAGGATATTGCCTCTGGCAGATCAAACCTGGCTTTTGTTATTATATTACTTCTGGGATCGATCTGATAGCCGGTTGCTTCTCTAAAATCTGATCCTGACAGATCACTGCTGTGAAAGTTAACATCTTCAAATTTCACTCCTTTAAACTTTGCTTTGAGAAGTTTACAACTGATAAAATCACTATTGGAGATTTCAGAGAGGTTAAATGCTGTTCCAGGTATTTCTAATCCTGAAAAATTACATTCCTTGATCAGACACTCCTTAAATCCCATCTCAATTATCAGCTTATCACAATCAATGAAACTTATCCCCAGCAGTTTGGTAGATAAGAATTTCACCTGCTGTAATTTAGCTCCGGTAAATTTGATCAAAGCCAGATTACAATTTTTAAATTCACATTCATCAAATTCTGCCCTGCTGAAATCTGATTCTGTAATATTGAGCCCGGTAAAGCTGCAACAGGTAAATATATTATCCCTTATCTGGGGTCGATTTTCTTCAGTAAATTTCTCATTATAATATTCCTGCACTAAATTTCTCCTATGATAATTTTTCTTCGTGTGTAATACACAAGTATCCTCATTTATGTAAAGTAATTTATCTAATTTACCTTTCAATAAGACTTTCTTTAATCTTGTAGGGGCAGACCCATGTGTCTGCCCTCTTCAACTTAAGCTATAATCTTATCTGCTCCCTGAAATACCTTTTCAGGGCAGACACACAGGTCTGCCCCTTGAAATGTGGTATAATCTTCACAAAATTACCTTGACAATCTGATACATTCATATACCCGATAGTTCGCAGTCTTTAATTTCTGGAGGTATAATGAAATACATTATCACAATCCTGTTTATGTTGAGCGTTATTCTTGTGATGGCTGATGGTGGTGCAAAGGTGGAAGGCAATTCCGAGATTTCTCCTGGAAAACATGAACTGATTGGAGAAGAGAAACTGCTTAAGAAGGAACCTCTTCCCGAGGACGAATCGCAGATTACCGATGATGCAGATTACATTATCTGGGAATCGGAAATTCATCATCTGGACCACAATTTCTATATCAGAAACGGAGAAATACTCAAGATAATGCCGGGTACACAAGTAATCATCACTGGTAATTTTACCATCACCGTTGAGCCCGGGGGCATGATCAAGGCTAATGGAACCTTTGAGCAACCTGTCACATTCGCTGTTGATTATGATAATGACCTTAATTTTGGTGAATCAAATCGCGGAACCAGTCTTGAATACTGGCAGGGTTTCAAATTTCTCGCTGGTGGAAATAAAGAAGATCTGAGTAGCTTCTCCTGGTGTAATTTTCCCCGGATCAATGCAGATGCGGGTGCAGGCAAAGGCAAAACAGAGCCCCATAACCAGAAATTATTTGTAGTAGATGGGGATTGTTCACTGCTATTCAATAATTGCCAGTTTACGGAGAATAATTTCCTTGAAGAAGATTTTATCTATATTAAATACAGTGATATTGAATTCAGGAATTGTATTTTCAAAAATAATAATTCAGGTCTGCGACTGGAAAATTCCTGGCTGCGGCTTTATAATACCACCATAGCTAATAATGAATTTTTTGACCTTAATCTCTATCGGGTAGATACAATAATTGATAATTGTGCATTTATAGATAACCAGGAATTCAATCTTCTGATCCGTCAGAAACATGCTCTCACAGTAATGAATTCCAATTTCACCAATAACAGTAATACTCAAAAACCTCTGGTTTCCATAAACAGCCTGAAGAAGGCATCATTTACTAATACCCGTTTTACGGATAATAGTGATCTTGCCATAGAGTGTAATAATACTGAGCTCTACCTTCAAAGATGCCAGATCAATAGGCATGCCGGAAATCCTGCCTTATATCTGAATTCTAAAACCGGAAAAAAAGTTACTTCTTTCATTAATTGCAATTTTACCGGTAATCAATCTGAGGATGACAGCATTTGCCAATTAGGCAGTAATATTATTCTGATCCTGATAAATTCCATTTTCATGGATAATTCTGTTGCAGAATTTAATCTCATCAATCCCAGTCAAAATACTACCTTTTATGCTTTTAATTCAGTAATTTCTCAAACTCACTCGATTGTTAATGACCACACAAGAATGAAAACTCAATGGAATAGTATTATAGAGCCTGAAAAAATCTCAGATGTTCATGATTATCGTTTGATTGATCAAGGCTGGCAGAAATATTCCAGTGGGGATGATGTGATCTTTGAATATTCTCCTGCGCAATATATAGGCTCAGCACCAGATATTGGCTATTATGAACAATAATATCTAAGTATTCTAATCCTGTTTCTTCAAAGGCCGTAAGGGTATCGATAAATCCAGGTCACTCTCCGGTGAGTCCGTCCAGAGAGCGGAAAATATCCGGGCTACTTTCTGAAAAGGACTTTTAGGATCTGATCTGTGCTTTTCATAAAACTCAATATCTTCTGCATCAGGTTTCTCATTCCCCTTAAAATGAGCCATAAATGCCCGGGCATAATACGGTGCCACTACCTTCGTCTGCTCCTCAGTCAATCCATTATGGCTGCGCAGGAAAAAGGATTCCAGCTCCAGTAAACCTTTCCAGACCTTCTCACTTGCCCAGGTTCTAAATGGCAAATCTGATCCATAATCAAAGTCTATATCATCAATATAGACTGTTTCAATATCCAGCTCATCAGGCTTAAGATTCAATAATCTCCAGGCAAATGGTACTGAGGTGAGGGCAGCAGTTTCTATATCATAAATAGTGCAATCATCAAACCCGGCACTACTCACATCCTGGGCATGAAGATGCCCTGTAAATACAAAATCCAGCCCTGCTCGTGCAAGCCTCTTCCCCATCTTCTGATAGTCCTTCACCAAAAATGCACCAAAGGTTTTGCCCTGATTTAGAAAATGCTCCACTAGTCCGTGATGCATCACACCTATCATTCTCTCACCATTCTCTACTGCTTCTTTGATCAATCCTTCTGCCCACTGCAGAGTTTCTTCCGGAAGCACACCATCTGGTATGGAGTTTCTCTTGTGAAATCTATATTGATTAGCATCCAGAGTGATTATCTTCAATCCGGGCTTGATCTCCGCACAATAGGAAAGAGTCTTCTCATCTCGCGAAAATGCCTGCTTGAATCCACATTCGTAATATATAGACTCAAATTCCTCTGGTGTGACAGTGTCAATTCGTTCCGGGATGTCTCTAAGAAAATTATAGGCCACGGGGTTATTTATATCATGATTGCCAGGAGTGATATACACTTTGATATTATTGACTTTAAAAATCTTCAGGAATTCTGCCAGTCCTTCATGGGAAAGCTTCTCCCCTTCATTTGATACATCACCGGCCAATATCACAAATTCAATGTCTGAACGTATCATCTGCTTTATTGCCGATTTGATCACAGCTCCACTTTCCAAAGTCAGTTTGGCATCCTGCTTAAGATAATCATGGAATGAAAGGCTATGTTGATTTATCAGAGAAGCCGGAAAATAATGCATATCTGTCATCACTGCAAATCTGGTCTTGTTTTTACCTTTTAGATTTATTTTTCTTACAGATAATGCTGTCATTAGCATTACAACCGAAAAAAGCATTAAAACCACTATCATAATTTTCCCCAGAGCTTTGTTTTTTCCCAGATCTTAGTGAGAACCCCCATAATTTATTTATACCTGAGCCACTTAAAAGCTTCCTTCAAAGAAGGCTTTTTACCATACATTAATATCCCCACCCGATATATGCGTGAGACAAGTTTGAATAGAAAAAATATACTCGCAGCCAGGATAACCATCGATAGATATGCACCTGAAGGCATCACGGGATCGCTTACAGCTATCCGGCAAAACATCACCACCGGTGTGAAGAATGGAAAAAGCGACGCCCAGAAGGCTGCTGGTGTGTCAGGATTTTTGGCAACTGATATCATGATAAAAAATCCTACTATATTCAACATGATGATCGGCATCAGGAATTGCTGTCCTTCTTCTTCGGTATTCACCATCGCTCCCACTGCGGCAAATAGTATGGCAAAGATCGCATAACCCATCAGGAAGAAAAACAGAAAAAAAAGGAGCACAGGAATTGATAACTGCAAATTCTCCATGATGCTCATAAATTGATTATGAGGTAAACCTGCCTTAGTTAGTAATGACGCTCCATAATGTGCTACGGCAAAGAGGAAAGCTCCAAATACAGCTAATTGCGTTACCCCCGTGAAACTGATCCCAATCAGCTTACCCAGCATTAATTCTCCTGGTTTGATTGTTGAGATTATTGTTTCGGTTATCCTCTGGCTTTTCTCTTCGATCACGCTCCTGGTCACGGATTGTCCATAAGTCATGATAAACAGCATCAGAAAATAGGAAAGCAGGTAGGTCATCAGATAATTAGAAGCACTATTCTTACTCACTTCTCCTTTCTCAGTTACCTGAGCACTCACCATATCCACCCAGCCCTGGTTGATTTCATCTCTGATCTCTTCAGCAGGATAGCCTTTCTTAGCCAGACGTAAATTTGCCACCTGACGTGATATTGCCCGGCTGAATGACCTTTGTTCCTCAAAATCTCCCACATTGCGCGCTGCATAATATGCCTTTCGCTCTTCCACAATATTTGCCGGGATCAGCACATAACCATGATATCTCTTATTATTAATATCTGCCTGCAAACCTTTGATCAATTCATCCCTGTTTTCCCTAGTTGTCTTTATTTCTTCAAATATAAATTTCGGTTCCCCGTTTTTTAAAGTATCAGCAAGATTTGCTGTAAACTCTGTAAAAATTACCCCGGTCTCATCGATTATGGCATATTTCCTCGTTGACGGCTGAAAAAACTTACCAAAGAGATATACTCCCGAAAATATCAAGGTTATGATCAATGGAAAAAGTATGGTGCCAATGATGAATCCTTTAGTTCGCACCCTGGTGACATATTCCCTTTGGATCACTGCCATTACTTTTTTATTTAACATCACTCACCCCCGTTTCCGAGCCTGACACAGCCTGGATAAATATATCATTCAAAGATGGCTCCACTATCTCAAATTTACTTACTCGATAACGACTGGATACCTGCTTCAAAAGTTCCTGAGGATCAGCATCCGGCTTCATTTGTATTTCTATGAAATTACCAAAATCATCAAATTTCTCTACCAGCTCAGATTCCCGTAAATATGCATCATCCCCTTCATAATTAAGATGTATATTTTTTTTCCCAAAACGCTGCTTCACTTCGCTTAATTTGCCTGAAAGAACTTCTTTACCTTTATTGATCAGTAATATCCGGTCGCAGAGCTTTTCAGCACTATCCATGGAATGGGTCGAAAAGATTATTGTCTTGCCTTTACGCTTCATTTCCATTATCACATCTTTGATGATATTCACATTTATGGGGTCTAAGCCCATAAAGGGCTCATCAAAGATGATCAAACTGGGATCGAACATGATAGTGGCAATAAATTGCAGCTTCTGCTGCATACCCTTGGATAGCTCTTCCACCTTCTTTTTCTTCCATTCTCCCAGACTCATCCTGTCCAGCCAATAGTCTATTGCCTTACTGGCTTCATTATGCCGCATCTCCTTGAGTTTTGACAGAAATAAAAGCACTTCCTTGACTTTCATTTTACGGTATATTCCCCGCTCCTCAGGCAGATAGCCTATGGTATTATTGATTTCAGATATCTTAGAATTTCCCATCACAGAGATGCTGCCGCTATCAGGAACTATTATATTCATTATCATCCGGATGGTGGTTGTCTTTCCTGCCCCATTAGGACCCAGAAATCCAAATACATTACCAGCATCCAAATTAAATGACAGGTCATTCACCGCTGTCACATCTCCAAAACGCTTATAAATATTCTTTATTTCAAGGACTTGCATGGCACCTCCCTTTCATTGTCATCATGTTTACTATTATCTCATAATGTCAATAATTAAAATAATTCACCACCTGTTTTACTCACCTCAAGCCCACTTTGTCCATAAATTTGCATTTCTTATTTTACCACAGAGGACACCATCCTCCGCATGAAGCTACGGCACGGCAGGCAGAATTCACGGAGTAATTAATATTAATATTAAATTACATTTTCAGTGCCTTTCAGTGTTTTCAGCCTGCCGTGCCGAAGCTTTATGCGTAGGATGGTGATTAAAAAATCTTACATTACATTCCTCTGTGTTCTCTGTGTTCTCTGTGACCTCTGTGGTAAGAATTATTCTCTTATATTACATTTCCCGTCTTACGATTTATCATTCTTTTTGATTTTACTTGACTTTAATATGGGGTTGGAAAGTCATATTTTATAGGAAGGTGAATGATGAAG